>Ga0315293_10000222_pt1 | contig 50160 bp, 47 predicted proteins | sample YL17G13_20_MG_FD_203071 | JGI IMG/M metagenome (GOLD analysis project Ga0315293, IMG submission 203071) | Sediment microbial communities from Yellowstone Lake, YNP, Wyoming, USA - YL17G13_20 | ecosystem: Environmental > Aquatic > Freshwater > Lake > Sediment | place: USA: Wyoming | collected... | reverse complement strand
CACCTTCTATCTTCTATTGACAGTTTTATCAGGCTTTTTTAATATAGGAGGGCTTTTTAGGAGCGCTTAGGCGCGTAGCTCAGTGGTAGAGCGCTTCCTTGACACGGAAGAGGTCGTGGGTTCGATACCCTCCGCGCCTACCAAGACCTGATGTTTCCATGAGCCGCCGGCTCATGTGAGGGCGTGATGCTTGTTTGGATGAAGACGCATAGTTCTCGAACGAGACGGTTTTGAACCCGCTAGGGGAGTCCTCTCGACCGAATTCCCTCCGGAAAAACGAAGAACAGGCCGTTTCTGTCCGGAGGGGAGCCGACTCGCCGGCGAGTTCGGAACGAGGCTGATAAGTATAGAGTATAGAATAATATGGCTAAGGAAAAGGAAATGGGAGAGAAAGGGCCGGAGGCGGCGCTGGAGACCCTACGCCACAGCGCCTCTCACCTCCTGGCCCAGGCCGTCCTGGAACTCTATCCCGAGACCAAGGTCGGCATCGGTCCGGCCGTGGAGAACGGTTTCTATTATGATTTTCTTCGTCAAGAGCCTTTTACTCCCCAGGACTTGGAGGCCATCGAGAACAGGATGCGGGAGCTGTCCCGGGCCGACATCCCCATCCAGCGGGTCATCATGACCAAAGAGGAAGCCCTCCGCTTGTTCCGAGAGATGGGCCAGGACCTGAAGATGGATCTCATTCAGGATAAGGGCGGCGCCCAAGTGAGCACCTACCGGCAGGGTGGCTTCGCCGATTTCTGTCTGGGGCCGCACCTGCCCTCCACCGCTTCGATTAAGCACTTCAAGCTCTTTTCCGTTTCGGGCGCCTATTGGAAAGGCGACGAAAGGGGCCAGCAGCTTCAGCGGATCTACGGGACCGCTTTTTTCACTCAAAAGGAGCTGGACGAGTATTTGGCCGTCCTGGAAGAGGCCCGCCAGCGCGACCACCGCAGGCTTGGCCAGGAGCTCGACCTGTTCAGCACCTCGGATGACCTGGGGGCCGGCCTCATCCTGTGGCACCCTAAGGGCGGACGGGTGCGGGCCGAGATCGAGCAGCACTGGCGCGACCGCCATCGGGAGGGGGATTACGAGCTCCTTTTCACTCCGCATATCGGCCGGGAAAGACTGTGGCAGACCTCGGGACACCTTGAGTTCTACAAGGACGCCATGTACGCGCCCATGCTGATTGACGAGCAGAATTACTTCCTCAAGCCTATGAACTGTCCGTTCCACATCCAGGTCTACAAATCCCGCCTCAGGTCGTTCCGCGACCTGCCCCTGCGCTGGGCCGAGCTGGGGACCGTTTACCGCTACGAGCGGTCGGGCGTGCTTCACGGCCTTCTCCGGGTCCGGGGTTTCACCCAGGACGACGCCCATATCATCTGCACCCCTGAGCAGATCGAGGCTGAGATCCTGCGTGTCCTGGATTTTTCGATTTCCATTCTGGCCGATTTCGGCTTCACCCAGTACAAGATCGACCTCTCCGTTCGCGACCCGGACAACCTGCCCAAGTACGCCGGCTCGGACGAGATGTGGCGGCAGGCCGAGGCCTCTCTGGTCAAAGCCCTGGATGCCCGCCGCCTGGCCTACCAACGGATGGAGGGTGAGGCGGTCTTCTACGGCCCCAAGATCGACATCAAGATCAAGGATGTCCTGGGCCGGCTGTGGCAGTGCACCACCATCCAGTTCGATTTCAACATCCCCGAGCGCTTCGACATGACCTACGTGGCGGAGGACGGCCGGGCGCACCGGCCCTACATGGTCCACCGGGCTCTGCTGGGCAGCCTGGAACGCTTCTTCGGCCTCCTCATCGAACACTACAACGGCAGATTTCCCCTGTGGCTGGCGCCCGTCCAGGTCCGCATCCTGCCCATCGCCGAACGCCATCAGCCCTACGCCGAGAAGCTGGAGGCCGAATTCCGGGGCCGCAACCTGCGGGTCGAGGTGGACGGACGCCGTGAAAAGATGGGCTACAAGATCCGGGACGCCGAGGTCCACAAAATCCCCGTTATCCTTGTCGTCGGCGACAAGGAAATGGCCGACGGCACGGCCGCGCTCCGGGTCCAGGGCCAGGGCGACAAGGGGGCGGTGGCCATCCCCGCCTTCCTTGAAAAAATCAGGGAAATCATCGACAATAAAGCTATTTCCGTTAGTTTTTAAAGGAGGAAAGCGATTTTACGACGACAACCGTTCTATCCCGCAGCCAAAGCCAAGCCCCACCGTATCAATGAGATGATACACGCCAAAGAGATTCGATTGATCGACGAGGACAAAAAGATGCTGGGCCTCGTGACCGTGCCCGAAGCCCTGTCCATGGCCAAAGTAAAGGGCCTGGACCTGGTGGAGATTGCCCCCCAGGCCGCCCCGCCCGTCTGCCGGATCATGGACTACGGCAAGTTCCTTTACGAGCTGCACAAAAGGGACCATGAGGCCAAGAAGCACCAAAAGCAGATCCACATCAAGGAGATCAAATTCCGGCCCAAGATCAGCATCCACGACTACGGCTTCAAGATCAAGCACGTTCACCGCTTCCTGGAGGAGGGGGATAAGGTCAAGATCACCGTCCTGCTGCGGGGTCGGGAGCGGTCGAGGCCGGAGCTGGGCCTCAAGGTCCTGAACCGGGTCTTGGGCGATACCCTTGACGCCGGCCGCCAGGACGGCGATACCAGGAGGCAGGATTGGTCAGTTTCGGCCCTTCTTGTTCCGACTAAAGCAGGAGGAAAAGATGCCAAAGTTAAAGTCCCATCGGGGGGCCCGGAAAAGGTTCAAGGTCACGGCCAAGAAGAAAATAACCCACAGCAAGGCGTATAGAAGCCACATCCTCACCAAAAAAGCGTCTAAGCGCAAGAGGAAATTGGGGAAGCGGGCGGTCGTCAGCCGGGCCGACCGGAAGGCGGTCAAGTCCATGCTTCCCTACGAATTTTAGTGCGGGCCGGCCGAGGGGGAGGCTGTCCCGCGGCCGGGCCGTTTTTAGACAGACCGAACACCCTACAAGGAGTATGATATGTCGAGAGTCAGACGAGGCACCAAAAAACGCCAGAGAAGGACGAAGTACCTGGAACTAGCCAAAGGTTTTCGGGGCGCCAAGAGCCGAAATTACCGGACAGTCAAGGAAGCCGCGGAAAAAGCCCTGGCCTATTCTTACCGCGACCGCCGCGCCCGCAAGCGCGACATGCGGAGCCTGTGGATCATCCGCATTAAAGCGGCGGCCTTGATCAACGGACTGTCCTACAGCCGGTTCATCGACGGCCTAAAGAAACTCGGCATCGGCCTGGACCGCAAGATCCTGGCCGAACTGGCGATCAGCCAGCCTCCGGTCTTCAGCCATATTGCCCAAAAAGTCAAAGATGCCGCTGTCGCCTAAGGAAGCCCTCCGGGCTGAGGTTGAGGAACTTCGCCGCAAACTGGAAGAGGCCTGTCTCGAGGTCAAGGACGTCAAGTCCCTGCAGGAGCTGCGAAACCTCTACCTGAGCCGGAAAAAGGGCGCCATGATGCGGCTCCTGGAGCGCCTGGCCTCCCTGCCCAGCCAGGACCGGCCGGCGGCCGGCGGGCTGGTCAATTCTCTCAAGAGCGAGGTCGAGGACAGGCTGCGGGAGCTGGGCACGAAGATCCAGAAAAAAGAGGTCAAGGGGCCTCAGATCGACTGGACGCTGCCGGGCCTCCAGCAGCCGACCGGGTCGCCCCATCCTGTCCTGACCCTGCAGAGGCAAATCGAATCCATCTTCCTGTCCATGGGTTTTTCCATCGAGGAAGGGCCGGAGATTGAGACCGACTACTACAACTTCGAGGCCCTCAACTTCCCCCCCCATCACCCCGCCCGGGACGATTGGGACACCCTTTACCTGGCCAACAACCTCCTGCTGCGGACTCACACCTCGCCGGTGCAGATCCGGGTCATGGAGAAGCAGAAACCGCCCATCCGCATGATCAACCCGGGCAAAGTCTTCCGCAAGGAAACGCCCGACCCGACCCACCTGCCCATGTTCTTTCAAGTGGAGGGTCTGGAAGTGGACGAAGGGATCACTTTCGCCAATCTCAAGGGGACGCTGGAATATTTTCTCCGCCGTCTATTCGGCGAGAAGCTCAAGATCCGATTCCGGCCCAGCTTCTTCCCCTTCACCGAGCCTTCGGCCGAAGTGGACATCGAATGCCTGGTCTGCCGGGGCAAGGATGCCTCCTGCCGAGTCTGCGGCGGGACCGGCTGGAAGGAGATCCTGGGCTCGGGCATGGTCGACCCCCAGGTGTTGAAAAACGTCAACATCGACCCGGAGCGCTACTCCGGATGGGCTTTCGGCCTGGGCATCGAGCGGATCGCCATGTTCGCCTATCAAATCCCCGACATGCGGCAGTTCTATGAGAACGACTTGAGGTTCATCCGGCAGTTCCGACTCAAATGAAGATCAGTTTGGAGTGGCTCAAGGACTACCTGGACCTGGGGCTGCCCCTGCCTCAGCTCATCACCCGGCTGACTATGATCGGCCTGGTGGCTGAGAGTTGGGAAGAGAAGAACGGAGATGTCGTGCTCGACGTGGAGACCTACGCCAACCGGCCGGATACCCTGGGACACTTGGGCCTGGCCCGGGAGATGGCGGTCATGCTGGGCCTACCCTTGAAAGAGCCGCCGACGACCTTGGCCGAGCTTCCGGAAAAACTCTCGGACCTGGTGGATGTCCAGCTTTGGGACGAGGACCTTTGCCCGCGCTATTGCGGCCTGGTGGTCAAGGGTGTCCAAGTCGGGCCTTCTCCGGACTGGCTGCGCCGGCGGATCGAGGCCATGGGTCTTAACTCGGTCAACAACGTTGTGGATGTGAGCAACCTGGTCCTGTTTGCCACGGCCCAGCCCATCCATGCTTTCGACCTGGATAAATTGGCCGGCCGGAAGATCATCATCCGCCGGGCCAAGAAGGGCGAACGGCTTCTGGCCCTGGACGGCAGCGACCTGAGCCTGGAGCCCGACATGCTGGTTATCGCCGATGAGGCCAGGCCGGTGGCCCTGGCCGGCATTATCGGCGGACAAGAAACGGCGGTCAGCGATTCGACCCGCGATGTGTTCATCGAGAGCGCTTTCTTTAACCCAGTCTCGGTCCGCAAGACGAGCAAAACTCTCGGCCTGCAGACGGATGCCTCCTACCGCTTTGAGCGGGAGGCCGACATCTCCTTCCCGCCCCAGGCCGCCCGCCTGGCCGCCTCCCAACTGGCCGCTTTTGGCGGGAAAACAGCTCAGGGCCTTGTGGACATCTACCCCAAGCCCCGCAAGAACCGGGAGCTCATGCTCCGCCTCAAGCGGGTGGCGGACCTTCTGGGCGTCGAGGTCGAAGCGACCATCATCCAAAATGTGCTGACCGGGCTTGGCTTCGAGTTGCGGGCCGAACCTAAAGACTCCTGGCTGGTCAAGGTGCCTTTCTACAGAGTGGACATCGAACGGGAGGCGGATCTGGTCGAGGACATCGCCCGCTTCTTCGGTTATGACCGGATCCCGTCCGTCCTCCCGCCGCTGAAGGTCATCGAACGCTACCCCCAGGATGAGAGCAAGCCCGAGCGAACGCGCCAGATCCTCCTCCAACAGGGGTTCGACGAGGCCCTCAATCCCAGCTTCGCCGACCCGGAGCGCCAGGCCCTTTTCCAGATCCCCCTTCAGCCGGTCGAGATCCGCAATCCCATTTCCTCCAAGGCCTCCCAGTTGCGCACGACTCTGGCCGGCGGGCTGCTGGAAAATGTGGCCTGGAACCTCAACCGGGGCCAAGAGGGCGTCTATCTCTTCGAAATTGGAAACATCTATGACCAAAATGAGGAGACTCATCGGGAGCGACTGGCCCTGGGCCTGGTGGCCTGCGGCCGGAAGGGAGACCTCCACTGGCAGAAAAAATCGGAAGATGCCGGTTACTTCCAGCTCAAAGGGGCCGTGGAGGCCTTGCTGACCCAGTTGCGCTACGACCCTTTTCGATTCCAGGCCAAAGAGCATCCCCTGTTCGAAAGCCGGTCCTCCCTGGCCGCGATTCACAAAGGCGCCCGGCTCGGCTGTCTGGGATATCTCCACCCCAGAGTGTTGGCCGCCTATGACCTGAAGAAAGCCGTCATCTATGCCGAGCTGGACTTGGGAGCGCTCTTCGAGAAGAAGCCCAGGCCGTTCCAGTTCTCGGCTGTGGCCAGGGTTCCGGGCGTGGGGCGTGACCTGTCCTTCCTGGTCAAAGCGGAAGTGTCCTTCCAGGACATCAAGGACGAATTGGACAAACTGGCCTTGCCCTACCTGGAGAGCTTCCAGCTGGTGGACCGTTTCGCCGGCACAGCCATTCCCCAGGGTCAGGTCAGCCTCACCTTCCGGTTCCTGTTCCGGAACCCGAATGCCACTCTCCAGGCCGGCGAGGTGGACAAGCTCCAGCAGTGCATCGTGACCCATCTTCATTCCGCCTTTGGGGTGGAACTCCGGGAAGGGGGGTAAATTGACAACCGAGCTGGAAAGAATTAAAATACTGGAAGCCAAGATCTCGCAAGTTGTTGATATCGTTAAAAAACTGAATGCTGAGAACGACAAGCTAAGAGAGCAGGTCAAAGAGCTGAGGGCGGACAAGCGGGATGCTGAAGAGGCGGCCCGTAAAGCTGGACGCCTGGATGAGAGCCTGAAGCGCTTCGAGGAGGAAAGAACCGCCCTCCGGGAAAAAATCGAGGCCCTTATCCGTCAAATTGATCAAGTGGGGCTATGAACGACAAGATCATTGAAATCGAGATCTTTGGACAACGCTATAGGATCAGAGTCAAAGGAGAAGAGGATGAGCAATATATCGGCCGGTTGACCGCGTACATTGATCAGAAGATGCGGGATATCGCCGAAAAGTCAAAATCGTCGGACACGCTCAAGATCGCTGTCCTGGCGTCCCTCAACATTGCCGACGATTATTTCCTTTGCCGGAAGCAGTTGGATCAATTGAACGAGGTCATGGCTCGGATGGAACGTGAGATCGACAGCTTAGAGGACAAAGTCGGCAGCAATGACGAACGATACATTAAAAATCAGAAGAACCCTTCTTAGCGACCCACCCGTCGCTTTATTGAACGATGTAGCTCACGTCTGACCGGCCTCCTCTTCTTTCTTTGCTCTACTGAATAGGAGGTGAACTTCGTGAACCCCGCGATCATTATTGTTTTAGTACTACTGGCCGTTTCGGTGGCGGTCAATGTTTTTATTTTAATCCGCAAGAGCGCTTCGGACCGGGGTATTTTCCGGGCCAGGCATGAGGCGACGACCGTCCTGGACCAGGCCAAACAACAAGCGACCAACATCACCCGGGAGGCGGAGCTGGCGTCCAAGGAGAAGCTGCTGGCTCAGGAAACGGAGTTCGAGCGCCATACCCGGGAAAGACAGCACAAGCTCAATGACATGGAGCGGCGGCTCATCAACAAGGAGGAGAACCTGGAGCGCCGCGTGCAGGTTCTGGAACGGAGAGAAAGAGATTTTTCGGGAAAGGAAAAGCAGGTTTTCCAGCGGGAAAAGGCGCTGGAAGCCCAAGAGGAGAAGATCAACCAGCTCATCAAAAAGGAGATGGAGGAACTGGAGCGAATTTCAGGCCTGACTCAAGAAGAAGCCAAGGGCCTGATCATCCGCAAGATCGAGGACGAGGCCAAACTGGAGGCCGGCCAGCGGCTGCGACAGATCGAAGAGGACACGCGGGCCAAGAGCCAGGCCCTGGCCCGGGAGATCATCAGCCAGGCCATTCAGCGCTCGGCGGCCGAACACGTCGTGGAGACCACCGTCTCGGTGGCCGACCTCCCCTCCGAGGACATGAAAGGCCGCATCATCGGCCGCGAAGGCCGCAATATCCGCGCCCTGGAGATGGCCACTGGGGTGGACATCATCGTGGACGACACGCCCGAGGCCGTCATTTTGTCCAGCTTTGACCCTATCCGCCGGGAGATGGCCCGCCTGGCCATCGAGAAGCTGGTCATCGACGGCCGCATCCATCCGGCCCGCATCGAGGAGATCGTAGAGACGGTCAAAGCCGAGCTTGAGGAAAAGATCAAGCAGGAGGGCGAAGCGGCGGCCTATGAGCTCCACATCCAGAGCATTCATCCCGAGCTCATCAGGCACCTGGGCAAGCTCAAGTTCCGGACGTCCTACGGCCAGAACGTCCTCCAGCATTCCAAGGAAGTGGCCTACCTGGCCACCCTCATGGCCCGCGAGCTTAACGCCGACGCCAACATCGCCCTGCGGGCCGGCCTGCTCCACGACATCGGCAAGGCCGTGGACAAAGATGTGGAGGGCACCCACACCGAGCTGAGCGTGGAACTGACCCGCAAATACGGAGAATCGGAGGCTGTGGTTCAGGCCATCGCTTCCCACCACCGCGACGTGGACTTCCCCTCCATCGAGGCCGTCCTGGTCCAGGCCGCCGACACCCTGTCGGCCGCCCGGCCCGGTGCCCGGCGCGAGTTGCTGGAGACCTACATCAAGCGGCTGGAGAAGCTGGAGGGCATCGCCAACTCGTTCGAGGGCGTGTCCAAATCCTTCGCCTTGCAGGCCGGCCGGGAGATCCGCATCATCGTCGAAAGCCTGAAGGTCTCGGACGACCGGGCGGCCATGATCGCCAAAGAGATCGCCCAGAAAATCAAGAATGAGCTGGACTACCCCGGCCAGATTAAGATCACCGTCATCCGGGAAATGAGGGCGGTCGAGTATGCCCGGTAGCGTCCGACTCCTGTTCTTGGGGGACATCATCGGCCGTCCCGGCCGTCAGGCACTGGACCGTTTTCTGCCGACTCTGGTGGAGAAGTATAAGCCCTCGCTCATCGTAGGCAATGCCGAGAACGCGGCCGGCGGGTCGGGCTTGACGCCGGACATCGGCCGGGAGCTCCTCTCCCGCCTCGACGTCCTGACCTCGGGCAACCATATCTGGGACAAGAAGGAAGTCATGGCCTATCTTGAGCAGGAGCCGCGGCTGCTGCGGCCGGCCAATTATCCGCCCGGCAATCCCGGCCGGGGCTATACCCTGGTCACCGACCGGGCCGGCCACAGGGTGGCCGTGCTGAACCTGCAGGGCCGGGTGTTCATGGAGCCTCTCGCTTGTCCCTTCCGCACGGCCGATGACCTTCTGGAGCGTGTCCGGGTGGAGACGCCGGTCGTGGTGGTGGACATCCATGCCGAGGCCACTTCGGAAAAACAGGCCTTGGGCTGGCATCTGGACGGCCGGGCTTCGGCGGTCATCGGCACTCATACCCATGTGCCCACGGCCGACGAGCAGATCCTGCCCGGAGGCACGGCCTACCTTACCGATGCGGGCATGGCCGGCGGCTTCAGGTCGGTCATCGGCATGCGCCGGGAGCAAGCCCTGGAGCGCTTCCTGACCTCCCTCCCCCAGCGTTTTGAGCCGGGGAAGGACGGCCTGGTGCTTTCGGCGGTTTTCGTCGAGATCGAAGCCGGCTCGGGCCGGGCCGTGGCCATCAAGCGTGAGCTTCTGGTCGAGGAGAGGAATGACGACTGACCAGGCCGTCCTTGCCGACAAGGTCTTCACCGTCTCCCAGGTGACCCACCTGGTCAAGGAGACGCTGGAGACGGCCTTCCCCCAACTGTGGGTCGAGGGCGAAGTGTCCAACTTTCACCGTCATCAGTCCGGCCACCAGTACTTCACCCTCAAGGACGAGCGGAGCCAGCTGCGGGCGGTCCTCTTCCGCGGAGAAGCCCGCCAGCTTCGCTTTGATTTGAACGACGGCCTGCAAGTCGTATGCCGGGGCCGGCTCAATGTCTATGAACCGCGCGGCGAATACCAGCTCATCGTCGAGCTGGCGGAGCCCAAAGGCAAGGGCGCCCTGCAGTTGGCCTTTGAACAGCTCAAAGAGAAGCTGCGGGCTGAGGGGCTGTTCGACCCCGGCCGAAAGAAAAAATTGCCGCTCCTGCCCAAGACCATCGGCCTGGTCACCTCTCCGCGCGGGGCGGCCATTGCGGACATTATCCGGACCCTGAAACGCCGGTTCGCCGCGCTCCATATTCTCCTCTACCCGGTCAAGGTCCAGGGCCAAGGAGCGGCCGAGGAGATCGTAGAGGCCCTGGACTACTTCGCCGTCCGGCCGGAGGTGGACGTTCTGATCGTGGGCCGGGGCGGCGGCTCGATCGAGGACCTGTGGGCCTTCAACGAGGAAAAGGTGGCCAGGGCCATCGTCCGCTGTCCCATCCCCATCATTTCCGCGGTCGGCCACGAGGTGGATTTCACCATCGCCGATTTCGTGGCCGACGTGCGGGCCTCGACGCCCTCGGTCGCGGCGGAAATGGTCGTGGACAAGGAGGCCTCCTTCCGGGAGCGGATCGAAAACCTGGCCGGGCGGATAAGGAAGGACCTCCGCTTGTCGCTGGAGATGCGGCGGCAGCGGGTTTTCTCCCTGACCCATCACCGCTCTTTCCAGAGCTTCCGGCTCATGCTCCTGAATCTGGATCAGCGGGTGGACGACCTGGAGACGCGCGTCTGGGACTTCCTGCGCCGGGAACAGCAGAAAGTCCTCCAGGGCCGCTCGCGTCTCGACCTGGCCATGGAGAAAGCCCGCCACGCTGTCGGGTCCTGCCTGAGGGAGCTGCGCAACCGCTGGGAACAACTCGGCCTGGCCCTCGACGCCGCCAGCCCGCTCACCATCCTGAAAAAAGGCTACACCCTGTGCTTCCAGGATGGTGGCCGGGTTCTCATCCGGCGGGTTGAGGACGTCCGGCCCGAAGAAGATCTGACCGTCTTATTCTACAAAGGGGAATTAACTTGCCGGGTCAAGGCCATAGACCGGACGCGGCGAGTCGATGCCCGCCTGGAGAAGGAGTGAACATGGCCAAGACGGAAAAAAAAGAACATCCCGGCTTCGAAAAAGCGCTGGCCGATCTGGAGGCTATTGTCGCCAAGCTGGAAAAAGGAGGGCTGTCCCTCAACGAATCCCTGGAGCTCTTCGAGAACGGCGTTAAGCTGGCCCGCTTTCTGCGCGAGGAGCTGGGCCGGGCGGAGAAAAAGGTGGAAATCCTGCTCAAGGACGAGAACGGCCGGGTCAAGGCCGAATCCTTCAAACTGGAGGATGAGGACGAAGAGGAAGACACGGACAAGGACGATGAGACTGATAAGGATCCTTCCGGCGAGGCGGGCCAAGTGCCGTTCTAGGGGTATCCTTCATGCGGGTTGAGGACGCGCTCCGAGAGCAGAAACAGGCTGTGGACGAGGAACTGGGCCGGCTCCTCCGCGGCCGGGATTCGCTCCTTTTCCAGGCCATGAGGCATGCCGTGCTCTCCGGCGGGAAGCGCTACCGCCCGCTCCTCCTCCTCTCGGCCGGAGAGAGCCTGGCCGCCGAACGCGGCGTCCTCCTGCCTTTTGCCTGCGCCGTGGAGCTCATCCACTGCTATTCGCTGGTCCATGACGACTTGCCGGCCCTGGACAATGATGAATTCCGGCGCGGACAGCCCGCCTGCCATAAGGCTCACGGCGAGGATATCGCCCTTCTGGCCGGAGACGCGCTGTTGACCCTGGCCTTTGAAGTGATGGCTTCCGCTCCTTTGCCCCAGGCCCTCGTCGAACGGCGAGCTCCGGTCATGGCCGAAATCGGCCGCCGGGCCGGCGCCGAGGGCATGATCGAAGGCCAGGTCTTGGACATCAGGCTGAAACCGGAGCGGGCTTCCGAGAATGAACTTGTGGAGGTCATCCTCAAAAAGACGGGCGGCTTGATCATCGCTTCGGTCAAAGCCGGAGCGATGCTGGGTCTGGCTTCGGCGGAGCAGCTTCAAGCCATGGAGGAATTCGGCCGGAATGTCGGCCTGGCCTTCCAGGTTCGCGACGACCTTCTGGATTCGAGGCCGGAGGCCGGCCGGAAACCGGACTCGCGTCCCAACCTCATCTCCCTCATCGGCCGCCGAGAGGCCGAGCGGAGGCTCTCTGTGAATGTCCAGCAGGCCATGGAGGCTTTGGATAAGGCCGGCCTCCGCACCGCGTCCCTGGAGCATCTTGCCCGCCGACTGCTCGACCAGGGCCAAGGATAAGCCTGTGGACAAGATCCTGGACAAGATTCACAGCCCGCAGGACCTGAAGGCCCTGCCGCTCCAGAGCCTGGAAAAGCTGGCCGAAGAGATTCGGGCCCTGATCGTCGAAGTCGTCTCCAAAACCGGCGGCCACCTCTCGGCCAACCTGGGCGTGGTGGAGCTGACCCTGGCCCTTCATCGGGTTTTTAACGCTCCCCGCGACAAGATCATCTGGGATGTCGGCCATCAATGCTACACCCACAAGATCATCACCGGCCGCCGGGAGAGTTTCCCCACCTTACGACAGGCCGGCGGCCTGAGCGGTTTTCCTTGCCGGGAGGAGAGCCGCTACGATCCTTACAACACCGGACACGCCTCCACGGCCCTTTCGGCGGCGCTGGGCATGGCCGTTGCCCGGGACAGTCGTAAGGAGTCCCACCATGTGGTGGCCGTGGTGGGAGACGGCAGTCTGACCGGAGGCGTGGCCTGGGAGGCACTTAACCAGATCGGCCATATGCGCAAGCGGCTGATCATCGTCCTGAACTACAACGAGATGTCCATCTCGCCCAACGTCGGGGCTCTGTCCAAATACCTGACCTACCTCTCCTCGGGACAGCACTATCTCCGCATCAAGGACCACGCCAAGCTCCTGCTCAAGTCCATCCCCGGCCTGGGGTCCCGGGTGATCAAGTACGGCCGGGCCTTCGAGGATTTGATCAAGAAGACCTTTTTTCCCGGCCTGGTCTTCGAGGAGCTGGGCATCAAGTACATCGGTCCGGTTCAGGGGCACAGCCTGCCTTCTTTGATGGAAGTCTTCGAGGAGGCCAAGACCTACGAAGGACCGGTGCTCATCCACTGCGTGACCAAGAAGGGCAAGGGGTATCTTCCGGCCCAGGCCAACCCGGAGAGGTTTCACGGCGCCGGCCCCTTCGACCCGGCCACCGGCGAGCCGCGGACCAAAGGGGGCACGCCCAGTTACTCCGAGGTGTTCGGGCGGGCCATGATCAAGATCGCCGGCGAAGACGACAAGGTGGTGGCCATCACCGCGGCCATGCCCGACGGCACGGGGCTGAGCCGGTTCGGGGCGGCCTTCCCCGGCCGGCTTTTCGATGTGGGCATTGCCGAACAGCACGCCGTCAACTTCGCCGCCGGCCTGGCCCTCGACGGGCTGAAGCCGGTGGTGGCCATCTATTCCACGTTTCTCCAGCGGGCCTACGACCAGGTCTTCCACGAAGTCTGCCTCCAGGATTTGCCCGTCGTCTTGGCCCTGGACCGGGCGGGCATCGTTTCCGACGATGGCCCGACCCACCAGGGCACGAACGACATCGCCTATCTGCGGCATTTGCCCAACATCATCCTTATGGCCCCCAGGGACGAAAACGAGTTGGGGCATATGCTCAAGGCCGCCCTGGGCTACGGCCACCCGACGGCCATCCGCTTCCCCAAGAGCCGCGGGTTGGGCGTCAAGCTCGACGCGCAATTTAAGCCTGTTCCTTTAGGCCGGGCCGAACTGCTGAAGGACGGCCGGGACCTCATCCTGGCCTTCGGCAGCATGGTCATGCCCGCTCTGGCCGCCGCCGAGCGGCTGGCCGCCGCAGGGCTGAAGCTGGCCGTGGTCGATGCTCGGTTCGCCAAACCTTTGGACAAGGACCTCATCCTGCGCTTCGCCGGGCCCGGCCGAACGATCATCACCGTCGAGGAAGGCACCGCGGCCGGAGGCTTCGGCAGCGCCGTGCGCGAGCTTCTTGACCGGGAGAAGCGTTTCGACGTTAGGTTCCTGGAGATCGGGCTCCCGGATGAAATTTATCCAGTGGGCAAAAGGGAAGAGATCCAGCGTATGCTCGGCCTGGACGAACAAGGACTGGCCAAAAAAATCAAAGAGTTTATGCGGCCTCCAGCCGGCCGAAAGCGCAGCCCGAAGAGCCGTCGGAGCCGACGGGCGCTTTAACCGCTGTGCCGGGTTGGCCTGGCCGGCCATGATTTTAAGATCGGCGGACGAGGCATGGACCGCAAGAACAAAGAACGGGTGGACGCGGCCTTGGTCCGCCGGGGGCTGGCTCCTTCCCTGAAAAAGGCCCAGGCGCTCATCCTGGCCGGCCTCGTCCTGAGCCGCGGCTGCCGAATAGAAAAGCCCGGCCAGACGGTCGAGCCGGACCAAGATCTCGAAGTCAAAAAAACTCTGCCTTTTGTCGGCCGGGGCGGGCTCAAGCTAGCGGAGGCCTTGGACGTCTTCGGCCTCCAGGTGGCCGGCTGGACGGCGGTTGACCTGGGCGCTTCGACGGGCGGGTTCACCGATTGCCTTCTGCAGCGGGGTGCTGGCCGGGTGGTGGCCGTGGATGTGGATGTGCGCCAGCTCGACCAGAAGTTGAGACGGGATCCCCGAGTCTGCCTCATCGAGAAGAATGCCCGCTACCTTGTCCGCCAGGACTTGCCGGAAGCCGTGGACCTGGCTACGGCCGACCTGTCTTTCATTTCCATCCTGAAAGTCCTGCCCGCTGTTAAAAGCTTTCTGGGCCGGGGACTGCTCCTGGCCTTGCTCAAGCCCCAGTTCGAGGCGGGCCGGCGGCAGGTGGGGAAAAAGGGCATCGTCCGCGACGGCGCCGTTCATGAGCAGGTCCTGAGGTCGGTGGCGGCCGGGGCGGGCCAGATGGGCTTTCGTCTTCAAGGTTTGATAAAATGCTCCACGGCCGGGGCTCGCGGCAACCGGGAGTTCTTCGGCCTGTGGTCCTTGGTCTCCGCCGGCCTGAAAGAGGAAGAGATCGATCGTCTGGTCAGGGAGGTTGTCCGGGATGAGAAAGATTAAGCGCGTCGGAGTCGTCATCAAACCCCATGCCCCCCGCATCCGGGAAATTCTGCGGGATCTCGTCCGCTACTTTGAGAAGAAAGGCATCGCCGCCTTTCTGGAGGAGCCGGCTGCGGAGAAGCTGGGCCAGAGCGGAGGCCTTCGCCGCGAAGACCTGCCCGGCCAGGTGGACTTGGTTGTGGTCCTGGGCGGCGACGGGACTTTCTTAAGCGTGGCCCATCTGGCGGCCGAGCAGGGAGTGCCGGTCATGGGCGTCAACCTGGGCAGCCTGGGTTTCCTGACCGAAGTCCCCTTGAGCGAAATGACTCTAACGTTGGATGCCCTTCTGGCCGGGAACGAGGAGATCGTCAGCGCGCGCTGGCTGTTGGAGGCCAACTGTTCGGGAAAATCATTCCTTTGCCTCAACGACGCCGTCATCAACAAGGGAGCGCTGGCCCGCATGATCCAGATGAAGGTCTGGGTGGATGGCCTGGAAGTCGCCGTCCTGAAGGCGGACGGCCTGATCATTTCCACTCCCACGGGCTCCACGGCCTACAGCCTGTCGGCCGGCGGGCCCATTCTCCAGCCGCGCATCCCGGCCATCATCATCACGCCCATCTGCCCCCACACCCTGACCTTCCGGCCCATGGCCGTCGCCTCGGAATCCGCGGTCAAGGTCCGGCTCCTGGCCGCCGATGAAGAGGTTTTTCTCTCCCTGGACGGCCAGCGGGGGATGACCCTGCGGAAGAACGACGAGTTCGAGGTCCGGCGGGCCAGCCGGGAGCTCCAGCTCATCTCTTCCCCCCAGCGCAACTACTTCAGCCTGCTTAAGGAGAAGCTGGGCTGGGGAGAATAGCCGCAATACAAGAATTGACATCTCTTCCGGCCGAACTTATCATGAACTTCTGTCGCTATGGACACCGCCCTGCGCGTTATGTTTGTCACGCCAGAGGTTTCGCCTTTGGCCATTTCCGGAGAGCTGGCCGATTTTGTCGGCTCGCTGCCCAAGCATCTCCGCGCCCTGGGCGCCGAAGTATCGCTCGTCCTTCCCCGTTATCGGCGTCCGGAGATCGAGGCCTTGCCGGCCGAGCTCATCCTCCGAGAGTTATGGGTGCCGATGGGGGGAGATAAAGTCAAGGCTTCGGTGTGGAAGGCGGAGGCGGAAGGGCAGAGCGTCTATCTCATCGACTACCCCAAGTATTTCGCCCGGGACAATATTTACGGCTCCTCCCGGGAGGAATATCTCGACAACGACGAACGCTTCATTTTCTTCAACCGGGCCGTGCTCGAGTTCCTCATCGCTTCGCGCCTGGAAGTGGATGTCCTCCACTGCCACAACTGGCCGACGGCCCTCATCCCCGTCTTCCTCAAGACCCATTACGCCGGGACGGAAGCTCTGCGCGGGGTGGCCACCGTCTTCACCCTGCACAACGCGGCCAGCCAAGGCTGTTTCCCGGCCGAGACGCTGGCCCTGACCGGCCTGGGCTGGGACCTTTTCGCTAGCCGCCGCCTATCCTTCAACGGCCAGCTCAACTTTCTCAAGGCGGGCGCGGCCTTCTCCGACGTCCTCAATACGGTCAGCTCCGGCTATAAGCGCGAGATCCTGTCCAGCAAGGAAATGGGCCTGGCCGAAATCCTCAAGGCCCGGGCGGGACGATTCGCCGGCATCCGCAACGGCATCGACCTGGAAGTCTGGAATCCGGAGAATGATCCGTTCATCGTCGCCCCGTTCTCGGCGGCCGACCTTTCGGGCAAGGCGGCCTGTAAAAAAAGCCTGATGGAGGAATTCGGCCTGACGCCCGAGCCGGAGGCCCCCTTGCTGGGGCTGGTGACTCATCTGACGCCGCTCAAGGGATTGGACCTCCTGCTGGACACAATCCCGGCCATAATCGGGCTGGGGTTCAAGATCATCCTGGCCGGGACGGGTGAGAACCGGTATGAACACGCTTTGAACAAGCTCAGGAAAGCGCAGGCCGAAAGCCTTGGTCTACGGCTCGAGATGAACCCGGCCCTCAGCCATAGAATCATCGCCGGCTCGGACATGATTCTCATCCCCTCCCGCGAGGAGCCTTGCGGCCTCAACCAGTTCTACGGGTTCCGCTACGGGACCGTGCCCGTGGTCCGGGCCGTGGGCGGGCTCAAGGAGACGGTCCGGCCCTTCCAGCCCGCCTCCGGGAAGGGGAACGGATTTGTCTTTCATGAGGATTCAGGCCGAGCCCTGCTGCGGGCCTTGCTTCGGGCGCGCGATTGCTACCGTCAGACGGAATGCTGGGCCAAGCTCATGAGAGCCGGCTTTGAAGAACAGCCTTCCTGGGAGGAAGCGGCCCAAAAATATTTGGGGCTGTACCGGGCCGCTGTAAATTTGCGCCGGAAGGAGTGACATGGCCGACCTGCCGAACGTCTCGGACACGAGTTTTGATGAAGAAGTGCTGCGGGCCGATAAGCCCGTGCTGGTGGATTTCTGGGCGGCCTGGTGCGTTCCCTGTCGGGCCTTGGCGCCCATACTGGAGAAGATGGCCGATGAGTTTCAGGGCAAGCTCAAGGTGGTCAAGTTCAACGTAGAAGAGAACAAGGACGTGCCGGCCAAATTCGGTGTGCGGGGCCTGCCCACCCTGCTCCTCTTCAAGTCCGGCCAGGTCATGGAGACGCTGGTAGGCTCCCAGTCCAAATCCGCTATCCTGCAGGCGGTAAACAAGATTCTATAAAATAATGATAGAATGCATCTCCGTCACAGCGGATTGTGGGGAGGGGTGGCTGCCGAAGACACCTTTTGTTTTGCTTGAAAAAATATTAATCCCCCCTACCCCCTTGGAATCAAGGGGGCAAGAGGTTGGTGTCTTCGGAAAGGCCGGCGGAGGGGCCGGCCTTTCCGGAGACGCCTACGATCTCCCCCCTGATTGCCCAGGGGGGAAGGAGGGGTTAATAAATTATGAAAAAAAGAGAAGGCGTCTCCGGGAATACTACCCGCGCGCAGCCCGGCATAGCCGGAGACACCTATGATTTCTCTTTATTCTATTTATCCCCCTCTAGCCCCCCTTGGTGAAACAAGAGGGGCAAAGGCTGGTGTCTCCGGAAAGGTCGGACGTGACAGGACCCCTCCTCTTTTTAATAGTCGGGAACTGGCTAAGGAGATGCGCCTATCATGAACGGGCCATACGACGTCATTATCCTGGGCGCCGGACCGGCGGGATTGGCGGCCGCCCTGTACGCCGGCCGGGCCCGGCTCCAGACGCTTGTCCTGGAAAGGGGCTTGCCCGGCGGCCAGATCCTTCGCACTGAGCATATTGAGAACTATCCCGGCTTTCCGGATGGAGTGACCCCCTTCGACCTGATGGACCGTTTCCGGAGGCAGGCCGAAAAATTCGGGGCCAAGATCGAAACGGAAGAGGTCAAGGCCCTCCGACGGGAAAAGCCCTACTGGGTGCTGACCGGCGACAGCTCCGAGTACAGGGCCAAAGCGGTCATTATCGCCACGGGCGGCGCCTATCGCCGCTTGGGCCTGCCCCAGGAGGGGAGGCTGACGGGTAGGGGCGTATCCTACTGCGCCACCTGCGACGGGGCCTTCTTCCGGGACAAGCCCATCGCCGTGGTCGGCGGTGGGGACAATGCCCTGACCGAAGCCCAATTTTTAACCCGCTTCGTTTCCAAGCTGTATCTCATCCACCGCCGGAACGAGTTCCGGGCCATCCGCATCCTCCAGGAGAGGGTGCTGGCCAATCCCAAGATCGAGGTCCTGTGGGACACTGTGGTGGAAGCCATCCAAGGCCAGGACATTCTAGAATCCTTGACTCTGCGCAACGTCAAGACCGACGCCCTTTCGGAATTGAAGGTCGAGGGTTTGTTCATCTCTATCGGCATGATCCCGGCCAGCGATTTGGTCAAGGATTTCGTAACCCTCAATGAATGGGGGGAGATTAAGGTCAATCAGAAGATGGCCACTTCCGCGCCGGGCCTTTTCGCCGCGGGCGACGTGTGCGATGCCTGCCCCAAGCAGGTGGCCACCTCGGCCGGTACTGGAGTGGCGGCCGCCCTGGCCGTGGACGAGTATCTCCAGGGATTGACCGGGGTGGAGCCGGCCTAGCTTTTCTCCGGCTTTTTTCCTTCCAATTCGTCCACCCGCGATCGAAGTCGCCTGACCTCTTTGATCAGGTCGTAGAGCTGCGGAACGGATGCCCACACCTTGCGCCATTCCCGGATATCGAGGTGAGGGCTGCCGGACACGAGGGCGCGCGCCGGGATGTTCTTGGTCACACCGGACTTGGCGGCGACAACGACCTCATCCCCGAGTTCCACGTGGTCGGCGATGCCCACCTGGCCGGAGAGGATGACCCGCCGGCCGATCTTGGAGCTGCCGGCGATGCCCACCTGCCCGGCCAAAATGCTGTGGGGCCCGATCTCGACGTTGTGGGCCACCTGGACCAGGTTGTCGATCTTGGTGCCCCGGCGGATGACGGTCTGGCCCAGGGCGGCCCGGTCGATGGCCGTGTTGGCGCCCACCTCCACGTCGTCCTCGATGAGGACAGTGCCTTTTTGGGGGATCTTCATGTGGGAGCCGTCCTCGGCCGGAAGGTAGCCGAACCCATCCGAGCCGACGACAGTGCCGTTGTGCAGGATGACGCGGGCGCCCAGGACAACGCCTTCGCGGAGCGAGACGTGGGAATGAAGGATGCAATCCCGGCCGACTTTCACTTTAGGATAGACAGCCACCAGAGGAAAGAGGATCGTCCCCTCGCCGATTTCGACTTCGTCGCCGATGACTGACAGGGCGCCGACCGCCACATCGCGGCCGATCCTGGCCGAGGGGGAGACAACGGCCAGGGGATGGATGCCAGGGCCGGGCCGATAGGGTTTCCACAGGAGCTCTACGGCCCGGATAAAAGTCAGGTGAGGGTTGGCCGAGCGAAGGACCGGGATCCGGTCGAAGGGCAAATCCGGAGGGAGGACGACCGCCGCCGCCCGGGTTGTTTCCAAAAGAGGCGATAGCTTCGGCTTGGAGAGGAAGATCAGGTCGCCCGGGCCGGCGTTTTCCAGGCCGGCCGCTCCGCTAACCTCAGCCTCGCCGTTCCCCTCGAAGGGGCAATTGAGCAGACGGGCCAGGTCCTTGACCTTGAGGCGGGGAGGCTTGGGCTCAGTCATGGGCTTCCCGCTTCCCTCCCTTCAGGCCGGCCCTAAGCGGCGCGCTCAGGCTCAGGCGTATTTGCCCCATTGGACCATCAGGATGATGATGGTGATGAGCAGGGCGTAGATGACCAGGGTCTCGATGAGGACCAGGCCGAAGATGATCACGAAGCGGATGTGGGGCGCGGCGCCGGGGTTGCGGGAGATGCCCTCGCAGGCGGAGCTGATGGCCTTGGCCTGGCAGAAGGCGCCCGCCGCGGCGGTCAGCGTGATGACGATGGCGCCGACAATGATGGAGATTTTGAACAGGGATGCTTTTGTCTCGTTGAGCGGGCTTGCCTCCTGGGCCAGCAGAGGAGCGCCGACCAGAAGCAGGACGGCCGCGGTTAGGATTAAAGACTTGAGCACTTTGGGCATTGCTCGACTCCTTGTTGGATTAATGTTCTTCCTCATGGGCGACGGCGCCCGCGATATAGATACAGGCCAACAGGACGAAGACGAAGGCCTGGATAGTGGCCGTGAACAGGGACACGGCCATGAAGGGCAGGGGCAGGATGATGGGCACGATGGAGGCGATGATGACGATGAGCAGCTCCTCGGCGAAAATGTTGCCGAACAGCCGGATGGAGAGGGACACCGGCCGGGAGAAATGGCTGATGACCTCGATGGGGACGAGCAGGGGGGCCAGCAGCGGGATGGGGCCCATGAAGTGCTTGAGGTAGCGCAGTGCGCCCTGAGCCTTTATCCCCTGCCAGTGGTAATAGACGAAGACGGTCAGGGCGCAGCCCAGCGTGACGTTGAGCTTGGAGGTCGGCGACATCAGGCCCGGCACCAGGCCCAGCAGGTTGGCGCTGAGAATAAACAGGCCCAGCGTGCCTATGACCGGAAGGTATTTCTTGCCCGGCGGGCCGATGATATCCGTCAGCAGCCCCTCCAAGGTCTCTATGATCATTTCCAGAAAGCTCTGTCGCTTGGAGGGGACAAGCTCAAGACGCCGGGAAGCCAGGCCCAGGGACAAGCTCAGGCCGACCAGCAGGAAGAGGCACATGACGATGTAGTCGGGGAAGAAATGGCCGGGGTCCTTGACCTGGATGCCCAGCTTGATGAGCAAGCCGGCCAAAGGCCGACCGACGACCCGGTTGAAGAGGTCGACGACGAACAGGCTATGCTCTAGCGCTTCCATTGTCGAAGAAGGATAAGGGCACGCGCGGCTTCGAAAAGAACCACGGCTAAGAGCGCTGAAAAGCCCGCGGCGAAGGCCAACACCCTCCTGGGAGAGAGCAAGATTATAAGGGAAAAGGCTAGCAGAATCAACAGAATCCGAAGGCCGTAGAAGAGCAGTCCCCGGCGCAGAGATCCCTTCTTGCCCCGGTCCAGGATGTGCCTCAGGGAGCGCTCCAGGCCGAGGAACCCGGCCGCGGCCACGACTCCTCCCAGGAAGGCGAACAGACCGGCTCCCACACCCTTCCAAGCCAGGGCGGCCAAGGCGATCAGGCTGGCGCAAATCAGGATTTCAAGGGGGATTCGTCTTAAAACCGCCGCTTCGTAAGCGTCAGGGGCTTTGGGGTCGGTCGTTTGGCCTATCATCCGAGTCGTCCTTTTCGTAACGCTTCAGCCCGCGCAACAGGCTGTAAAAGCCCGAGGCTATGCCCACCAAGAGGAAAACGAAGAGCATCCAGGGCCTGGTGCCCAAAAGCTTGTCCAGAAGATAGCCGAAGAAGAGTCCCACGACGATGGAAGAAGGCAGCATGAGGGCCAGGGAGCTCAGGTCGGCCAGGCGCCGAAAACCGGATGGATCTTTTGCTTTGAGGATCATGCCGGGCTATCATAGCACAGGTGGTGGACCGCAATATATTCTCAAAATGGAGGGTTAAGCATCTCCGTTTGTGTGATTTTAGATAGGTGTCGGAATCGCCCTCGGCCCCCTGGGGAACCAGTCCCGTCGGTTCCCCCCGTCGAAAAGCCGACGGGGCCCCCCTCCGCTAGGGGGGCCTGGGGGGCGATTCCGACACCTCTTTGAAACCACATATTTGGAGAGGCTTTCAATAAAGCGCGAGTTTTTCTCCATTTTAGAATGGCGCTGCGACTAAAATTTAAATTTTTATTTTTAAAGAGGAGATAGTGATGGGAACAAACGCTAAGCATGCTATGGGCTGGCTGCCCGACTACCCCGACCTGCGGGACTATACGGAGCAAACGCAGGACGTTAAAGTCCTTCTCGAGCCGACCGGCCTTCTGCCGGCCGCCCGTGCGGCCAAGCGCGCCAAGCCACGCCCTCTGCCCTCGGCCATGGACCTCAGGGAATGGTGCTCGGCCGTTGAGGACCAGCTCAACCTCGGCTCCTGCACGGCCCAGGCCGGAGCGGGCATCCTGGAGTATTACGAGCGCAAAGCCTTCGGCCAGCATATGGAAGCCTCCCGTCTGTTTCTCTATAAGGTGACCCGCAATTTAATGAAAATGAAGGGCGATAGCGGCGCTTATCTCCGGATGACCATGGGGGCCATGGTCCTGTTCGGCACTCCTCCCGAAGAATACTGGCCCTACACCGATGGGGAGGGCTTTGACCGGGAGCCTCCGGCCTTCTGCTACGCTTTCGCCGAGAACTACAAGACGATCAAATATTACCGGCACGACCCGCCCGGTACGCCGGCGGACAAAGTGCTGACTGAGGTTAAAAAATACTTGGCCGCCGGCCATCCGGTGATGTTCGGGTTCACAGTCCATAACTCGATAGACCAGGCGTCCTCCGACGGCCGCATCCCCTTCCCCTCGCCCCGGGAGAAGATCCTGGGCGGGCATGCCGTGGCGGCCGTGGGCTACGACGACAAGCTCCGAATCAAGAACGGCCAGAGCGGCCGGACGTCAAGCGGCGCCCTCCTCATCCGCAACTCGTGGGGAGAAGGCTGGGGGGAGCAGGGCTACGGCTGGCTGCCTTATGATTATGTCACGCGCGGACTGGCCGAGGACTTCTGGTCCGTGCTGAAAAAGGAGTGGGTGGACACCGGCCAGTTCACAATCTGAATAACCTCTATTCTTTTCTTATAGGGTTGTCTTATAGGGTTGGTTGGCTGGGGGCTTGACTATTAAAGAAGGTTGATATACAAGTATATCAGAGGTGAGGTCAGTGTTAGCCGTAAGATTGGCTTCCGAAATCGAAAAAAGACTGGATGAATTGGCTAAAAAAACAGGAAGAACCAAAACGTTCTACGTTCGGGAGGCCATCCTTGAGCACTTGGATGACTTGGAGGACTACTATCTGGCAGAGGAGCGCCTTAAGAAAAGCGACCCCCACAAGCGGATTTCTCTAGAAAAGCTGATGCGACTCTATGGCCTGGAAGATTGAATTTTTGCCGGAAGCGCAAAAGGACCTGGCCAGGCTGGACAAGCCTGTTGCCCACCGAATATTGAGATTCTTGAATGACCGGGTCAAATCCTTAGACAACCCGAGGGAAATCGGACAGGCTCTCAAAGGTTCGGAGCTGGGAAAATATTGGAAGTACAGGGTAGGAGACTATCGCCTCATCGCCCGGATCCTCGCTAAGGAAATTCTTATTCTCATCATCCACATCGGCCAGAGGAAAAGTATTTATCGCTAAACGACAACTCTCCACAGACTGGGGGGTCCTCTGCCTGAGGCCGGGTTGCGTTGATTCAAGGCGAAGGGGTGTGGTACAGTTTTGGCCGTGCTGAAGACCATTTTTTTACTGGCTGCCTTCCTGTGCCTGTCCTGGAGCGCGGGATTACCCGCCACGGAAGGAACCGGTCCATCGGCCCCCTCTGAACAAGCCGCTCCCTCCGGCCAGCCGGCGCCCTCCGAATGGAGGATTCTGGCCCAGCATTACGAGCGGACCGAAGAGCGGTTGTTCGCCTCGGGCAACGTCGAGGCGCACTACGGCGACCTGGTCCTCTTCGCCGACCGGTTGGAGATTATGGTCAAGACCAGGGACGTCCGGGCCGAGGGCAACGTCATGCTCCAGTATCCCAACGAGGTGGTCAAGGCCGACTCCCTCACCTTCAACCCCGACACTTCGCGAGGCCTCCTGGATAAAGCCCAGGGCATGGTCCAACCCTCGATGCTCTTTCAGGCGGAGCGGCTGGAACGTATCGACCCGGAAAAGTATGTCTTGTACAAAGCCTGGTTCACTTCCTGTTCCCAGCCCGTGCCCCGCTGGCAGTTTACCTGCTCCAAGGCCACCCTGAAGAAAAACGACTTCATTGAGATGTGGAACTCGGTCTTCAAGATCAAGGGCATCCCGGTGTTCTACCTGCCCTACCTGCGCTATCCCCTGGAGCGGCGGACCGGGTTTCTCATGCCCCAGCCCGACTATACGGCCAACAAAGGCTTCGAGGTCAATCAGGACTTCTACTGGGCCATAGCCCGCAACATGGACGCTACCTTCAAGTTGAGCTATTACAGCAAAAAAGGATACGGGCTGGGGCTCGACTATCGCTATCTGTTCGCCGACGGCACGGCCGGCAACCTGATGCTCCGCAGTTTCTTCTTTAAAAAAGATGAAAGCGGCCAACAGCCCAAAAACGCCTTCATCATCCGCGGCCGACACAACCAGACCCTGCCCTTCGGCTTCAGCCTGGTGGGCGAGGCCGACTACAGCAGCTCCTTCGACTTTCTCCGCGAGTTCGACAACGACTTCAACCAGGCCACGGTCTCCAACCGCCGCACCCAGCTCTACCTGTCGAAAGCCTGGCCCCTGTTCAGTTTCACAGCGCGCGTCTCGCGCTTCGAGACGCATTTCCCGGACACGGGCCGTTCCATCCTGACCACCTACCTGCCCCAGCTCAGCTTCGATTCATTCAAGATCAAGCTCTTCCAGCCGCTGTACTTTTCCTTCTCTTCTTCTTTCCGACGTTGGCAATACGGCTGGGACAATGAGTTCGACCAGGGCACCGAAAAGCGGCTGCAGAGCCTGAGCTTTTCTCCCTTCCTCAGCCTGCCCTTTTCTTCCATTCCCTGGCTGACGGTCAACGCCGCCCTGGGCAGCAACATGAACTACTACTGGCAGAGGCTCGTGCCCAACCTTCTGGCGCCCGGCGGGGAGATGACAATCGTGAACGAGCCGTTCTTCAGCCGGAATTTCGTCCTCAGCCTCGACCTGGTGGGGCCCGTATTTTTCCGGGTGTTTCCCGGCAAAGACGGCTCGGCTAGGGTCAAGCACATCATCGAGCCGTCGGTGAGCTACCGCTACGAGAGCCCGACCACGGGCGCGGACATGATCGTCACCTCCCACGGCTTCTTCCGCTACCACCAGGTCGTGTACGGCCTGACCAACCATGTCCTGGTCAAGGAAGAACGCATGCCGCGCGAGTGGTTCACCTTCGGCCTGGCCCAGGCCTTTTATCTTTCGCCCGAGGAAAGCCCCCTGCGCGACTACCGGGTCAACGGCCGCGCCCCCCGCTTCTCCGAGATTTCGAGCTACCTCAGGTTTTTTCCGGCGGCCAGGTTCAGCCTGGACTTTGCCGCCGGCTACAACCCCTACCACAAGACTTTTTCCTCGCTGCGGCTGGGCGCCGCCCTGGGATCTCCGGCCGAGAATTTCTTCCTGACCGTCAACTGGTTCAAGAGCATCAGCGTATGGCTGGACGAACCCTGGTGGGACCGCCACCAGATCAACGTGGCCGGCACACTCAAAGTGCCCGGGTTGTCGCTCCAGGCGCAGGCCGAGGCCAACTTCAACCTTCTCCAGAAGGAGCTTCAGCACCTGGCCTTCCAGGTCCTCTACGACTACCAATGTCTTGTCATTAAGGCCGGGTTCATGTATTTTCAATACCGGTCGGAAATCGTGCCCATCCTGCGCGTGACCGTGGGGGATATCGGCAACAGCGGGGACTTCCTGGGCAACCCGCGTCTGTGAGACAATATATGAAAGGACTGATCCTGAGCGGCGGCAAGGGTACCCGCCTGCGTCCGCTGACGTTCACCCAGGCCAAGCAGCTCGTTCCGGTGGCCAACAAGCCCGTCCTGTTCTACGGCATCGAGGCCCTGGTCGAGGCCGGCATCCGGGAAATCGGCATCGTGGTGGGCGACACCAAAGAGGAAATCAGGGCGGCCGTGGGCGACGGGAGCCGTTGGGGCCGGGGAGTGCGGGTGACCTACATCGAGCAGCCCGACCCCCTGGGCCTGGCCCATGCCGTGCTGGTGGCCGAGAGCTTCCTGGGCCGGGAGCCGTTCGTCATGTACCTGGGCGACAACATCCTCAAGAGCGGCATCACCTCGCTGGTCGAGGAGTTCACCCGCAAAAAGCCCAATTCGCTCATCCTGCTGACTGAAGTCCCCAACCCCCAGATGTTCGGCGTGGCCGAGCTCCAGGGGGGTAAGGTGGTGCGGTTGGTGGAAAAGCCGAAGGAGCCCCGCTCCAACCTGGCCCTGGTGGGCGTCTATCTGTTTGACCACAATATCTTCGAAGCGGCCAAAGCCATCCGGTCCTCTTGGCGGAACGAGCTGGAGATCACGGACGCCATCCAGTACCTGGTCGAACACGGCTATGAGGTCCAGCCCCATTTGGTGACGGGCTGGTGGAAGGACACGGGCAAGATCGAGGACCTCCTGGAGGCCAACCGTCTCATCCTGGACACCCTGGCCGGCCGGGTGGAGGGCGAAGTGGACGCCGAATCGCGGGTCAGCGGCCCGGTGGTCCTGGAGAAAGGGGCCGTGGTCCGCAATTCCACCATCCGCGGCCCGGTCATTATCGGAGATGGGACGGAAGTCATCGAATCCTACATCGGGCCCTTCACCTCGATCCAAGGCCGCTGCCGGATTGTGAGGACCGAGATCGAGCACAGCATCGTCCTGGAGGGCAGTCAGATTCTGGACATCGGCAGCCGGGTGGACGAGAGCCTGATCGGCCGCGAGGTTCGCATATTCAAGTGCCCGCCCAAACCCTCCGTGTACCGCTTCGTGGTGGGCGACAAGAGCGAGATCGGCATCAAGTGACGGAGGTCGAAGCATGATCGCTGGCGTGAAGACAAAGAGCCTGAGGGTCATCCCCGACGAACGGGGCCGGCTGATGGAGATTCTGCGCCGGGACGACAGCTTGTTCCGGGAATTCGGCCAGGTGTACATGACCACTACCTATCCGGGCGTGGTCAAGGCCTGGCATCTGCACAAGAAGCAAACCGATAACATCTGCTGCCTGGCGGGCATGGTCAAGCTCGTCCTATACGACGGCCGCAACGATTCTCCCACCTTCTCCGAGATCAACGAGTTTTTTCTGGGTGTCCACAGCCCCCTGCTGGTCCAGGTGCCGGCCCATGTCTATCACGGCTGGAAGTGCATCAGCCAAGAGGAGGCGGTGGTCATCAACATCCCGACCAACGTTTACGACCACAAACAGCCCGACGAACAAAGACTGGACCCGCACCAGGGCGGGATCCCCTACGACTGGACGCGCAAGGATGGCTGAGCAGGCTGAGCGGTCGAAAAGACGGCCGGCCGCGGACAAGGAACGGCCGCTAGAGGACCGGACCCTGCTGGTGACCGGCGGGGCCGGGTTCATCGGCAGCAACTTCGTCCGTTTCCTGCTGCAGCGCCATCCGCGCACCAGGCTCATCAACCTGGACAAACTGACCTACGCCGGCAATCCGGACAACCTCCGCGACGTCAAGCGCGACTCGCGCTATGAGTTTGTGCGGGGCGACATCCGCGACCGGCGGCTGGTGGACCGCCTGATGAAACGGGTCCAGGGTGTGGTCCACTTTGCCGCCGAGACCCACGTGGACCGCTCCATCCTGGATGCCGGCCAGTTCGTCCTGACTGATGTCCATGGCACCTTCACCCTGCTGGAGGCCTTGCGGTACGCCCCCCACGTCGAGTTTTTCCTTCACGTCTCCACCGACGAGGTGTACGGCAGCCGCCGGACGGGATTCTTCAAAGAGGACGATGCCTTCAACCCTTCCTCCCCTTATGCCGCCAGCAAGGCCGGCGCCGACCGGCTGGCCTTCGCCTACTGGGTGACTTACCAACTGCCCATTCTCATCGTCCGGCCTTCGAACAACTTCGGGCCCTATCAGTATCCTGAAAAATTCATTCCTCTCTTCGCTACCAACGCCCTGGAAGACAAGCCCCTGCCGCTCTACGGCCAGGGCTTGAACGTCCGCGACTGGCTGCATGTCGAGGACTGCTGCCGCGCCGTGGAGATTATCATCAAGAAGGGGAGGCCGGGCCAGGCCTACAACGCCGGCGCCGGAAACGAAGAGCGCAACATCGACGTGGCCCGGACCATCGTGGACGCTCTGGACAAGCCGCGGAGTTTGATCCAACTCGTTCCCGACCGGCTGGGCCACGACTGGCGTTACGCCCTGGACTGCCGGAAGCTCCGGGCCCTGGGCTGGCGGCCCGAGGCCAAGTTCAAGGACGCGCTGCGCCGGACCGTTCTGTGGTACCGCGACAACCCTGCCTGGTGGCGGAGGATCAAGGACAAGAGCCGGGACTACAAGGCCTTCAGCCGGGCATATTACGGCCGGGTCAAATAGCAGCCTGCTGGAATCTCAGAACAGCATCTCCGCTCCCGTGATATATGGGGAGGGGTGGCACGGCGGAGGGCGTATTGTATCCCTTTCCCATTCATACTAAAATAGATGGCCTGCAGTGGGGCTCATTTTTTCCGAGGAGCACAGATGAAAGTTTTGATCACAGGCATCACGGGATTTGCCGGAAGCCATCTGGCCGAGTACATCCTGGCCCGCCAGCCGGGAGTCGAGGTCTGCGGCCTGGTCCGCTGGCGGAGCCGGATGGACAACATAGTGGCCATCCGGGACAAGGTGAAGCTCTGCGAGGGCGACATCAAGGATATCGTCTCCCTGCAGAAATGCTTGGTCGAATTTCGGCCCGATTATGTCTTCCATCTGGCCGCCCAGAGCTTCGTGCCCGCCTCCTGGCGCCTCCCGGCCGAAACATTCGCCATCAATGCCATCGGCCAGGTCAACCTCTTTGAGGCGCTGCTGGGGTTGAAGCTTGACCCCAAGATCCAAGTCGCCGGTTCAAGCGAAGAGTACGGCCACGTTAACTCCGATGAAGTCCCCATGAAGGAGACCAACCCGCTCCGACCGCTCAGCCCCTATGCCGTGAGCAAGGTGGCCCAGGACTTGCTGGGCTATCAGTATTTCCAGAGCTACGGCCTGCGGGTGGTCCGCACCCGCGGCTTCAACCACACCGGGCCGCGCCGGGGCGAAGTGTTCGTCACCTCGACCTTCGCCAAGCAGATCGTTGAGGTGGAGAAAAAGAAAAGGGAGCCGGTTATCTATGTCGGCAACTTGGAGGCCAAGCGCGACTTCACCGACGTCCGGGACATCGTCCGGGCTTACTGGCTCAGCCTGGAGAAGGGCCAACCGGGCGAGGTGTACAACATCGGCACGGGCCGGGCCATCACCATGAAGGAAGTCCTGGACCGGCTGCTGGCCCTGAGCAAGGTCAAAGTCAGGGTGGAGGTGGATCCCGCGCGGCTCCGTCCCTCGGACGTGCCCATCCTGGAGCCCGATTGCTCCAAGTTTGTGAAGCTCACCGGCTGGAAACCGGAGATTCCCTTCGACCAGACCCTGCGCGATCTTCTCGACTACTGGAGGGAGAGGGTCTAAGATCATGAGCCGGGTCCTGGTCACCGGCGCCACGGGCTTTGTCGGCCGGCATCTGGTCCGGCTGCTCCGCCAGCGCGGCGACCGCGTCTTGGGCACCTGCTACCCCGACCAGCCGGGTGGCGAGGACCGGGATTTCGCCCACCTCGACCTGCGCTCCGAGGCCGATTTAGCCGAGTTCGTCCGCAGCGGCCGGCCGGAGAGGATCTTCCATTTGGCGGCCTTGTCCAACGTCCGGCAGTCTTGGGAAAAGAGGGCGGAAACCATCGAAACCAACCTGCTGGGCACCTCCAACCTCTTGGAGGCCGTGCGCCGCTTTGCGCCCGGCTGCCGCGTTCTCTTCCTCAGCTCCTCGGATGTTTACGGGGAACTCTCGGGCGAAGAGAAATATTTCAAAGAAGAAGACCCCTGTCAGGTGGTTAACCCCTACGCCTTCACCAAAGCGGCCGGTGAGCTGCTCAGCCGCTTCTATGTCCAGGTGGAAAAGCTGGACATCGTCATCGCCCGGCCTTTTCCCCACACCGGGCCCGGTCAGGCGGCGAACTTCGTTTTTTCCGACTGGGCCTGGCAGGTGGCGCTCATCGAGCGGGGCAAGAAGCCGCCCTTCATCGAGGTGGGCAACCTCGCCATCCGGCGGGACTACTCCGATGTCCGAGACACGGTAAAAGCCTATGTCTTGCTCATGGGAAAGGGCCGCCCCGGGGAGACCTACAATGTCTGCTCGGGCCAAGCCGTTTCTTTGCAGGAGGTGCTTGACACCCTGCTGAAGCTGGCTGCCCGGCCGGTCGAGGTCCGGCAGGACCCGGCTCGGCTGCGCAAGACCGATATCCCCTTTCTGGCCGGCGACGGCTCTAAGCTTCGTCGCGAGACAGGCTGGACGCCCGCTATCCCTTTTTGCCAGACTCTGCGCGACCTTGTAGATTTTTGGAGAGAGAAGACTCTATGAGCCAAGTTGTCATTCCCCTGCTTGACCTCAAGGCCCAGTATGCCTCCCTCAAAGAGGAGGTCCGCCAGGCGCTTCAGGAAGTGGTCGACTCCCAGCTTTTCATACTCGGCCCCAAAGTCGAAGAGCTGGAAAAAGCGGTGGCGGCCTATTCCGGGGCGCGATCGGCCGTGGGCGTTTCCTCCGGAACGGACGGTCTGCTCGTTTCGCTCATGGCCCTCGACGTTCGGCCGGGCGATGAGGTCGTCACTACGCCCTTCACTTTTTTCTCCACGGCGGGGGTCATCAGCCGCCTGGGGGCCAAGCCGGTGTTCACCGACATCGACCCGGCGACCTTCAACCTGGACCCCTCCCTCCTCGGCCGAGCCCTCAGCCGGAAAACCAGGGCCGTCATCCCCGTGCATCTTTTCGGGCAGTGCGCGGACATGGACCCCATCCTGGACATATGCCGCCGGCGAAGCCTGCCCGTAGTCGAGGACGCGGCCCAATCCATCGGCGCCGAGTACAAAGGCCGCCGGGCGGGCGCGCTGGCCGGGCTGGGCGTTTTTTCCTTCTTCCCCTCCAAGAACCTGGGCGGGTTGGGCGACAGCGGCATGGTCGTCACTTCCGACCCGGCCCTGGCCGAGAGGGTCAGGATGCTGCGCGTGCACGGCGAGCACCAGCGCTACTACCACCGGGAGGTGGGCGGCAATTTTCGCATGGACGCCCTGCAGGCGGCGGCCCTCCTGGTCAAGCTCCGGCACCTGGACGACTGGTCGCGCCGCCGGAGGGAGAACGCGGCCTATTACACACGCCGACTGGAAGAGGCCGGACTAGTCGGGGCGGGTTTGATCGTGCCGCCGCGGCCGGCCTATGACAAAAGCGGCGATCAAAACCACCACATCTTCAACCAGTACACGCTCCGGGTCAAAGACCGGGACGGGCTGCAGGCCTTTCTCAAGGACAAGGGGGTTATGACCGCCATCTACTATCCGGTGCCCCTGCACCTTCAGGAATGTTTCAAGGACCTGGGCTACCGGAAGGGGGATTTTCCCGTCTCGGAAAAAGCCGCCGCCGAAGTTCTGTCCCTGCCCATTTATCCTGAGTTGACTTCCGAACAGAAAGACTATGTAATCGCCTGCTTGAAAGAATTCTATGGCCGGCCGTAAAGTCAAATCCATCCCATGAACACCTTACAGGATCGGGCCAAGCAGCTCCTGCTGGGCAAAGGCAAGGACATCAAAGACCCGCAGATTTTCCACAAGCTGTCCTTGATCGCTTTTTTTGCCTGGATCGGGCTGGGGGCCGACGGGCTGAGCTCGGCCAACTACGGTCCGCAGGAAGCCTTCATCAGCCTGGGCGGTCACACCCATCTGGCCCTCTATCTGGCCTTGATGACGGCCGTCACCGTCTTCACCATCTCGGCCAGCTATTCTCAAATCATCGAGATCTTTCCCAGCGGCGGCGGCGGATATCTGGTGGCCACCAAACTGCTGGGGCCGGCTTTCGGCCTCATCTCGGGCTGCGCCCTGCTGGTGGACTACATGCTGACCATCAGCGTTTCGGTTTCCAGCGGGATAGACGCTCTGTTCAGTTTCCTGCCGCCCGAGGTCAGGACATACAGGCTGCTGGCCATCCTCTTCGTGGCCGGAATCCTGATCCTGCTCAACCTGCGCGGGGTCAAGGAGTCGGTGACCACCCTGGCCCCAATTTTTCTCCTCTTTTTTATCTCCCACGCCGCCCTCATCCTTTTTGGGCTGTTTTCCAACCTGGCCAAGACTCCGACCCTGATCGCCGACACGCTGCGCGAGACCAGGACGGGGATCGCTGAAATCGGGTTGGGGGCCATGGCCTTTATTCTGCTGCGCGCTTTCAGCTTCGGGGCGGGCACCTACACCGGCATCGAGGCCGTGTCCAACGGGCTGCAGATGCTACGCGAGCCGCGGGTCAGGACGGGGAAGCGGACGATGCTCATGATGGCCACTTCGCTGGCTTTTACCGCCGGCGGTCTGCTTGTCTGCTACCTTCTAACCGGCATTTCCAAAGCAGAAGGCAAAACCCTGAACGCTTCGCTCATCGAGAAGCTTGTCGGACAATGGCACATCGGCGGCCTGCCGGCCGGAGCCTGGCTGCTGGCCATCATGCTCATCTCCGAGGGCGCCATCCTGTTCGTGGCCGCCCAGACCGGCTTTCTGGACGGGCCGCGCGTCCTGGGCAATATGGCCATTGACTCCTGGGTCCCCAACCGGTTCATGCACATCAGCGACCGCCTGGTTGTCCAGAACGGGATTCTGTTTATGGGCTTGGGCTCGCTGCTGATCCTAATCTTCACCCGGGGGAAAGTCCAGTTTTTGCTGGTCATGTACAGCATCAACGTCTTCCTGACCTTCTCCCTTTCCCAGCTGGGGATGTGCCTCCACTGGTTGAAGGACAAGGGGCTTCGCTGGCGCCGTAAGCTCCTGGTAAACGCCCTGGGCCTCCTCATTTCGCTCTCCATCCTGTGCGTCACTATTTCCATAAAGTTCCAGGAGGGCGGCTGGATCACCCTGGCCGTGACCTCCTCGCTGGCCTGTTTCTGCCTGCTGGTCAAGAGGCACTACGGCCGGGTTTTTAAGATGATGAAACGGCTGGACGAAGTCATGTCCAAGGTGGGGGCCATGGCCCGCCGCGCGGAGCGGCCGGTCAAAGATCCGGCAGGTCCGACGGCCGTCATGTTCGTCCGCAACTTCGGCGGCCTGGGCGTCCATTCTTTTCTCAACATCCACCGCATGTTCCCCGGCTATTTCAAGAACTTCGTGTTCATCTCCATTGGAGTGGTGGACTGGAAAAACTTCAAGGGAGCCCAGGAGGTCAGGAACCTGGAGGCCTATCTTCGGGGCGAGCTGAAAAAGTACGTTGACCTGGCCCACAAGTTCGGGTTCTACGCCGAATCGCAGACCTCCATCGACATCGACACGCTGGACGCCCTGGAAAAAGTGTGCCAGCAGGTGCAGCGCAAACACGCCAAGGCCGTCTTTTTCGTGGGCAAACTGATTTTCGAGAAGGAAAGCCTTTTCACCCGATTCCTCCACAACCAGACGGCCTTCGGCATCCAGCGCCGGCTGCAGTTCAGCGGCATCCCCAGCATCATCCTGCCCATCCGGGTCATGAAAGAAGCCTGAGGGCAGGGGAGAGGGCCTGCCCTTGTCGCTCGGCTTGTTGAGGAAGCACTTCCGTTTATATGATTCAGTATCGGTGCCGGAATCCCCCCCGGACCCCTGGGGAACCAGTCCCGTCGGTTCCCCCCGTCCCAAGGACGGGACCCCCCTCCGCTAGGGGGCCCTAGGGGGCGATTCCGGCACCTCTTGGAAATCACATTTTTGGAGATGCTGCCGCTTGTTGACAACGTCTGTGATGATTGATAATAATCCCATTCACATGCCGGAAACGGGCGTGATATTTTCCGTCTGTTGACAGAGGAGGACGGCACATGGGAAAGGGCTTACTTCCAGCGGGCTGGGTGTTCCTCGCCCTCGGTTGGGGAACCATTCTCTTTTTCACGATATTCAGCTTCTCCAAGGTTCTCTTTGCCAAGAAGAAGAAGAAAGAGAAGGAGTTCGTCTCGGTCAAGCCCACCCGCGAGAGATGGGCCAGCCGGATCGGGCTCATCCTGGCCATGGCCGGCAACGCCATCGGCCTGGGCAATTTCCTCCGCTTCCCGTCCAAGGCGGCGGCCAACGGCGGCGGCGCCTTCCTCATCCCTTATTTTATCGCCCTGCTCTTTCTGGGTATCCCTTTGATGTGGACCGAATGGACGATCGGCCGCTTCGGAGGCACGAAAGGCCACGGGACAACGCCCGGCATGTTCGCCATGATGTGGAAGAATCCCGTGTCCAAATACCTGGGCGCCCTGGGTATCTCCATCCCCTTCGCCGTGATCATTTATTACCAGATCATCGAATCCTGGTGCATCGGCTTCGCCTGGTTCTCGGGCACGGGAAAATACTGGGGGGCCAAAACCCAAGAGGCTATGGGGCGGTTCCTTCACGGCTTCCAGGGCATGGAGAAGAACGAATTCTTCACCTCCTATGTGCCCCTCCTCATCTTTGTGGCCATCAACCTGTTCTTGATCTGGTATTTCCTCTACCGGGGCATCTCCAAGGGCATCGAGCTTCTGGCCAAGATCGGGATGCCTGTCCTGTTCGTTTTCGGCATTGCCTTGGCCATCCGCGTCCTGACCCTGGGCACACCGGATCCCAGTCAGCCGCAGATGAGTGTCGCGGCCGGCATGGGCTTCATGTGGAACCCGGATTTCAGTCGCCTTGGGTCTTCAACGGTCTGGTTGGCGGCTGCCGGCCAGATCTTCTTCACCCTGAGCCTGGGCCAGGGTGTTATCGCCACCTACGCTTCTTATCTTAGGGAGAACGACGACGTGACCCTGAACGGGCTGACCACCTCATCCACCAATGAATTTGCCGAGGTCATCCTGGGCGGCACGATCGCCATCCCCGTGGCCGTGGCTTTCTTCGGGGTGCAGATGACGAAACAGATCGCCACCAGCCCCACCGGCACCTTCGACCTGGGATTCCAGTCCCTGCCGGTCATCTTTCAAAAGTTGCCCCTGGGCCATATTTTCGGGGCTATGTGGTTCCTGCTCCTGTTCGTCGCCGGCATCACCTCGGCCGTGGCCATGACCCAGCCGGCCATTGCTTTTCTGCAAGATGAATTGAAGTGGAGCCGCAAGAAATCGGTGAACCTGGTCATTTCCATCCTGGCGCTGACTGCCCTTATGGTCGTCTTCTTCTTCCGGTTCGGGTTCCTGGACGAGCTTGATTTTTGGGCTGGGACTCTGGGGCTGGTGGTCTTCGCCCTGCTGGAGGTCATCCTTTTCTCCTGGGTCTTCGGCATCAAGAAGGGCTGGGAGGAAATGCATCGGGGGGCGGACATCAAGGTGCCGGGCGTGTTCAAGTTCATCCTGAAATATATTACTCCCGTCTATCTCCTGGGTCTGGTCATCCTGTGGACCGTTCAGGATGCGGTCGGAAAATTTTTGTTCAAGGTCAAGCCGGGCGATGCGCCCATCGACCCGGCCAGTATTCCCTATCGCTGGGGGGCCCGGGCGCTTTTTGCCCTGCTCATCGTGGCGACCATGATTCTGGTCCGCATCGCCTGGCAGAAGAAAAGGAGAGAGGAACAGGCAGCAAAAGCCTGAAGGTCCAATTCGCCGCTCATTGAGAAAAGACTGATTGATCTCGGGGACAGCAAAACGAATCAGATGTTCAGCTCGAGCTGACGTTCCTGGGCCTGTTTGCGGTCCTGCTCGATGGAGCGAAGAAGCTCGGGCGAAATGTCACAGGTGGGATAAACGCCGCTGAAGCAGGCCTCGCAGAATTGTTTAAGGTTTTTGTTCTCCTGCTGGACGGCCTTTTTCAGCGAGTCCAAGCTCTGGTAGATGACCTTGTCCGCGCCGATGGACCTGGCGATCTGCTCCAGGTTCTGGTCGCGGGCCACGAACTCGGTTTTGGTCTGCATGTCGATGCCGTACACGCAGGGAAAGCGGAGGGGCGGGCTGTAGGAGGCGAAAGTGATCTTTTTGGCGCCGCAGTCGCGCACCATTTTGACGATGGCCCGCGAGGTGTGCCCCCGGACGATGCTGTCGTCCACCAGCAGGACGTTTTTGCCTTTGAACTCTTTGGCGATGGGGTTCAGTTTCTGCCGGACAGAGAGTTGGCGCTGGCTGTCGGCGGGCATGATGAAGGTCCGGCCGATGTAGCGGTTTTTGACCAGGGCTTCCCGGTAGCGGAGGTTGAGCGTTCGGGCGATCTCGATGGCCGCGTCGCGGGCCGAGTCGGGGACGGGCACCACCACGTCGATCTGGAGGCGATGCTTTTTGATTTCTTTGGCCAGCCGCCGGCCCAGGTTGATGCGGCATTCATAGACGTTGGCCTGGTCGATGTAAGAGTCGGGCCGGGCGAAATAGACCCATTCGAACAGGCAGGGCGAGTGGGGACGGTGGACGATCTTGCGCACATGGACCTTGCGGTTCTGGTCGATGAACACGGCCTGGCCGGCTTCCACGGTTTTGATCTGGCTGAAATTCATGATGTTGAGGGCGACCGTCTCTGAGGCAAAAGCGTAAGACGGCAGGAGGCCGTCCGGCCGCTGGCCGTAGGCCAGGGGCTTGATGCCGTAGGGATCGCGGAAACCGACCATCCCCTGTCCGGCGATGTAGGCCACCGCCGAGTAGCTGCCCCGGACCTGGGCATAGACGCTTTTGACCGCGGCGAAAACGTCCTCGGGGCCGGCCGTCTTTTTCCGGCGCTGGTCGAGGGCCTGGGCGAAGATGTTGAGAATGATCTCCGCGTCGCAGTCGGAGTTGAGCAGGCGATGGTAGGTGTCGAACAGCTCGGTTCGGAGCTCCCGGTAGTTGACCACGTTGCCGTTGTGGGCCAGGATGATGCCGAAGGGCGAGTTGGTGTGGAAAGGCTGGGCGTCTTCGCCCGATCCGCCGCCGATGGTCGGGTAGCGGGTGTGGCCGATGCCGATTGCCCCCCGCAGTCTCAGGGCGTTATCCGGGCCGAAAATGTCGCGGACCAGGCCGTTGCCCTTCTTGGTGTGAAAGCGGCCGTCGTAGGTGATGATCCCGGCCGCGTCCTGGCCGCGGTGCTGGATGGCCAGCAGCCCTTGGTAAAGGTCGCGGAAAGCATCCGTGTTGCCGATGTTGCCGATGACGCCGCACATAATCAGCCCTTAAGTGCCGGTTGAAGTGATTACCCGGGATGGATAGTGCACAAATTATTATAGTCTTTTTTCACTTATAAGGGAAGGGCTCGGCAGGGGTAGCATCTCCAAACATGTGATAAGTGGGGAGGGGTGGCACGGCGGAGGGGCTCCCCACCCGCGCGCAGCCTGGCGAGCACGGATGGGGAGGAGTCGTGACAGGACCCCTCCTCTTCTTAAGGCTAGGATCACGTAAATGGAGATGCTAACCGGGCCGTTCCCTGCGTGTGGCCTATTCTTCCTATTTCGCCCGCTTGGGATTGGAGTGCCGCTGGAGGGCCTGGCGCAGTTCGGCCGGGGTGACGGTGGCCGTTCCGATCTTGCCCACCACGATGCCGGCTGCAACATTGGCCAGGATGGCCGCCTCCCGAATGGAAGCGCCGGACAGGAGGGCCAGTCCGGCGGCGGCCATCACCGTGTCCCCGGCGCCCGTGACGTCGAAGACTTCCCGGGCAATGGTCGGCAGATGTATGGCCGGCCGGCTTTTCTCCAGGACGGACATGCCCTGTTCGCCGCGCTTGATGATGAGGTAGCGGCAGCCGAGCAGCTCCAGGATGCGCCGGCCGGCGGCCTCCACTTCGCTGTCCGTCTGGCAGGGGAGGTGGATGATGCGTTCCGCCTCCAGATGGTTGGGGGCGATGAGGGTTACCGGCGCATACAACCGGATGTTCTCCACTTTGGGGTCGACGAAGACCGGGATCCGTCGGCGCTGGGCGAAGGGCAGAACTTTTTCCATCAGCGGCCGGGTGATGAGCCCTTTATGATAATCGGAAATGATGATCCCTTCGAAGCGTTCGCTTTTGATGAAGTCCACGATGGCCGCCTCGATCTCGGGGGCGAAGGCCCGCCGCTTTTCCTGGTCCACCCGCACCACCTGCTGATGATGGGCCACGATGCGCGTCTTGACCGTGGTCGGCCTTTTCCGATCGATCAAGATGCCCTGGTTCTCGGCCATGGACTCGCGGATCCAGCGGCCCTCCTCATCGTCGCCCACGACCCCCACCAGGAGGGGGAAGGCTCCCAGGCTCAGCACATTGTGGGCGACATTGCCCGCCCCGCCCAGAGCGGAGGTGCTCCCCGAAACTTCCACTACGGGTACGGGAGCCTCCGGGGAGATACGCGACACCCGCCCCCAGATGTAACGGTCCAGCATCAGGTCTCCCAGGACCAGCACCCGACGGTCCTGGAACAGGCCGATGGTCTTGCTTATTTTTTTAAGGTTTAGGGGAATCATGGTTGCACCTCCCTGAAAAAGATGGGATTGGATATGATCCAGGGGATCCGGGCCGGAAGGGGCGTCCTGGCTCGGAGGTAGACTTCCGCCCGATAGACGCCCGGTCCGCCGACCTCATAGACGACCTCGGTCTTCCGTGAACGGAGGACAACCCGGCCGTCCCTGAGGATCCGGACTTCTGCGGCGAAATCAAAAGGCGCCTTGACCCGAAGAAGACAGGGCGATTCGAAGACCGTCTCCCGGCCCATGGGGATTCTCCGCCCCTTCTTTTCCCCCCAGAAGCGGAACCCGCGCGCCTGGGCCGCGCCGTCTATGGCATTGTAGAATTTTCCGCTGCGGAGGGCCTGCAGCACTTGGCCACGGGCCGTCTGGAAATCCCTGGAAAACGGCTGGCCCAGATAGATATGAATATGCACAAAGGATAGCATGGCCCGGTAAAAAAGGTGGGCGTCGGCGCTGAAGAATCCGTAGAGCCGATGGGTGCGGTTGAGCATGTCCCAATAGTCCAGCTCTCTTTCCATGTCGTCCGCCATCCTGATCATGGCCAATACGGGCTTGGCCGGCACGATGGGCAGATAGGGCAGGGAACGCCAAAAGTTCTTCTTGAGCAGGGAATTGCCGTTGAGGATGTCCAGGCCGGTATAACCGTCCAGGGGACCCCATGACCAGCCTCCTTTGTAAAAAGGGTGGGCGATGACGGCCAAGCCGCCCCGCCGGTTGATCTCCTGGACGGCTTCCTCCGCGTTCCGGGGGAAGGGATCCTGCTCAGGCTCGAACCCCAGGCCGACCAGATGTCCGCGGCTGGTGGACATCTCTGACCCGGCCAGAATGAGCACGCCGTCGGACCAGCCCTGGCTGGCCAGGGACTTGAGGTTGGGCGAGCCGTGGTCGGTCAGGATCAGGAAGTCCAGGTTGGCTTGGGAGGCCACTGCGGCGATCTCCGGGACTGTGGCCCGGCCGTCGGAAAAACGGCTGTGAACATGATAAGCCCCCTCGATCTCGGACCAGAGCGCCCATCGGCCGGTGAGATGAGTGCGAAAGGTGAGGACCTGGACGCCGAGCCAAATGAGGTAACCGAGGAAAAGGGCCAGGACCGTCAGCCAAACAATCCTTCGGGTCTTCCGGGATCGAGGCCTGGGCTGCGGCGTACTGTTGGTCATCCGCTTCCATCTTTCGGAATTCGGCTTTCGCTCCGAACCCCTTCCCTCAGGCCGTGAGGAATGGCCAACAGCAGGAGGAAGAGAATAGTGATTTCAGAGTCGCCGAAGTTGTATTCGAAAAAGCCGGCCGTGAAAAGTCCGGCCAGGGCGGCCAAAGACGCCCCGGCCCAAGCCTTGAGCCAGGGGTTGCTGCGCCGGAATATCTTCAGGGCGGAGAGAAAGGCCAGGACCAGGAAAGCCAGCCAAAACGCCGCGGCCGGTATCCCCCTCTCGGCCGCGATCTGGAGCAGGTTGTTGTGGAGATGAACGTTGCGGGCGGCATGGGCGGACAGCCGGAGCGATGGGTCGTTGAACACCTCGTCCACTGTGTCCGGGCCGGTGCCCAGCCAAGGCCGCAGCCGGATGACCTCCCAGCCCGCCCTCAGGTATTCGATTCTGTCCTGGTTGGATTCGGCTTTTAGGCTGAATATGCTCAGCGCCCTTTCCTGGAGGGGCTTGGGCGCCGCCAGAAAAAAAAGCCCGACAGCCACGGGGACCAGGACAAGAAGCTTAGGCCGATATAGACCAAGGAGGAGGCAGGCTCCCACAGCCAGGCCGATCCAGGCGCTTCGGGTCAGGGTTAAAGCCAGGCAGGCCAGGGCCGGGACGAGGGCGGCCAGCCACAGCCACCGGATTTTTCCTTTGAGGAAAATCAAAAACGACAGGGCCGCCAGGCAGAACAACATCAACAATCCGGCCTGAGTCATATAGTGCCCCATGAATCCCATGATCCGGTTCTCGGGCAGGGCGCCCCGGCCGAATTGATAGAGGGAATAAACGCACGAGACGAGGGCTGAGAGAAGAAGACTGAGGGAGCCCATGGTCGTAGAGCGGATTGTGGTGAAGGCCGCTATGGCCAGCGGGACGGCCAGGAAGAGAAGCAGGCCCCGGCAGTCCCTGAAGCTGGTCGGCGGGTCGACGGAGAAAGCCGAGGATAGCAGGGAAAGCGCGGCATAGGCCGCCAGCGGCCATAAGAAGGAAGGGAACAGCAGACGGTCTTTCTTTTGGATGAGCCGGATGATCCAGGCCAGAAGCGCCAGGCCCAGAAAAATCTCGACCAGGCTGATGGAAATCAGGGAGAACATCAGGCATCCGCACAGAGACAGCCACAACAGGGGCTTGGTCAAATCCCGGTCCCCGGCCAAGTTTTTCATTGGTTTGAATGGCGTATTTTACTACAAGTGAGAAGGCTTAATCGAGATACTTCCGGCAGGCGGAGAAGACTTCCTGGGGAGTGATGGTTTTCAAGCAGCGGAAGTCCTCATAGAGGCAGCGGCGTTGACGGCAAGGCCGGCAGTCGAAGGCTTTTTCCAGGAGAGTGGCCTTCGCCTTCCAGGGAGCGAAGTGGGCGGGCAGGGTCGGGCCGAAATAGGCCACAATGGGCGTGGGCGTAGAAGCGGCGATGTGCATCGGGCCGCTGTCCGGGCCGATGAACAGGGCGGCCCGCCTGATGGCTTCCCGCAGCTCGATCAGGTTGAGCTGTCCCACAAGAGAGCGAATCGGCCGGCCGTAGAGGGCCCGGATCTCGGCTTCGGCCGGAAGGTCGTCCTGGCCGCCGGCCAGAAAGACGCGGTGTCCGGGCCGGGAGTCGAACAGACGGAGAAGTCCGGCAATGTTTTGAGCGCCCCAGTCGCGGAACCGGTTGCCGGCGCCGATATGGAGGATCACGGCCCGGCCGGAGCCGGCCAGCAGTTTATTCACCCGATCCGCCTCGTTCGGCAGGGGCTCGGGCAGGGACAGGGGCGGAGGCTCCTGGATTTCGACGCCCAAAGCTTTGACCAGGTTGAGGTGATTCGCCGCGCTGTGGACAGGGCCTGAGGCAGAGGCGCGGAGGATCCGCCGGTTGTAGATGAAGCGGCGGTATTTGACCTGGTAGCCGATTTTGATCTTGGCCGCTGAGAAAAGCGTCAGGAGCGAAGCGCGGGGCCCCCCGTGAAAATCAAGGACAGCGTCGTATTTTTCGCGCCGGACCTCCCGAATGAGCCGATAGAATGCCCGGCGGCCCATCTTGTGTTCGAGGACGATGACTTTGTCCAGGGCCGGATGTCTTTCCACCAGCCGGGCGTAAGGCTTTTCGACGACATAAGTCAACTCCGAAGCCGGGAAGGCGGCCTTGAGGGCAGACACAGCCGGCATGGTCAGGATGATGTCGCCTGTCCGCCGGAGGCGGAGGAGAAGGAACTTCAAGGCAGGAAAAAGGTCAGCGTTTTTTGGCTCTGGCTTTGGGCTTGGCTTTAGCCTTGGGCGCGGCCTTTGTCCGGGCCTTCTTGTAAAAGGCCTCTTCGACGAGCATGATGGGGATGTCGTCCTGGATAGGATAGATGCGGAGGCATTGGCCGCAGCGCAAACCATTCCCCTCCCGGGTCAAGGTTACCGAGACCTTGCAGACCGGGCAAGCTAAAATCTCCAGGAGTTGAGGGTCGATGGCCATGGTGTCGCTCCTTTGAAATATCATAGCCTATCGGTCTTTGAACCGTCAAATGCGCCTTCTTGACTGATAGCATCTCCAAACATGTGATAACTGGGGAGGGGTGGCACGGCGGAGGGGCTCCCCACCCGCGCGCAGCTTGGCGAGCACGGATGGGGAGGAGCCGTGACAGGACCCCTCCTCTTCTTGAATGCTAGATCACACAATTGGAGATGCCATCTTCTTGACTTCCCCGGCGCCTAAAGGTAAGAGTCTAGCGTGCACATCTGTTTCTTCGGCGCCTGGGACCCGGATTATCCGCGCAGTTCTATCATAAAAGCCGGCCTGGAGGCATGCGGGGCTGAAGTCAGCGCCTGTTGGCTTCCGCCGGGCTACAAGTTCTGGCTGCGCTATCCCCGGCTGCTGGCCCGATCTTGGTCCGCCTGCCGCCGGGCCGATGTCCTGTTCGTTCCGGAGTTCCGCCAGAAGGATGTCCCCTTGGCCGCCCTGGCTGCCCGGCTCTACGGCCTGAGGCTCGTCCACGACCCGCTGGCCTCGCGATACGAAACCAAGATCGTGGACTGGAGGAGGAAACCGCCCTCTTCCTGGCAGGCCCGCTGGAACCGGAGAATCGACCGATTATCCTTCAAGTTGCCGGACCTTATCCTGGCTGATACAGCCTCCCATGCCGGCTACTATCAGGCTGAATTCGGGCTTTCTGCCGCTAAGACAGCGGTGCTGCCCGTCGGCTATGACGACCGGCTGTTCTCGCCCCGAACCGTCCCGGCCGGGCCGCCGGAGGCGGACGCTTTTACCGTACTCTTCATCGGCTCCTTCCTTCCCCTCCACGGCGTGGACACCATTGTCCGGGCGGCCGGCCTCGTTGCCCGCCGAGACGGAGCGGTGCGCTTCAGGCTGGTAGGCCAGGGCCAGACCTTCGACCGTGCCCTGCGCCTGGCCGCGGAATTGGGCCTGAACAACATATCCTTTGACGGCTGGGCCGCTCTGACAGACTTCCCCCTCATGATCAGTCGGGCCGATGTGTGCCTCGGGATTTTCGGCCGGACGGAAAAGACAGCCCGCGTCGTGCCGCACAAGATCTTTCAGGCCATGGGCTCGGCCCGTCCGGTGATCACCGCCCGGACACCCGCCGCCCAGGAATTCTTCACCCATGGCCAGAACATCTTTTTGTGCGAGCCCCCTTTGGCCGAAACGCTGGCGGAGGCCATCCTTAAGCTGAAGTCCGACAGCCGGCTGCGCAAAAGAATCGCCTCGAACGGCCTGGAACTCGTCCGGGAAAAATATTCCACGGCGGCCTTGGGCCGCGCCCTTCTCAACATCCTGGCCGCGCGTTTTCGATTTAAAGCCTCGGGGAGAACTTGACCGTGGCCGCTCCTTTCCAGGAGAAACCGATCGTCCTGGGGGAGTATCGAGGGGCGATTGCCGCGCAGTGTGAGGACCAGGCTTTTCTTAAAGCTCTGTCCGAACCCCTTCTCCTCATGGACAGCGGCCAGGTTTTTCATTCCGGCCGGAACCGTTTGGCGGCGGTGGCCCCCGCCGCTTTGGGCGGCCGGACCAGGGAAGCCGTGCTCAAGCAATTCAGGCCGCGCGGGGCGGACAAGCTCAAAACCCTGATCCTTCCCTCCAAAGCGCTCAAAGCTTGGCGCGGCGCAGGGGCCTTGGTCGCCAAGGGCATCCCCACCCCACTTCCTCTGGCCTATCTGGAGCGAAAAAAAGGGGGGCTGACGGCCGAGGGCTACTATCTGGCCGAGAAGGTCTCGGACGTCCAGGAAGTGCGGCATCTTTTCCGCTCCCTGGCGGGCCGGGAGCTGGATGGGCTGCTGCGGGCGCTGGCCGCCTTTCTGAAGGAGGTCCACGGCCGGGGCGTTCTGCACCAAGATCTTTCCGACGGGAATGTTCTGGCGGGAGCTGACCGCCGCGGCGGCACCATTTTCTACCTCCTCGACACAAACCGAGTCAGGATCAAGAAAAAGATCGGCCTGCTGCGGGCGGCCGGAAACCTGGTTCGGCTGGGCGTCCCCCGGCCGGCCCAAGCGTCTTTTTTATCCTATTACTGGCCTGACCGCCCGGTCCCCCGCCTGTTTGCATCCTGGTACCGTCTTAGAAAAAAATGGTATACAGGGAAGGTGGACCTCAAGAAGCGGCTCGGATTGAGAAAGCTGGCCCGAAGACTGGGAGTGCAGTAGCATGGATTTCCCTTTTGAGTGGAATGAGCCGGCCGGCCAGCCGCACAACGTGGCGCCGCGTCGGGAACGGCTCCGTCATCACTTCCGCCGCGCGCCGAGCTACCTCAAGCTTGTTTGGTCCGACCTGCGTAAGGGTCTTCCCATCCTCAGCCTCTATAACAAATATCGCAAGAGTCGGTACCTGAAGCCCGCGGATATCGGCCGGGCCTGTTCCGTGTCCGTTTCACCCCCGGCCGGAGGGCCGGAAGCTGTCGAGGCCGTCATCCGACTATTGAAGGAAACCGGCTGCCGCCAGACACTGGTCCGCCTCCCTTCTTGGGAAAGGGATAAACTGGAGCACTATGCCGGATTTCTGGAACGGCTTAAGGCCGAGGGTATTGATGTTACGGTGGCCCTCCTCCAGCGCCGTCAGGATGTCCTGCGCCCCGTGTTCTGGCAAGGCTTTATGGAGGAGGTCTTCGGCCGTCTGGCCGGGACCGTATCCTTTTTCGAGGTCGGACATGCCTGGAACCGGACCAAATGGGGCGTCTGGGACTTTGAAGAGTATCTGGACCTGGCCGCCCCGGCCTTTGAGCTGGCCCGACGACATGGCCTCCGACTCATCGGCCCGGCGGTCATCGATTTTGAGTTCCACCTTTATCCGCCCACGCTGGCCCGCCAGCCGTTCGATAAAGTCAGCTCGCTACTCTACGTGGACCGGGTCGGCGCTCCGGAGAACGGCCAAGCGGGCTGGACGACGGCGGACAAGATCGCCCTGCTCAAGGCGGTTGTGGATGTCTGCGCCACCGGGGGCCGGGATTTGTGGGTCACCGAGGTCAATTGGCCGCTCCGGGGCACGGGCCCCTATTCGCCCGCTTCGGGCCGGCCCAATGTCAGCGAGGAAGAACAGGCCGATTTCCTGGTCCGTTATTATCTTCTCTGTCTGGCCAGCGGGTTCGTGGAACGGGTATTTTGGTGGCAGCTCGTCGCTCCGGGATATGGTCTGGTGGACAGCCGGACAAACTCCTGGCGCCGCCGGCCCTCCTATTCGGCCTTTGCCGGCTTGGTTCGTTTTGTGGACAATAGTCGCTTCCTGGGCCGGGAGCCCGTTTTGGAGCGGGGGGCCTATGCTCTCCGCTTCCGCAAGGAAGGTCGGGTGTTTGTCGCCTGCTGGTCGGCCGGCCGGCCGGTCCGTCATCGGTTCGAGGAGCCGATACGGCGGGTCGTGGACCGCGACGGCCGGGAGCTCAAGATTTCCGGCTCGGAAATACTCATGGACAGGAGTCCCCGCTATGTCTTCTTCGACTAGCCTGCCTTTCACCGAACCCGAAGTGGCCGATTACGAGCAGCGGCGCTACCGGGGGCTTGACCAGCGCTTGGTTCATTCCAGGGAAACACGCATTCTGAAAAGTCTATTGCGTCAGGTCGTGTCCGGACCTCTGCGGCCCAATCGGGTGCTTGATGCACCTTGCGGCTACGGCCGCTTTTCCGCCCTTCTGCGACAGACCGGGGCGGGGGTAGTCGGCAGCGACCTGTCTCCGGCCATGGTCAAGCGGACCGGGACCCGGCTGCCGGCCGTCGGCCGGGCGCTGGGAGCGGTGGCGGACATCAAGCGGGGTCTTCCCTTCCGGGCTGATGATTTCGGCCTGGCCTTTTCCGTCCGCTTCTTCCATCATCTCCACCAGCCGAGGGAGAGGCAGGCCGTTCTGGCCGAGTTGGCGCGGGTCACTTCCCGCTGGGCGGTGATCTCCTACTACCGGCTCAACCCGCTTCACCGCCTGCAGCGGAAGCTCAGGCGGACGCTGAAGCGCAGCCGGACTCGGATTAAGATGTTGGCCTCACAGGAGTTCATCTCCGAGATGAACCGGGCCGGCTTCCGGGTGGTCCGGACCGTGCCCCTGTTTCGGGGGATTCACGCCCAGCAGTTTGTCCTGCTGGAGAAGATCAGGGCCTCGTCCTGAAAGGCGGCCGGCAGGATGAGCAGGTGTTGCTTGTTCAGAACGTCAATTTGATGCCGGCCCGCAGCGCCGCGCCCGTGAAATCCACTTCGGCCGGTCGCGGATTATAGACTCCTGCTTCCGAAGGAACACGGCTGCTGATGAACAGCAGGGGATAGACGGCGGTCGCCACGCGGGTTTCATAATAATAAAGCTTGCCTTCCTCTTTGGTGGCGACGGCCTGGGAATCAAGGTAGGATCCTGTCCCGCTGAACCCGGTAAGGGGCGCATAGCGGCCGACGAGCTCCAATACCAGGCTGAAGTTCGAGGACAGGCGCCCTTCCAGCCCCAATCCGCCGAATACGCCCAGCCCGCGGGCATTGGCCTCGCCCGTCCACTCCTGCCAGTTGTCGATGCCCGCTTGCCAGCGGTAGGTGTAGCCGGCCTGGGCCAAGAGATATTCGACTCCGATTCTCAGGCTGAAGAACGGCACCGGCGCGTAGGCCAGGAAGGCCCGGACTGGGATGGCCCACAGCGCGGGTCTGGCAGTGTAGGTATAGGTATAGGAAGAAGAGTCTTTGGTGAGTCGAACCAGGCTCTGTCGGGAGCCGCGGAGATAATCAAGGCCCAGTCCCAGGAAGACCTTATCGGCCAGAGGGAAGAGGACTTCGCCACCGAATACAAATCCAAGACGGACGGGGTTGACCCTATCTTGGGTCTGGGCATTCAGGCTGTCGAGGAAAAAATCGGCCAATCCCTGGGCGCCCCTGTTCAGGTCCCCGCCCAGGGCCAGGTTCGCCCCTCCGGAAAAACTCAGGGAGAATAAGCTGTCCTGGCCGGCGGCAGGAACAGACTCTTGTCTTTTTATCGGAATTTTTTCCGGCGTCCCGGCGGGGGGTTGGCTGGGATGAGGCTCCGGCGGGGCGGACGATTTTTCCTGTTCTTCCTCCTGGGCGACGGCGGCCACCAGGCTTTCGTGCACATATCCCCTAGCGAGGCGGCCTGCCTCGTCAACCAGAGTGGCCAAATACCAGTCGCCCTCTTTAGCCGAATACTGGAGGAGCGTTCCCCGGGGGACCTGACGGACGACGGCGCTGCCGATATCCGGCTTCTCCCTCAAATTGGCCACCTCGGCCGTGACCCGGAGGCGAATCACGGCGGCAAAAAGACCGGTCAGGACCAGCAGTGTTGCGGCCAGGCTGGACCACAATGCGCTTCTGGGTTTCATCGCATTTAAGATTACCCTGAAACGGGAAATAAAAAAAGGGGAGAGGCGATCTCTCCCCCGGGCGGGTCAGGTCCCTTGTCCGGCTCGGCTTCAGAGCGGGCTGCCGCCTCCTCCGAAGCGGATCTTGATGCCGCCCGAGAAAAAGAAGAAGGACGGGTTAACTTTGTAGGGGGTCGTTATTTCCCCGGCGTAGTCCGCCTGGAACGGGTAAATATCCCAGTCCGGCAGTTTTCCCCTCAGGCCGTCATAGACGGCGGGAATATAGATCCAGGAGAGGTTTTTCGGGGGGCAGAAGAAATAGCGAACTTCCAGGAAGAGGGCCATAGTGGGAGAGACGTTGAAATCCACGCTTCCGCCGGCATTAAATCCGAAGCCGGTCCATCTCGTTGAGGGAATCTCCATGGCCAAGGGGAAGAAATCGATGAGTTCAGTGGTTTCCGTCCCCCACCAATACGCGGTCACCCACCACAGGTGATCCCCGTACAATCCGGTGGCGGTCGCTTCGGCCGTGTTCAGGTAAAGGGTCGGGCCGCCGGAAATGTTGAAGTCCATCAGCCCCCTGGAAAACCTGCCCACCAGGTTGATAAAGATGGGGAGGGTGGTCAATTTTCCCTCGCCGCTGAAGGCGTATTGTTCGCCGTAGTCAGTGCCGGCCAAGCTGAAGGCCCATTGGGCGGCCGTATCGTTGGGAATTTTTTGGGAGAAGAAGGCACCCCCGAGTTCAAGGCCGAAATTTGGAGTGAACATATAGGACAGGGCGCCGCCGAAGACGATCCCGTTTTGGGCCTTGTAGTTGATGTCAGCGTATTCTTCGATGTTGCTTGCGACTTTGCCGTCCCAGACATCGCCGTATTGACTCACGCCTTTTGTCTGGGCCAGGCTGAAGCCCAGGAACCCCTTAAAACCGAATTCCGAAACGCCTCCCCATTGGCCGAGCCCGGCCGAAGAAGCCAGAAGGCACAGGCCCAAGCCCAACAACACTTTCCTCATGCATTCCTCCTTGGATGGCCTGGATGATGCCCGGCAAGGACCCGGGGCTGCCAGTGTGATAGTTTATCAGACCGGGCGCCGGCCATCCATCCCAAGGCATGAATAGAATCTCCAAATATGTGATTTCAAAGAGGTGCCGGAATTGCCCCTTAGGCCCCCTAGCGGAGGGGGGCCCCGTCGGCCTTTTTTGACGGGGGGAACCGACGGGACTGGTTCCCCAGGGGGCCGGGGGCGATTCTGGCACCGATAGTGAATCGCACAAACGGAGATGCTTCCCAGGGCATGCATACCAAATTGACTTCCGGCCTGGCCATCACTTATCATCTGGATATCTTTTTTGGAGGAAAGAATGAAGCGACATGTTCTGGGCCTGATGGTTTTGGCGTTCGTGTTGACCTGGGGCGCTCAATTGCTCCCGGCCGAAACTCATCCCTTTTCCATCCACGACATGCTGGCCATGGACCGGATCTCCGACCCGGTTGTATCCCCCGACGGGAAGCGGGTTGTTTTTATGCTGAGGACGACCGACTTGGCCGCCAATCGAGGCCGCACCGACCTGTGGCTCATGGGAGCCGACGGCAGGGACCTGCGCCCCCTGACCAGCCATCCGGCCGCCGACCTCAATCCCCGCTGGGCGCCGGACGGGAAAACAGTCTGGTTCATCTCGACGCGCTCCGGCTCCGCTCAAGTCTGGCGTATCCCGGTGGACGGCGGCGAGGCCGAGCAGGTGACCCGCCTGCCCCTGGATGCGGCCAACCTTGTCGTCGCGCCCGACGGCCGGACCATAGCCTTCAGCCTTGAGGTTTTTCCCGGCCTCTGCCCGGGAGAAACCAAAAAGAAGCTCGATGACATCGCCTCCGGCCAGGCCTCCGGCCGGATTTACGACCGCCTCTTCTTTCGCCATTGGGACACCTGGGCCGACGGCCGGCGGTCGCATATATTCGTCATGCCGGCGGCCGGGGGTGAGGCGCGTGACCTCCTGCCGGACATGGATGCGGATGCCCCTTCCAAGCCTTTCGGCGGAACGGAAGAGATGGCCTTCACACCGGGCAGCCGAGGCTTGGTGTTCACCGCCCGTGACGTCGGCCGCCAGGAGGCCTGGTCCACAGACCTGAACCTCTACACCGTTCCCCTGGACGGCTCGCAGCCGCCCCGCTGCCTGACCGACAAGAACCGGGCCACCGACACGCAGCCTTTGTTCTCGCCGGACGGGAAGACCTTGGCCTACCTGGCCATGACCAAGCCCGGCTATGAAGCCGACCGATTCAGGATCGTGCTCCGCTCTTGGCTGGACGGCGCAGAGCGAGTTCTGGCGGAAAGTTGGGACCGGTCGCCTTCCTCCCTGTGCTGGTCGCCTGACGGAAAAACAATCTATGTGACCGCGGAAAACATCGGGCAGATCAGCCTTTTTGCCGTTGACGTGTCTAGCGGAACGGTGAAGACCCTGGTCAGGGAGGGCTATTCAAGCTTCCCCTCGGCGTATGCCGGCCGCATCATCTTCGGCCTTAACAATCTCAAGTCGCCGGTAGAGATTTATTCGGTCAAGGCCGACGGAACAGACCTCCGCCCCCTAACCCGGATCAACGCAGTCAAGCTGGCCGCGGCGCGGATGGGCGATTTCGAGCCGTTCAGCTTCAAAGGCTGGAACGAAGAGATTGTTTACGGATATGTGGTCAAGCCCGTGGACTTCGACCCGGCCAGGAAATACCCCGTGGCCTTCCTCATCCACGGCGGGCCGCAGGGTTCGTTCGGGAATAATTTTCACTACCGCTGGAACCCGCAGGCCTACGCCGGCGCAGGCTATGGCGTCGTGATGGTGGATTTTCACGGCTCGACCGGCTACGGCCAGGCTTTCACCGATTC
>Ga0315293_10000221_pt1 | contig 50542 bp, 61 predicted proteins | sample YL17G13_20_MG_FD_203071 | JGI IMG/M metagenome (GOLD analysis project Ga0315293, IMG submission 203071) | Sediment microbial communities from Yellowstone Lake, YNP, Wyoming, USA - YL17G13_20 | ecosystem: Environmental > Aquatic > Freshwater > Lake > Sediment | place: USA: Wyoming | collected... | reverse complement strand
AAGAGAAAAACGAATGAATGAAATTGAACTTAAATATCTAAAGAAGAAATAACCCTTAAATCTTGACTTTTCTATTATGATTAAAATGAATTACAAAATAGAGTATAAAATATTTTCATGAGGAATAAGGGTAAAAGATTTTGAAAAAGTTCTAAAGGACGTAGAAAAGTTCCTAAACAGGCCGCAACTGAAAAACCATATAATACCTATAATGAACACGAGCTTTGGAATAGTGATCTAGCATGAAGCGCTAACACTCTAAAGATAATATTGAAGAAACCTTGTGCCATTAGTTTGATAAAAACAAATGAAAGGTTTAAATTTTTTACTATTTAAGCTAAATTATAGCATAGAAAGATGTCTTTTTAGAAAGTGATTTTATGACAGTGATAGAGGAAGGCGAAATGAAAAAATTCCATAAGGAAGGTTTGCTTCATAGAGCTGTAGCAGTAGTTCTATATAATAAAAATAAAGAAATTCTACTAACACAAAGAAGTAAAAAGAAAATTGGAGAAGGTTTGTGGGAAACTGTAGGAACTCATGTCAGAACTGGAGAATCAGCTATAAATTCTGGTTGCAGATGTTTAAAGAACGAAATAGGAGTAGAAGGGGCGTATCTTAGATTTATTGGAAATTTTTCTTACTTTGCACAATTAGGAGAATATGCTGAGAATGAAGTTGTTGATGTTCTAGTAGGAGAATGGAATGATGAAATAAAACCAAATAAAGAAGAGGTAGAAAATTTTAAATGGATTCAATTGAATGAGCTAAAAAAAGAGACTGAATCTAAAAATCCTCAATATGCATTATGGCTTTTGAAAGGTTCAGAATTATTTTATAAAGAATTTAAAGAAATCGCATCAAAACCTAAACCTATTTCATAGTAGATTTGAACTATTTTTAATGCCCCCGAAGGGATTTGAACCCTTGTTCCGAGCTCGAGAAGCTCATGTCCTTGACCGAACTAGACGACAGGGGCATAAGATTATATTCAACTATATTTTTTAAATATATTATTAAGAAGCCTTATAATGATTATTATGAAGGGTATAGTAGAAAGAACCAGAAAAAGTTGTATTGAAACGACATTTGCATACCCTCTAGTAATAAAGTCTGGTTATGGATGCTACATAGAAGATATAAACAACAAATTATACTTGGATTTCAATTCTAATGTTTGTTCATGCCCTATTGGATATAATCATCCAGAAATATCAGAAGTTATAAGAAGTTTTGCAAACATAGGAGCTCACAAAATAGCCGGTCAAGACTTTTATTCTAAAGAGCAGGTTGAACTAGCAGAAGAATTGCTAAAAATAGCTCCTGAAAACCTAAGTAAAGTATTATTTGTTAACACAGGAGCTGAAGCTGTTGAAAACGCATTAAAATTTGCTTTTAGGAAGAAAGGACCTTTGCCAGGAGTTTCATGCACTGGCGCATTTCATGGCAGAACAATAGGAGCTCTAACCTTCACAGACAGCAAAGCAGTTCAAAAGAAAAATTACCCTGAAATAAATCATGAATTGATAAAATTCTGCATAAGAGATAATGATCCAGAAGTAAACGGCTTAGAAGAATTGATAAAAAGGGAATGGATACCTGCTTTTATAATAGTTGAATGTGTGCAAGGAGAAGGCGGATATAATGTAACTAGTAAGAAGTTTATTCAGAATCTGAGAAAAACTTCTAGAGAACACGACTTTCCATTAATAGTAGATGAGGTACAATCAGGACTAGGAAGGACTGGAAAATGGTGGTCGTTCGAACATTTTGGAATAAAACCTGACATGATTACATCAGCAAAAGCCCTACAAGTAGGAGCTGTTATTTCTTCAGAAAAATATGATCCTAAAGAGCCTGGTGCTGTTTCTTCTACTTGGGGTGGAGGTCATAGAATTGATCTGGCAATAGGACTGAAAACAATTGAGATAATAAAACATGAAAAGTTATTAGATAACGCAAAGAAAATTGGAAATTATATGAAAAAAAGACTTGAAGAGATGAAAAGAAAGCATGAAATAATAACTGATGTTAGAGGCTTAGGTTTGATGATTGGAGTAGAGTTCTCAAAAGAGATTTATAAGGATGTCATACCTAAAATCGCATTCAAAAAAGGATTGCTGCTAATCGGATGTGGTAAGAAAACTGTAAGAATTGCACCACCCTTGATAATAACAAGAGAAGATGCTGATAAAGGCTTGAATATGTTAGAAGACATTATAAAACACCTCAAGAATAAGAATAAAAATTTTTTTGTCTAAATATTTTTATGATAAATATAGTTCCTTCTTTAAGATGGAAGTGCAAGACATTAAGATCTCAAGAATCAAGATTTGTTGAAAAAATTCATTCTCTTAAAGATACTGTTCCTGAAGATTTAGATTACAAATTAGTTTTATTAGAAGTAGGTTGTGGTAATGATAGAATGATTCATTATCCAAAAGATTCAGAATTTAAATGGTTTACACCAGAAATTGATGGAGCTTTTGCTAAGCTTGTAGGTTATGCAAAAACTCCATACGGTTTTTATAGAAAGATGAAAATCTTCTTTAGTGATTATTTAGCTAGAAAATCATTAAAAGACTTGGTTTAAAGATTAATCAATTTGTCCATTATAGCGGTTTCTTGACTTAGAGTGTTATCGTCTATAGCGTTCATTTCCTTCTCAAAATGAGCTTTGAATTGCCTTATAATGTTTTTATAGTAATCAGAAATTTTTAATTTCATTGACTGCCTTTGCCAGTCTTTGACATTGTTCTCGTCTATAATGACTATGCCAGACTCCTCGTCCACAAAAGGTCTAATTTTATTTTGTTCATAACCTCTTCTCTCATCAATAATCCAATCCTTCATTAGGTTAGCATATCTTGTTAATAATATTCCTTTTCTTATTCCTGTATTTTCAAAGAATTCTGGTTCATTTCCTTCTATTGAAATCTCTTCCTCGTTAGTTTTTACTTTACCTTCTCGATCTTCATAACTTACTTTTAATTTCAATGTGCTGCTTGTAGATGATATTTTAGATAACTTCAATAAGACTAAACCTCCCTTGGTTTGATTTTCCTCTTTTTTAGAAGGAAAGAGAGTGTTAACCTTCATTAACTCTCCTGTTGACTCATCTGCTTCTGGAGAACCGTAAACCTTATCTATTTTATACCCTGTGGCATCTAGTTTCAGTAAAAGATTAAACACCAAAGGAGTAACCATATACTCGAATTCTTCATCCATTCTTTCTTTAAATTGTCTAGGAGAGTGGACAGAATAATAATTAGCGCCTCTTATTTTTGTTATATAATTCACTAATTCAGTGTTGAAGTCCACACCAATACCAATGAAAGTAGTATAAATTTTCTTGTCGGCGTTTGCTTTTAGCATACCTAGAAGAGTATCTTGTCCTATTTCTCCAACATTAGGCATGGCATCTGTCAAGAAAATGATTCTATTCTCATACTCCGTCTGGTTAGAATTAACAAATTCTTTGAACTGGTCAGTACCCATTTTCATTCCAGCAGACATTTGAGTGCTTCCTTCTGTGTTTATCTGAAGAACTTTGTTTTTTATCCTTTCGATATCAGATAATTTAGCAGATTTCAATGGTTCAATTAATGAAGCATCATCACTGAAAGTAACCATACCGAACCTATCTCCCTCTTCTAAATGGTCAAGAAGTGCCACAATTGAATTTTCAGCGATTTTCATTTTAGTAAGATATATGTCAGGGTCATCCATTTCGACTCTATTGCCAGATGCATCATAATAATATTTGTCAAAATATTCTCCCATAGAGCCTGAATTGTCCAAAACAATAACTAAATTTAGTTTCTTTCTATGGAAATCCGTTTCCTTTATGCCAGAGTTCAAGCCGACTGATATGTAATATTCCTTTTGTTGCGATATTGGATCATTGGATATAGCATAAGTGTAAGATGGACAGAACAATTCTGTACATTCTTTTGTTTCTCCAGTATCAAAGAAATAGTTATAGAACAAACCTTCGTAAGTTATGTCAGTTGGTAGGGGTAAATAATTGTTTTCAATGTTCTTGTAGAAGTTATTAATGTCCTTTGCTCCACCTGTTGAGAGACCTATATTCTCTGCAGACGCGCCCCCTGTCGTAGTTGTTGCAACTTGAGCCATATTTTTATACATGCTAGGCGATGCTATAGCTGACGTTCCAGAAAAGCTAACAAAAAATAACATAGAAAATAAGAATGCTCCTATTATAATTATGAAAATTACTGCTATCACTAGTGCTGTCAACAACACTTTTTTCATGTTAAAATATGGCAAAAGTCAGCATATAAATCTCTTTATTTTATTAGGCTAAAACGAAATAATATTTAAGCAATCAAATAATATTAAGGTGAACTTATGGATTTACTGGAAAAACTGATAAGTACTTTTGGAGTAAGCGGTAATGAAGATGCAGTAAGAAGTTTGATAATGGAAGAAATTAAGAATTATGTTGACGAGGTTTTCGTCGATAAACTAGGCAACCTAATTGCACATAAAAAAGGAGAAAGACCTAAGGTAATGCTTACAGCGCATATGGATGAAATAGGTTTGATAGCAAAGGATATAGAAGGAAGGGGAAGAATAACATTCTCAACTATAGGTTTTATAGACCCTTCAATGCTACTAGGTGAAAGAGTTCATATTGAAACAGAAAAAGGAATAATTCATGGTGTAATAACATGCAAGGAAGTTAATGATGGAAAAATTTTGAGCTCTATACCTAAGATAGAAGAATTGTTTGTTGATACAGGGTTGAACAAGATTGACTTGAAAAAACTAGGCATTGAGGTTGGAACTTTTATGGCTTTGGAAAGAGACCTGTATTATCTAGGCTCTGAAAACATTATTTGCGGAAAGGCTTTTGATGATAGAGTAGGTTGTTATGCTTTAATTGAGCTTGCAAAAAGACTAAAAGAAATTAGTAAGAATGAAATATATTATGTTTTTACAATCCAAGAAGAAATAGGACTAATTGGAGCATTAACATCCACTTATATTGTTGAACCAGATTGGGCAATAGCAGTTGATGTTACAGAAACCCTAGATGCTTCAGAAACAAGTGAAACTATTGGTAGAGGACCATGTTTAACAATAAAGGATGCTCAAACCATAGGCAATAGGACGTTAAATAAATATATATTGGAAGCAGCTAGAAAAAATAAGATACATATACAAAAAATTGTTAGCGAGGAAGGAACAACTGACGCTGCAAGCATTTCAATAACAAAGGGTGGAGTGCCCTGCACTGTCTTAGGGATTTGTGTAAGAAATCTTCACACCGCAACTTCGGTAGCTAGCTTGAATGACATTGAAGAACTCATAAAAATTTTAGAAGAGCTGTTAAAATCTTCACCTGAAGGAGAGCTCTGGAAATAACTTTAAATAAAGTCAATCAAATAATTTTTTATATAGGTTCTAAGGTGATATTATGGATAAAACTGAAGAAAATTTGAAAACTGCATTTGCAGGCGAGTCACAGGCAAATAGAAAATATATAGCCTTTGCAAAAAAAGCAGAAGAGGAAGGTCTGGTAAATATAGCAAGGTTATTTAGAGCTGTCGCTGAGGCTGAAACTGTTCATGCTATTAATCATTTAAAAACGTTGAAAATGATCAAAACCACAAAAGAAAACTTACAGGTCGCATTGAATGGGGAGATTTATGAGTTTACAGAAATGTATCCAGGTTTTATCAAGACAGCAAATAATGAAAAGAGGCAAGATGCTTTAATGTCTTTTGATTTTGCAAACAAAGTAGAAAAATTGCATGGAAACTTGTATAAAAAAGCTATAGAATCAGCTAATAAAAATAAGGATATAGAATCGAAAGAATTTTTTGTCTGTCAGGTTTGTGGAAATACGGTTGAAGGAAAAGCTCCTGATGTTTGTTCTATTTGTGGTGCTACTAAAGATAAATTTAAGAAGATTATGTGAGGTGATAAATTGGCTGTCAAAGAAATTAATGAAAAATACAGATGCAACATATGTGGAAATGAGTTAGTGATAACTAAAGTCGGTGGTGGAACTTTAGTCTGTTGTGGGGAGGAAATGGAATTATTAGAAAGTAAAAAAGACAAATCTGAAGTAGAAGAAGGTTATGAAGTTGATGAAGAGTACAGAATGAAGAAGAAGATTGAAAAAATATCTGAAGAATTAGGAGAAGATGAAGAAAAGGAAGATGAACCTAAAGAAATAGAAGACTATGAAGAAGATATGGAGGAGTAAATATGATGTCAAACATACCGATTGATATGAAAAAAGTTGGAAAGAACAATGTTGATAGAGAAATACTTAGAACCGGGATGATAGCAGAATTGGATGCAATAAGCCTATACGAACAGTTAGTAGTAATGACGGATGATAAGAACATTGCAAAAATTCTTCTGGATATAGCAAAGGAAGAAAAAACTCATATGGGAGAATTTCAGGCATTGTTGTTAAAATTCGATAAGGAACAGGTTGAGGAATTAAAGAAAGGCAAAGATGAAGTCGAAGAGAAAATAAAAGGCTAGAGTGTATGAAGTTTTATACTAAAGAGGATGAGTTAGAGAGTGTATTGAAAGAGAAGCATGTTCCTATCATAAGAGTTCCTGAAAAAGTTAAAGCTAATGAAGAGTTTGAAGTCACAATAAATGTCGGTGAAAAGGTACTTCACCCAAACACTATAGAACACCATATAAAATGGATCCAGTTATTCGCCATAGTAGAAGAAAGACAATTTAACCCTGTACACATCGCTACTTTTGACTTGGAACCAACATTTGCAGAACCCAAAGTCAAATTCAAAATGAAATTAGATAAATCATCAAGTTTATTTGCTCTAGAATACTGTAATCTACATGGAGTCTGGGAAAATTCAATAAAAATAGAAATAAAATAAAAAAAAGAAGTTTCATCCAAAAGATTTTACTAGTTCTTCAACCATCACTATAAGCAAGATGAGTAGAACCACTATACCGAATAACTGAAATGCCATTGATATTAACTGAATTGAAAACTGTGCAGCTCCACTTGATACCTGTCCCATAGTTTCTTCTGGTGTTGGAATCATTCCTTCAGCCTCTCCATAAATATAATCGCTGGCATCATATGTGGGATTTTGATCGTCAATAGTTGCTGCGCCTGCTCTAACCTGTCTTAAAAAAAAGGAAAAAACTAAGAAAAAGGTTAAAACAAGTATCAAATATTTATTCACTTTCATCTTTCTCCTAATCTCAATTTTATCTAAGTTGGCTGTGGTCCGCCACTGTAAGGAACATTGCAAGTGTAAGCAAGATCGACGTGATATATATTATACCCTGTAGCGCTTACTTTGTATTTTTTATTACCTAGATTATTTACTGTAGCTTCTGTGATTTTATTCTGGTTAGCTTTGGAACCAAAAGACCTTGCACTAACTATCACGATGTCCAGTATATCTACTTTGCCATCTCCGTTAATGTCAACATCACTTGGCTTAAAATCACTAAAAGAGAAGCAAAAATCTGGATAGGGATCAGAGAGTCTTTTTGCTATCATTACAATGTCAAAGATATCTACTTTTCCATCCTTGTTCACATCAGCCTTGCATTCGTTTCTGTCATCACAATCCATTGAGTATGGGTTTGTGTTTGTACTTCCATATATGCCTGGCGTCTTAATCAAGTTAAGATCATCTATTGATATATTCATGTCTCTCGTAGGATCTTCAAACCTTCTCTCTCCAAGCAGATAAAAGCATTTTTCTTCCGTGAAAAGCATGTTCCATCTGGAATCTCCACTAGAAAGTCCAAAGGATTTTCCTAATATATGCAGGTCTAACCAATCTATTTTACCATCTTTTGTGACATCCGCCTTTTCATTTACCCCCGCCGGAAAACCATAGCTGAAAACAGTTGTATCTATTGTACAGTCACTGCTTGGTAACCTAATAGTTGTAGAGTATGTTTTGTAAGTGGGTACTACTGAGACTGCACTAAAAACTGGTGGTGTTTGATCATAGAGTACTCTGTATCCTTGAACTTCGTAAGTTGTTTGTCCTATAGCAACATATCCAACAGCTGAGAAAAGAACTGCCATTGAAACTAAGATTATAGCTATTTGTTTATTTTTGATTTTCATATTAAATTTAATTATAAGGGCGGTATATATAGTTTTCTATTATTAAAAATCTAACTTTGCTTCTTTCCTAAATCAAAAACTTTCTTATTTAACTCAAAATATTTCTCAGGAACATTTTCTTTTATTGCTTCAAGAATGAATTTTTCTTTTATCGGTATAAGACCCTTAGATAACGCATAACCTAGAATGAAAATATTAGAACTTAGAATAGAACCTGTTTCTTTTTCTACTATTTTAGAGGCATCTATGATTATTGTCTTGTTTGAAAATGGTTTTATATGACTAATAATTTCATCATTAGTGGGGTATTTTTCTCCGAAAGCAGATACGGTTATTGGTGGTATCTTGTAATTATCTATTAAGAATATAGTTTTATGATTCTTTGACCCAAAATAGGTTGTCCTCAAAGCCTCTAAGGGTTCTAAAGCTATTATCAAATCTGCCTCGCCTTCTAAAACCAGAGGTGTATACATCTTTTCTCCGAATCTTATGTGTATCGGTATGCTTCCTCCTCTCTGGGCTAGGCCGTGCAATTCAGTTGTTCTAACGTCATAGCCTTCTTTCATAGCAGCCTCAGCTATTATAGTTGCTAGAGTTAATGCTCCTTGACCTCCAACTCCTGCTACTATGATATTGAATTCTTTCATTCTTCCTTCACCGCATGTATTGCTTTGTTAGGACAGACCTGAGCACAAACCGCACAACCTGCACAAATGTTCTTATCAATCTTGAAAACTCCACTTTCTTCATGTATTGCTGGACAAGCTAATTCACGCAAACAGGTTCCGCATCTTTTACAAACATTAGGATCTATCTCAAACTTAGCAGTCTTTATTCCCTCTGCTTTCTTTTTCCTTGCTATTAACAGTTGGCATTCTCTTTTAGCGATTATAACAGAAACTTTATCCTTTTCTACAAGCTCTCTTATTGTGCTTATCATTAAATTAACATTGTACGGGTCAATGACTCTGACCTCTTCTACTCCGAATGCTTTCACGATATTATCTATTGATATTTCCTTGCACTCCTCTCCCAATGCATTTTTACCAGTCCCTGGATTTGGTTGATGACCTGTCATGGCAGTTATCCTGTTGTCCATAATGATTATCAAAGGGTTTGACTTGTTGAAAACAGTGTTGATCATTGGTGGCATTCCTGAATGGAAGAAGGTAGAATCACCCAAGAAGCATATGACTTTCTGGTCAGTGGTTTTTCTTATGCCATGACCTATACCTTCGCTAGCTCCCATTGAGAAGATGAAATCCTGAGTCTCGAAGGGTTTGAAGATGCCTAATATATAACAGCCAACATCACCTGCATACACAATATCCATCCCTTTTGTTGCAGCTTTAGCTGCGTAAAAAGTAGATCTGTGAGGGCAACCAGGGCATAAGATAGGTATTCTTTTCGGTTCTTTTATCTTCAGATATTTTTTCTTATGAGCAATCAAATCAAATTCATATTTCTTTCCAGTTATCTGGCTTAGAGCATTTAATATTCTTTCTTCATTATATTCGCCAGCAGATGATAGGTATCCTTTTCCTAGAACTTTTAATTTGAAATTTGTTTCTTTGGCTAACATTTTAACATGATTTTCAACTATTGGTTCGAGTTCTTCGACAACAAGAACCTTTTTAAATTTCTTAATAAAGTTTTTTATCAGTTCATCTGGTAGGGGATAGGTAAAACCGATCTTTAGAACTGGTAGATTGATTTTTAGGTCATCCATCGCGTCCATAACGTAGTTGTAGGACACGCCTGTAACTATTATACCTAGACTGCCTTTACCCTTGCTAACAAAGTTCATATTAGATTTTTCAGAAATCTCTTTCAGTTTATCTAGCTTCTTATGAAGCTCTTCGTGAGTTTCAACCACGTACGGCGGGAAGTTTCTAAAGGCTATGTCTTTAATGAACTTTCCTTTTGTCTTGCCTTTAACAATATCTCCTAGTTTTACAATGCTTCTCATATGGTTGACTCGAGTGGTAGTTCTTACCAAAAAAGGCAGTTGGAACTTTTCTGATAATTCATAGGCCTTCTTAACAAAGTCCTTGCATTCTTGTGCATCAGAAGGTTCTAGCATTGGTAGATGGGCTATTCTTGCAAAGGGTCTTGTATCTTCTTCAGACTGTCCTGAACTCCATCCTTGTGGATCGTCAGCTATGATAATGACCATTCCTGCTTTTACTCCTGCGTAAGCTAAAGGAAATAGACTATCGCAAGCAACATTCAATCCAAAATGCTTAAAGAAACACATTGATCTTACACCTGAAAGAGCAGCACCAGAAGCGACTTCCAAAGCAACCTTCTCGTTGGTCGAATATTCAAAATAGATTCCTGCTTCTTTTGCTATATCTGCATACGTCTCGCCTATCTCCGAGGAAGGTGTACCAGGATATGTAGAGGCTAGACCTATACCAGATTCCAAAGCTCCTCTGACAATTGCCTCGTTTCCCAGAAGAAGAACTTTTTCCCCTATCTTACCAGTGAGAACTTTGTTCATATAATTAATTTCTTTGACCTTATATAAAACTATTTCATTAAATTTGCCGTTTAAATCTTTTTAGTCTCTATTTGTTTATATGTTTAAAAATGTACGAGAAGCAGAAAAATTCCAAGGAGAGAATTTGGATGATGTTAGGAGGTTGAAGTATGCGGACGGAGCATCTGCTGTTGCCGTCTTCGGTTCTTTCATGAGACGCGGAGATTTTAAAAAGGGAGAAAGTGATGTGGATGTTTTATATCTGATTAAAGATGAGGGCTATTTCACACCAAATCATCACTATGAAGCTATACTCGAATTAGAACCTAGAAGAGACGTGTCTGTTTTTAATGTTAATCAGTTAGATGGTGTTTTAATATGGCCGTACGGCCCAACATCCTACAACTATTTTTCAAGTGAAGATGAAATAGGTTTTGTTTTTGGAGATGAAAAAGCTGTAAAATTAAAATTTAGAAATGGGAAAGATAGATGGAAAAATGTTAGGAACAAATTAGATATAAGAGAATCCCATCTCTCAGCACTTTCTCAAAGAGGTGATGCAATAAGAAAAACTTATTTATCATTACTGGGGCTGATGCCGTTCAGAGCTAAATTAAAAAACCCTCCACTCAACTCATTAGAATATCAAGTAGATAAAATATTTAATAAAAATCTTAAAAATATAAAATCAAATAGCATATTTATAGAAGCTTTAGACATGAACAAAAAATTAGGTTCTTATCAAAAAAATCAAGTAATAAGAAGATTTTGTGATAATTATCCTGAATTCAGACAGTACGAAGATGCTGTCTTAGAAATAAGAAAGACCGAGCTTTCCGAGCTTAGTAACGAAGAATTATTAAAAGTTGTTCGAGAATCAAAAAAATTAGGAGAGGCAGCTATTCATATCATTGATCAAGACCTGATAGAAAGAGCTAATCTAACTTCTCTTTGATTATCTTGGCAAGCCTTTCGATTCCTTCTTCTATCTTATCATCATCAGTATTGCTAAAATTCAATCTCATACAATCCCTCCCACAACCATCGATGCAAAAAGCAGACCCTGGAACATAGGCAACCTTGGCTTTTATAGCATCTAAAAACATTTCTTTTGTGTTTATTTTGTTAGGCAAGGAAACCCAGATGAACATTCCGCCATGAGGTTTTGCCCAGCAAGAACCACTTGGAAAATGTTTTTCTAAGGCCTTTATCATTATATCTCTTTTCTTTTTGTACATCTTCCTTATCTTTGGAATCTGTTTGTCTATTAAACCTGTTCTAATATATTCCTCTGCGATTAGTTGAACAAAACTGTTTGTACACAGATCTACTCCTTGCTTTGCTATAGCTATTTTTCTTATTAATTCCTCATCTCCAACAACCCAACCTAATCTAAAACCAGGAGAGAGAACCTTTGAAAGGGTGTGAGTGTATATAACCCTATTGTTCTTGTCCATACTTTTTATAGAAGGAATTATTTCTCTGGTGTATTCTAGTTCAGAGTAAGCTTCATCCTCTAATATAAGAATGTCATATTTTTCCGCTATCTCTAATAGGTGTTTCTTTCTGTCCAAAGATAGAGTAACGCCACTTGGATTTTGAAAATTAGGTATTGTATAAATGAACTTTATTTTATCTTTATTTATTTTAATTTCCTCCTCTAGTTCATTAATCTTCATTCCCTCTTCATCCATATGTATAGGAATATATTGTGGTTGATAACAATTGAAAGCTGACAAAGCTCCAACATAAGTAGGACACTCGACTACGATATAGTCACCAGGATTTATAAGAATTTTTGGAATCAAATCTAGGACCTGTTGGGAGCCGGAGGTTACTATTATTTGTTCTAGGGTACAATCTATTTTTCTTGTCTTTTTCATTCTTTTGATTAAGACTTCTCTTAAAGGTGTTAGGCCTTCTGTTGGTCCGTATTGCAAAGCTTGGGTTCCATGTTTTTCTAGAATATTTTTTGTTATTCTTTCAATGATTTTGATTGGAAAGGCGTGAGGACTTGGCATTCCTCCTCCGAAAGAAATGATTGATGGGTCTTCTGTTAATTTTAACAATTCTCTTATTTCAGAAGCTTTCATAAAACTTGTTCTATCAGCATATTTCATAATTGATCCCAATAATAGTTATAATCATTATTTAATATTTGAACTTTATCTACCAAACCCTTAAATCCTGATTTTTTATTATGGAACTTGATGAAATTAAGAAAGCCCAATTAAAATATTCTCATGAAAAATGGGAAATAATATTAAAAATATAGCTTCCACTAACGAAAATAGTAATCTAATTACTTAGAAATTACTAATATCTTCTTGGTGCTTTTTTAGCGAAACACTCTCTACAAAAGACAGGCTTGCCTTCTGTTGGTTGGAACGGAACTTCACATTCCTTTCCGCACTCAGAACAAACAGCTTTGTGCATTTCTCTTGGACCTCTATCAAAGCTACTGCCTCTATTGTCAAAGCGTCCTCTTCTTTCGAACGGCATTTAAATTCTCCTTATAATAGAACTTATTTATAGAATCAATGTTTAAATAGCTATGTTTTAATCTCGAACTCATATTTTTTATTCTAAGTTCTCTTTGATTATACTGACAAAAAGAATTATAGTTGGTTAACTTTATTAAAAAGATTTCCATTATAGAATTTTTACAAACCTACCATTTTCTCTTGCAGCTCTGACTATAACTTCATCACCACTATCAGAATATCACAATTAACCTTTTTCACAGTCTCATATACTTCGAATTCTAATTTATGTTTTTTTATTATCTCGATTATTTTTTTGGCTTCTTTTTTGAAAGAAGGTTCATGATTACTGAATATTCCCAGCTTCATGACTATAATTAAAAATTTATATTTAAAAAGCATGTCTTGAATTAAAGCTTAAATAATTTACTAATTAATGATTTTTATGGATGAGGAAAACAAACCCATTGAAGCTTCTAAAGAAGATCATAAGCATTTAGAAGAGAAACTTATAGTGATTAATAAGAAATTAGTAATAGCTATTATTTCAATTATAATTATTATTGTGCTATTGATTTGGTTCTTTGGTCTGAACAAAGGTAAGGGAGAATATATTGTAAATGACTGTCCCATTCTAGGAAGCTCTAATGCAACCATAAATGTTATAGAGTTCTCAGATTATGAATGTCGTTTTTGTCAAGCTGCTGAAGGAAATAATCAGGAAGCTATAGAGAGTCTTAGGAAAGCATATCCTGAATGGTCGGCTCCTATACCAAACGTAATAGACCAATATGTTAACACAGGGAAAGTTAAACTGATTTTTAGGCAGTATCCTTTGCATGCAAATTCTAAGGTTGCATCATTAGCTGCAAAATGCGCACAGGAACAAGATAAGTTCTGGGAATATCACAAGATTTTATTTGAAAACTATAATGCTATTACAATTATTGATCTCAAAAAATATGCAGTAGATTTGAACCTGGACCTAACACAGTTTAACCAATGCCTAGATTCGAAGAAATATGAAGAAAGCATTCAAAAAGATCTGAATGACGGCAGTGGTTTAGGTGTTTCAGGAACTCCAACATTCTTTATAGGTAATGAAGAAATTGGTTACGAAACAATTGTCGGCGCTCAGTCGTTTTCTGCCTTCAAGCAAATAATAGACTCAAAGATTTCTGTCTAACCATTCTTTTACTACTCCTTCAGGTATTACCCCATTAAACTCTGCAACTATCTTCCCGTCTCTGAACATTTTAATAGATGGTATGCTCACTATTTGGTATTTCTCGACCGTCTCCTTGTTAGCCTCTATGTTGACTTTCGCTAAAATGAATTTGTTTCTATATTGTTTTTCTAATCTTTCTAAGATCGGCCCTAAGATTTTACATGGCATACACCAACTAGCCCAGAAATCAACAACTATCGGTATTTTCAATGACCTTTTTACAATCTTTTCTTGGAATTCTTTATCATCTATCTCTATCATCTTATCACTATCCTAATATTCTTTTTCTTGAAATAAAAATAAATAAACAAGAGTATAGCTATAATTGCTATAATTGATACAACTGCTGTTTCATTGCATGATAAGAAATAGATTAATGAGGTTATTTCGCATGTCGCAGAGTTTGGATCGCATCTTCCTATTGCTATCAAATTGTAAATTCCATAAGCTGAATAAATCAGGCTAGCGAAAAAGCTTATGGTAAATAACCAGGATATTATCTTAAAGTTCTTGTAAAAGAACCTTGCTAACGAAGGCACTACCATCAATTTTGATGTTACCTTAGCCTTTATTTTCTCTTCCAATCCTACTTGGCATGGTTTAAGCTGAATCATCAAAAAAACGCATTTGAAGGCGTCTTTAGCCAAAGGACGATATCTAGCAGATACTATGCTAAGGAAGCTTAAAACAACCAATGCAACAATACATATGACCATTCAATCACTTTTTAATTTTATTATAAATCAAAATTATTAAACATGAGGGTAAGTACCAATAAAGGATATTAAGCAATGAAAGAAAAATTGAAGCAATAAAAGAAAATATATATCCCATGGAAAAATCAAAACTTATTGAACGAAATATTTCTAACAAAGGAACTCCATAAGTATATTCATTAACACTTAAGCGTCCACCAGCTGAAAAATATTGGACGAATGGATAAAAAATTATACTTAAAATCATGCTATCTGAACAGCAATTTGGTTTTTCTGCTGAACACGGTTCGCATATTCTTTTTTCTGTCGTGTAGCTGATTATAGGTAAATTGGATATTATAATAATTAATATGAATATTATAATCTTTCTCCAATCTGGTTTTAAGAATTGCTTAAAGTTCATATAATCAACTAAATGTCTTTGCAATATTATTTAACTTTTCTATAAATATCTTAACTTCTTCTTTTGTGTTGTAGAAATATAATGAAGCTCTAGCAGATCCCTTGTTCTCATGCAAGAACTTATGTATAGGGTATGCACAATGCATACCAGATCTGATGAATATGTTTTGTTCATCTAACATTATTGCTATGTCATGAGGTTCCATGCCTTTGATGTTGAAAGACGCTAATGCTCCTCTTTTATCATAATCTTTAGGGCCAATCAATTCGATTCCGGGAACAGTCATTAAACCTTCTATCAAAAGCTTTGATAATTCTTTCTCATAAGTTTCTATATTCTTCATTCCTATTGATGATAAGTAGTCAATAGCAGCACCAAAACCAATAGCTCCTGCATAGTGTTGTATTCCTGGTTCAAACCTGAGAGGTATATTCTCGAATTCAAAACAACCAGGACATATATCAATATCTTTTATGGTTTCACCGCCAACAACTAGGGGCGATATTTCTTTTAACAAATCAAATTTTCCATAGAGAAAGCCAATACCGCTTGGTCCGCACATCTTATGCCCTGAAGCTCCCATAAAATCAATATCTAGTTTTTTAACATCTATTGGAAAATGAGGAACTGCTTGAGCAGCATCAGCAAGAACTAAAGCTCCTTTATCATGTGCAATCTCTGTTACTTCTTTTAATGGAGTTCTTGTAGCAGTAACATTAGAAGCATAAATGATTGAAACTAATTTAGTTTTCTTGTCTATTTTTTCCTTAAACTTCTCAATATCAAATTCTCCTTCTTTATTGCAAAGAATGAAATCAATATCAATCTTTCCTGCCTTCTGTTTTACCAACCAAGGTAGCAATCCTGATGTGTGTTCCAAATTAGTTGTCAACACCTTGTCTCCTACATTGAATTTAAAACCATGAGCAATGATATTTATTGCTTCAGTTGTATTTTTCGTCCAGATTATCTCTTCAGGTTTCTTTGCATTGATAAATTTAGAAACTTTTTCTCTTGCTTTTTCAAACTCTTCTGTTGTTCTTGTAGCAAACTTGTGAATAGATCTGCCTGCACAACCAGTGTACTCAGTATAATAGCCAAGAATAGCATCTATAACTCTTTTAGGTTTTAAAGAAGTACAAGCACTATCAAAATAAATAAAAGGTTTTCCATTAATCTTTTTCTGAAATATCTGGAAATCTTCCCTTATTTTTTCGATGTTCATACTTATCTCTAAATAATATTAAAACAAAGTAATTTAAAAAGAGAAAAAACTAACCACAATTACCGCTAGCTGCGGCAGCTGTTGTACTGAGATTTTGTGAGCATTCTGCTGGTGCTGTTGTAAATGCATTGCAGATACCTTCTTTGTAAGCATCTGAAGTTCTGGCACCATTATATTTTACGCCATTTATTATGAGTGTTGGTGAACCTGAAACACCGTTCGTTGTTGCTAAAGTGTCATCCGCCTTTAGTAATTCTACTCCCTCTGATGCTTTTGAACAGGTATCTATCTTTGAAGCGTCTATGCCTGCCTTGCTTGCCGCATCCTTCCAACATGCATCATAAGAGGTAGCGTCATTGTACTTGCTTGCACAATTGCTATTTATTGTCGTCATATAACTCCAATAAGTCTTCTGATTATAATACTTCATTATGCATACCTGTCTCAAATCTTCCTGTGCTTCTACAGCTCCATGCAATGATTGAACACTGTCCGGAGTTGTTCCTCCAACATTTGCTATGAAATGAACCTTTATGTCTGCCTTGCTTCCAAGTAAATCAATTACTGGTTTCATAGCACTCTCTGCTTGGATTCCATAAGGACAGAAAGCCATTACGTATAGTTGTACGCTAGGTTTGCCTGTTTTTGGAGTTTCTGTTGGTTGTTCTTGTTGCTGCTCTTCTTGTGCCGGTAATTTTTTAGTTATATCCAATGGTGTTGATAAAAACATGTTTGTTCCATCTTCTGTTAGGAAGACTGAAACATCTCTTTCCTGATATGAAACAGTAACATTGTATATGCCCTTAAATTTGGTTACATTAACTAGTGTTGCTGTGGTATTTGGTTGAACTAGATTTTCATTAATGAATTTTAGTGCTGTGTTGGCAGCTTCTTCTGAATTTAAATTGTTTGAAGCTACTGCCATTCCTGTGCTTCCACCTCTGAAGAATATCACGACTGCTATTACTACTATAACTAGTATCACAGAAATTATCATCCATGGATTAACTTTTGTAAGTTTAGATTTTATTTTTTCATCAGCCATACAATCATCATCATTTTTAAATTATTTAAAGTTAAGCTGTTAGTTTGGTTTTCACCAAACTTTATTTACTACTTATAAATAAGTAATATAGAAAGATATTTAAAGCTATTTGGTGTATTTAAAATTACTCTATATCAAGTAGTTTTTTTATCTCTTCAGCATCAAAACCTATCACAAACTTCCCATCTATCTCTATTACAGGAACTCCTGTCTGACCAGATTTCTCAATCATTTCTCTAGCTGCAGTCGGGTTTTCCTGAACATTGACTTCCTCGAATTTTATCTTCTTGTCCTTCAGAAACTCTTTTGCCATCTTACAGTACGGACAAAAGTTTGTTGAATATATCTTTACGCTCATGAATATCATTTATTTTAATAATTTAAATAACTATTTTTTACTATGCACGACGAGAATAAAGCTCATTACGTAGTCGTTACCGGAATAATAATCAAGTATGGTAAATTTCTAATAACTAAAAGGTCTCCCACAGAAAAAGCCTTTCCTAACCAGTGGACAGTTCCTGGCGGTAAACTTGAGCTTAAAGATTATAATAAAAGACCAAAGGACACTTCTTCTCACTGGTACAATATCTTTGAGAACCTGTTAAGAAGAGAGGTCATGGAAGAAACAGGTTTGAAAATAAAGAACATCAGGTATCTGACTAGTTTAGCTTATATCAGAGATGATGGAATACCGACGTTAATCGTCAGTCTCTTCGCTGATTATGATGAAGGCGAGATTAAACTTTGCTCAGATTTAACAGATTATGCATGGGTAGACCTGGAAGAAGCTAGGAATTATAAATTGATTGAAGGTATTTATGAAGAATTAGAAATGTTAGATAATCTTCTTAAGAAAAATAAAATGAATGAATGGAGAAAAGATTCTAAAAACAATTAATAATTTAAAGATTGTTTTGAAACAGATTCTTATGACTAAGCCTAAAACCATTATAGAAGTATTGAATGCGTTAAAAGTTACTAAAGTTGGAAATAAATATGTAGCTCCTGGTGTAAGAATTGAAGGAACCTATGAACCAAAAAGAGTAAAGAATTATCCAGGCAATGAGGCTACAGAATTCGTTTCAAGAATGGAATGCGAAGGAAAATCTATTAGTGTTCTTACAGAAAGTGGAGTAGCGATTGAACTCGACACAACTAAAAAAGAATTGGTTGTAGTAAAACCACTAACTGCAAACTTAGAAGAATTACGAAGTAGAGCAGGTCCTGGCTATACTGTTGTTTGGCCTAGAGAACATGATGATGAAACTCTTCAAGGCGAAAACCTAGCCTAATTATTTTTTCTTTACTGCCTTATTCAAATCTTTTAACAATTTATATACTTTTACTCCATGTGACTCTGCTGCCTGTTCAACAGTTTCTCCAGCAGCCATGCCGCACATTGCACAAGGCAAACCATGTTTGAAGAAGACTTCAGCTAATTCAGGATGCTTTATAATTAAATCTCCTAAAACCGTTTTCTTTGTTATTTTTTTCATTTTGATCATTTCACATGTATGCATTGAACCGGACATGCACCCTCTGCATCTTTATTACAAGTTGCATCTTTAACAGCTAACTCAAAGTTCTTTCCTGCTTTCTTTCCACCTTTCAGAACAGACTTTCCATCGTCCCCCATATCCCAGAAATTAGGACATACTGCTGTACATGCTCCGCAACCAATACATTTTTCTCTTTCGTGAATTATCTTTGGCATAATTATTGAGTGTTATAGAAATATATAAATTTATTTGTCATTATTTAATCCGACATTAATGAAATTTCATATAAGATAATGTATTCATTTCTCAAGAATTTTTTCCTCAAACTTCGTAAGTTCTTTATGAGAACCTTCTACTTGTTTCAATGTGCTTACTATTCTTTCTTGATCTTTGGTTGAATAACGGATTTTAAAGTGTTCCAAGATATCATGTTCTTGTCGAAATACTTTCTTTTTAGCTTGTATTCTTCCATCATATGGCATCTGCAACACAATGTTATTAGATTGCTTAGGGAATTATCCTTTGATATTACGAATGGAACTATATGATGAGCATATATCTTGCAATTGGCTTTACCGCACTTTTGGCAAGTAAACGAATCTCTTTTCCATACTTCTAGTCTGATTCTATCCCAACCATTACCTCTAAAATAAAATTCTCCTGTACCACCTCTCCAAAAGAAACTTTTTTCTCCAGAGTGTGCTTTTCTAATCTTCTCCTTGGCCTCTTCTGTGTGATGTTTACCGTACATCGGGTGATTTTTACCCGAAAGTATTTTACTATTATTTTCGCCGGTTAAACCTTTATTCCAAGCAACTTGTAATCCTTTTTTATTTTTATTCCATGGTGAAAGTCCTTTCTTGAATGAAGATTTTGGAACTATTCCAGTCTTTTTGCCTTTGTTCCAAGGGACTAACCCCTCTCGCTTTTCTGCAGAAAGTCTGATTTTTTCATTCGTTTCGCTTGTTAGGCCCTTACTCCATGGAACGAATGTTTCACTTTGCATTCTTATTCTTTCATCAGTTTCTTTTGTCAAGCCCTTTCTCCACGAAGTTTGCAAACCTTTCTTTCCCTTATTCCAAGGCACTTTATTTTTCATTTTTTCAGAATGTCTCAATAATCTATAATCCTCATACTTAGTCAAACCCTTATCCCAAGGGATACTTCCCTTTAAGTGAGAGTTTATCTTTCCTAAAGCAAAAAGTCTTTTCATAGTTCTGCTTCTCTTCTCATTCTGTTCTTTTGTCCAGTATGTAGACACCTAGAAGCACTATTTAATCTATTTTTACTTATTATTTCAATCTAATTTACTACTCATGGTAGTTATTTTGCTCTCTTTTCTATACTTTCGATTGATTGTTGGATTCTTTCGTGCTTGTCCTTTAACTTTTCTTGAATCGGTATATTGTTCTTTTTATAATAGTTGTATATGGCCTCAGAAAGAGCATCTATAGCAAGCAACGAACAGTGATATTTCAAAGGTGGAACGCCTCCCAGTTTCTTAACAATATCATCTTTTGTAACCTCCAACGCATCTTTTAGATTCATTCCTTTGACCATTGTGGTTAGGAGACTAGTATTGGCTATGGCAACTATGCATCCAAAACATTCAGCTTTTATATCAGCTATTTTGTTGTTTTTAACTTTGATGTAAATCTTCATAATGTCTCCACAGACGATATTTCCAGATTCTCCAATTCCGTCTGCATCTTTTATTATTCCAATATTCTTTGGATGTTTAAAGTGTTTCATGATTTCTTTAGAGTATAAACTTGGAGTTTTCATTTAAAACCCTCTTCTGTATAAACTTTTATTCCATTCTTTTTTAATAAAGCGGCTGTAACACCATCGCCATCAACTACATGGTTTCTAAAATTTTTATCTAGTTGCCAAGTTTTTCCACAACCGCAAGAAGGGCTTGGAGTTCTAAGTATTGCTTCTTTAATATCTTTTGATTTTACTACTTTAAGAATTTCTTCAGCGCCCTTTAGAAATTGTTTTGTCACATCTTCTCCTTTTTTGGATGTTCTAACTTTTGCTCTATTTTCTATAACATCAATACCAACACCACCATGAATTCCAGCAGGTTTTCTAGGTATGGATAATCCACCCAAAACCTCAGGACATAATGGAACAGCTTCTCCCCTTTCAATCATTTCTTTTATTTTTTCATTAATGAAATCTTTACCATTCCATCTACATTTTATTCCTGCTAAACATGCACTCACCATTTTCATTATTCCCACTTTCCTTTGAATGGTGATATCTTTCTTAATCTTTCTACAATTTTTGGTAGGACTTGTATAGTATAGTCTATGTCTTCTTTGTTAGTATATTTTCCCAAAGATAATCTTAAAGAACCATGAGCTTCCTCATGCTTCAAACCAATAGCCATCAACACATGAGAAGGTTCCAATGTTGAAGATGAGCAAGCAGAACCTGTTGAACCATATACACCCTTAGAACTCAGTTCTACAACCAAAGCCTCTCCTTCAATAAAACTGAACCAGAAATTGGTATTATTAGGAAGCCTTATTTTTGGATGACCGTTAAGATGAGAATCTTCTATTTCTAAAACACCTTCTATTAATTTGTCTCTTAGTTTTGTTAATTTTTTTGCTTCGGGTTTCATCTCTAATTTTCTTAGTTCGACTGCTTTAGCTAGACCAACAATCCCTGGAACATTCTCTGTAGAGGATCTCAAACCGAACTCATGCCCTCCGCCATGCAACAAAGGCTCGATGTTTGTTCCTTTTCTTATGAATGTTGCACCAACACCCTTAGGGCCATAGAACTTGTGAGCAGAGACTGAAAGCATATCGATATTCATTTTATTAACATCGATTGGCATTTTTCCAAAGGATTGAACTGTGTCAGTATGAAAATAGATTTCATGATTTGAACATATTTTCCCTATCTCTTCTATAGGTTCTATAATGCCTATCTCATTGTTTGCATGCATTATAGAAACCAAGATAGTGTCATCTCTTATGGAATTCTCTAGTTGAATTAAATTAATGAAACCATCCTTATCAACTGGCAAATAGGTGATTTCAAAGCCTTGTTTCTCTAGCCATTTGCAAGCTTCTAAGACAGCATGATGTTCTATGGAAGTAGTAATTATGTGCTTTCCTTTTTCTCTATTAGCAAAAGCAACACCCTTTAAAACAAAATTTATTGATTCTGTAGCGCTTCCATTAAATATTATTTCTTCAGGGTTAGCCTTGATAAACTTTGCCACAGTTTCCCTAGATTTCTCTAAAGCCTCGTTCGCTTCCAAGCCCATAGCATGCAGACTCATAGTATTTCCAAATTTTTCACTAAAATAAGGTTGCATTGCTTTCAAAATTCTTGGGTCTAATGGAGTAGTGGCTGCATAGTCTAAGTAAACTTTTCTCATAATAAAATAATAACGGTGTTATATTATATAAAATTAATTAAAAGTAGTTTCCTAAACTCTTTAGTATCTGTTACATCATTAAACAACCTCTAAATCCACAGCTTCCACCGCCCCCGCCACCACTCGTACTTCTAGTAAAGTAAACTTTATTTGAAGAATTACTCTTACCGTTCGTATCATTAGCATAGACGATGACATTATGAGAACCTGAAATAGAAATTGAAATTGTAATATTAGCACAACTAGTTATAGTATTATTTGCACTTCCATCCAAAGAATAACCACACCTTGAAGCTGGCTTATTCAGTGTAAATGTCAAAGGTATATTGCTTGAACTATAGGTGGTGTTTAACGGATATAAAATATTTATTAATAGTGGAGTTGAATCTATTAAACAGGTACAATCGCTTCTACATATATTGCTTGCGCAATCTGAATTATTACCGCATTCAGCTCCGCATGTTCTATTACAGATATGATTTATTGTTGCATTGCCTGTTGTACATGCACCAACACCATTACAGGTGCTTGCGAATGGATTTCTAAAGTCCCAGGTGAAATGATAATTATCAGGAATATTATCGCATGTTGCTATTCTTATGATGTCGTTTGTTCTACACTCATTCTTAGGGTCTGTTCCGCTTGGAGCATAAGAACATGTATCTAAAACAGTACATTTCTGACAGAACAGACAATCTGAATTTTGAGTTTCATTGTAAGCTCTGTTTCCTGAAAAGCAACTGCAACAGGTTCCACAATCTGTTCCATCTGGTTTATTTGTATGCGTACACGATCCGCTTTGACAAATATCTGTTGTGCAATTATTATTATCGCTACAATCTTCATTACTTGCACAACTACTTTGAACGTTTTCAACTGCCCTAGAAACATTAACAATTCCTGCACCTGTTATGTTTCTGATGCATGGAACTATGACTCCATATATGTTGTCGCAAAAACCGTTGGTCCAAATGCAATCATAACATTCTCTAGGAGTATCAGATGTTTGATTAAATATGCTTAACACATCTTGGAAAGAAAGGCTAGGATTTTTTTCAAGCATTAATGCAATCGTACCAGTTATATGAGGTACTGCCATTGATGTCCCTGAAAGCCAATACCACCTATTTTCAGGGTAGGTAGATTTTATAGGTTGTCCTATAGCTAAAACATCTAACTCAGAACCTCTGCCCGAGGTTCCAACAACCTTCTTATTTTTGTCTGTTGCTCCGACTGCTATTGCCTTGCTAGAGCATGCAGGTTCGGATATGCCTTTGATGCCGTCGTTGCCAGCAGCTGCAACAACTATTTTTCCATTATTCACTGCGTTGATGACTGCTTGAGATATAGGAGTTTCGTCGCATGTTCTGTTGAAATTTGAACCGCCTAAACTCATGCTTAATATCTGAGCGTTGTTATTTACGCACCATTCTATACCGCTTATAACACCTGAAGCGCTTCCACTACCTTCTGAGTCCAAAACCTTTGCAATCAGTAGTTTGGTTCCGTTCGCTACACCTCTATAAGTGCTATTATCAGATGCTATTATTCCAGTAACATGAGTGCCGTGTCCATCGTCGTCAAAAGGATCTTCATCATTATTAACAAAGTCATAACCATCAATGATTTTATTGCATCCACTCCAATCATTGAACGGATTGCAATTTTTTTCTATAGCTGGGTGAGTGTAATCCAAACCCGTGTCTAATACGCATACTATTACATTCTTTCCTGTTATACCCAAGTTCCAAACCTTATCAGCTGATATCAATGGGGCAGAATCATGAAGGAGAGCTGATACGTTATAGTCCTTATAAATTCTTTTTAGATTTCCCATGGTTGACAGTCTTTTGATTTCTTTTCCATCAAGTTTTACTGAAATAGCATCTATAATATTGTAGTCATGTGTAATTTTTCCACCAATGTTCTTTATGAAATTACCATAGTCTTGAGGTTTTTTAGTAAAGCTTATTATTACAGAAGTTTCGCCTTGTGCGCTAAGCAGTTCTGGCTCTATCTTTGCTAAAGATTCGTCAGTAATTGCAATGTCATTAGTCTCTGCAAAGCCTTCTTTTATGAAAATAGATAAAAATAGGAATATTACAAATGTTATGACTAATGACTCTCTTACCATAATTTTAATTAAAACAGTAAAAGATTTAAATACCTTTAAACAAAAAGAATAGCTATGCCTTTTGAAGAATACCTGTCAGCTGGTATGCATATTGGAACAAAGCAGCAGGCCAAACAGATGAAGAAATTTATCTATAAGGTTAGAGAAGACGGTTTGGCTATTCTGGATTTGCAGACTATTGAGAATAAGATTAAGCTAGCAGGCAAGTTTTTAACTAGATTCAATAGAATAATGGCTGTTTCTAGAAAGGCTGTTGGATGGAAGCCTGTAACCAAATTTACAGAGGCTGTTAAAGGCAAAGCTATTATAGGAAGATTCTTGCCTGGAACAATAACAAACCCTAACTTTCCAGGATATTACGAACCTGATGTACTGTTGGTAGCTGATCCTTTGATAGATTCTCAAGCGATCGAAGAGGCATTGAAAATGAGGATACCTATTATCGCTCTTTGTGACACATCGAATGAGACTACTTCTATTGATTTGATAATTCCTGTAAATAACAAAGGCAGAAAATCCTTGTCAATGGTCTATTGGCTTTTGGCAAGGGAGATACAGAAAAATAAAGGAATTATAAAAGAAGATGGGGAATTCAAGTACAAACCTGAGGAATTTGAATCTAAGGAAAGAGAGAGAACAGAAGAAGAGGAAGAATAAATCAAGAATTCTACTAAATCTATTGCAAAAGTTTATTAATCAGAAATTCTAAATTGAAGACATGAAGAAAAGTAAAAAATTAAATCCAGAAATAACAATAGGATATATTATAAAATTAATTTTAATTTTAATAATTCAATTTTCTACAATATCACTTGTAATAATATTTATACTTATTTGTATACCATTCTTTCTCAACAGAGATTACCTTTATTATCCTGCAGGAGTTGTATTTTTCATTACAATTTTAATTATTCTAGTAATTTTTATCGTCCTTAATTATTTTTTAAGAAAAAAATACCCTCAATTTTATAAGTTGAGTTGGTTTTAGTGAGCTTTTTAGATAAACTAAGTTAAAAGGAAATATTAAGAAGAACAATGATTTTATAATTCAGAAAACTTAATTCTTTTATGCAAACAAGAAACCCTGTTGTGGCTGGAGCATTTTATCCTTCTGACGCTAATCAGCTAAAAGAGATGATTAAGAAGTTCTTAGAAAAAACAAAAGCAGAGAGGAGAAATAGTTTAGGCATAGTCGCTCCTCATGCAGGTTATGTTTATTGCGGGAAGACAGCTGCTGCTGTTTATAATTCTGTTGCTAGCGGTTTTGATACAGTTGTTTTACTAGGTCCGAACCATAGCGGAAGAGGAGAGGTTACAACCTCTTTAGATATTTGGAAAACTCCTCTAGGCTCATTGGAACCTGACGAGGATTTTGTCAGAGAAATAACCAAAGATTCTGTTATACTGGAAGACTCGCAGTCTCACAGGGAAGAGCATTCGATAGAGGTCCAGCTTCCATGGTTGCAATACAGATTCGAAGATTTCAAGATTGTTCCAATATCAATAAATTCTATTTATTTTGATTTGGATACCTGCAAAAATATAGGAACAAAGATAGCAGAGGTAGCAACATATCTAAGGAGAAGAGTGTTGATGATTGCTAGTAGCGACTTTACTCATTATGGAACTGCTTATGGCTATGTTCCCTTCGCAGGAGGCTGGAAGAAAATCATTGAGAAGGTAAAAGAGACTGACATGGAAGTCATCAATCATATACTAAACCTCAAACCTGTAGACGTAATAAAGACTTGCGAGGAGAAGAAGCTGACTATATGCGGTTATGGAGCAATAGCTGCCATGCTTTTTGCTGCAAGAGATATGAGAGCTAAGAATGCAGATCTCATAGATTATTCAACCAGCTTTGAGGTATCTAAGAATACGGATGCTGTTGTCGGATATGCTGGAATAAATGTTTGCTAGTAGAAAAAATACATTCTCCTATTTTTGCTATAAGCACAATAGTCACATGTTTTGGTGTTTCTATAAAAGCAATAGTCGCATGAGCTCTCTTCTTTAAGCCACCAATTGAATTCCACTCTCTTATCGCTTTCGAATGGGTTCCTGGATATCAATCTTTGCATAAACAACAATTGAGATAAAGATGTGATGAAGGTTCCTAACAACCAAAAGTAGTAAATTTTAATAATTCTTTATTGAAATATTAAGCTATGAAAGATCTTATAACAAAGCATGTTTTGCTTAATGCTGTCGAGTATAATGGTAAAGCTAGCGTTCAAGCAGTTATGGGAAAAGTGGTAGCAGAAAATCCTGATTTAAAAAAAGATATGGCTTCCTTAGGTAGGGAAACAGCAAGAATCGTTAAAGATATCAATTCATGGCCTTTGGAAAAACAGAAGAAAGAACTAGAGAAATTCGGAAAGATAGAAAAGCCAAAAAGAATTGAAAGAGAAGGCCTGCCTCCATTGCTGAATGCCATAATGGGAAAGGTTGTTACAAGATTCCCGCCATTCCCTTCAGGAGCGCTTCATCTTGGAAATATGAAACCAGTCATAATTTCTTATGAGTATGCAAAAATGTACAAGGGAAAGTTTATTGTCAGATTTGAGGATACTGACCCTGACCCTGAGAAAGTTAAAAAAGAAAACGTGGATTTAATCAAGAAGGACTTGGATGCAATGGGTATAAAACCTGACAAAATCTATTTCTGTTCTTCACAGTTTCCAAAGCAGTACAAGCTTGCAGAGAAATTGATAAAAGAAGGAAAGGCATATGTCTGCACTTGCAAAGCCGTGGTTGGAACAAAGGATAAGATGGCAGCAGCAAAAGAATCGTGCGAGCACAGGAATCATTCTATTGAAGAAAACCTCACGCTCTTCAAGAAGATGTTCAAAGACTCCAAGGAGGGCGAAGCTATCTTAAGGCTTAAAACAGACATCAATGACCCTAACCCTGCTCTGAGGGATCCGGTCTTGTTAAGGATAAGAGATGGGATAAACCCAACAACAGGAAAAAGACACAAGGTCTATCCCACGTATAACTTTAATTGTGCAATAGAGGACCATGACAGCGGTGTGACCCATATACTAAGAGGGACAGAACATGCAACAAACACAGAGATCCAGAAAAAAGTATATGAGGCTTTGGGGTGGACGAACTTTCCAACAACAATGAACTTCGGCTTCTTGTATATGCCTGGCGAAAAGATACATAAGAGATTCATAAGAGACGCGATACAGCAAGGGAAGTTTAACGGATGGGATGACCCTAGACTGGGAAAATATATGCTCGTTAGAGCATTGCTCAGAAGAGGAATAAAACCGCAGGCAATAAAAAACATGATAATAGAAATGGGTGTAAACCCACAAACAGTTCATTTTCAATGGGAAAAACTATACACTGAAAACAGAAAGATAATCGATTCGACGTCTAATAGGTACTTCTTTGTTGGAGAACCAATAGAGATTGCTCTAGACAAATTACCGATGAGAACAGTAAAGGCTCCGTTATTTCCTGGAAAGAAAAAATACAGGAACATTCCTGCCACCAAAAAAATATTTGTAGACAAGATAGACTTTACAAACCATAGAGGAAAGGAAGTCCGCCTGATGCATTTCTGCAATGTTATCCTAGATGTAAAATCAAAGGTGACTGGAAAAACTTTGAAAGACGTACCGAAAATCCATTGGGTTTCCTCAAAGAACGTTAAGATAAAGATGATAATGCCAGAAGGGAATGAGGTACAGGGATTGGCAGAACCGGAGATTAAGAAGGTCAAACCTGATCAGATTGTTCAATTCGAAAGAATCGGTTTCGCGAGATGCGATAAACCAGGCTTGTTCTATTTTGCTCACAAGTGATTCTATGGGAAAGTTAATATCTGAAGAATTTAAAAAATGGAAGTGGATGAAGGTAGAAATGAAAAAAGAACAAGTAGAGAAATTAGACGAGACCAAGTAAATTTAAATACTTTACTGATAGAATAAAATAAACGAACTAATGAAATGAGGTGATGAAAAATGAGTGAAGATAAAATTCTACGTGCAGTAGAGATTGCAAAGAATACTGGTAAAGTTAGAATAGGAACAAACGAAACAACCAAAGCGATTGAGAGAGGAATTGCAAAGTTGGTTGTCATAGCAGACGATGTTCAACCAAAAGAGGTTATTATGCATCTTCATCCCTTGTGCGATGAGAAGAAGATTCCATGCGTTCATGTAAAGAACAAACTAGAACTTGGCAGGGCGGCAGGAGTCGATGTCCCAGCAGCATCAATAGCAATAATAGATGAGGGAGATGCAAAAAAGGATATTGAAGAAATAGCGAAAGAGGGATAGAAATGGTAGATGCGGTTCCAGCAGAGGTTGTGCAATTGTTAGGAAGAACAGGAATAAAAGGTATAACCCAGGTCAGATGCAAGGTTATGGAAGGAAGGGACTCTGGAAAAATTCTTATAAGAAACGTGATAGGTCCTGTTAGAATCGGGGATTTATTAATGCTCAGAGAAACCGAGATGGAATCTGCAGGAACTCTTAACGTGAGATAATGAAATGTAGTTTTTGTGGTGAAGATATAGAACCAGGAACTGGAGTTATGTTTATTCGTAACGATGGAAAGGTTCTTTTTTTCTGTTCTAGCAAGTGCGAGAAGAACGTGCTAAAGCTAAGAAGAGAACCAAAAGACATAAAATGGGTTACAAAGAAGAAAAAAGAATAATATTTATTCTGAAACTTTTCTTTCTATACGTTTCAATTCTGAATCTATTGGTTCTCCTGTTTGTTCGATACTTATTACTCTATAAAATGGGATTGCAATTCTCACTTCTTCCCTGTCACCATGTACGCTCTTTCCTCTTTCTGCACCATCTGCACTTATTTTGTGTACTAAACAGGTTTCTTTGACATAAATCCAATTTTTTTCTACGTCCGTTAAATTTCCTATAACACTTTGAGTTTTTCCATTCGATTCATACCTTACTAAAACAGTATTATTTTTTAATTGCGACATAAAAAATAAAGAACTATAAAACTTTTAAACGTTTCTATTTTCAGAAAATCTTCTAATCAGAAATAAATCCCTTTTTCTATTTCAAATTCTTCTTCTGAAGAGGCTTTATGGACAGAGTTAAAATCAAACTTGCACTCATAGCCATCTATGGTTGTTATATAGGTCTGTTCAGGTCCTAGACCGAATCTGCCTCTTAATGTGTTTTCGAACTCTTTCTTTGTGTATTCCAAAACTCTTGTGGGACCACATAATTTAACAAAATCTTCTATAGTGTCTCCTTTAGAAGAGATTATCAAAGCATCGATCATTGGGTCTGGAAATCTCTCAAGAATCAGGCGAGCTATAACACCCTGCATTACAGAGTTTGCATGTAGTGTGGGATAATGTAGCTTGTGCATCGAATATGTCATCTCTATCTGTCTTCTTTTCCAAGGCTGTTCCTTATCTTCATCTATTGAAAAGTCATTTTCCGTAATCATTCCTTTGACGTCTTTTCTTTTTCCAAATGCCTCAGGTTTTATCAGACATATTGTTTTGCCCATACCTAGATTTGAAAGATAATCTTTAAATTTTTCAACTATAAATATTTTTTATGATTCTAGGCATTGATATAGCTAGAAGTATGGGATTGGTAGAGAATCTTTGTGATAGAGAATTGAACAACCCTGAAGGTGCTGGTCTTGATATAAGGGTTGGAGAGATATTCAGGAATAAGAATTTTGGGTTTCTAGGTGTTGAAGACAGGAAGACACCTGACATAGAATCAATAGCAAAGCATGGCAAAAACAAAGAATATTTTTTAAAACCAAATGAATACGTTCTCATAAAAACCATGGAAAAATTGAATCTACCTGAAAATATTGCAGCTTTAACGTTCCCAAGAAGCACGTTGCAAAGATGCGGCGTATTACTTCTAGCAACTCAATCATCTCCAGGTTACAAAGGCGAATTAATCTTCGGGTTAAAGAACCTTAGCGACGAAAATTTCAAATTAGAACTTGGAGCAAGAGTTGCACATATAATGTTTTTTGAAGTAAAGGGTAAGACAATAAATTATAGAGGTCAGTGGCAAGATGGCAAAGTGAATACTAAAGGGGAGGAGAAACAGAGATGATACTAGGCGTGGATAAAGTCTTAGACTTGATAAAAACTCAGAAACTGATAGAAGGTTTGGATGAGGATAATATAAATTTTGAAGGATGCGGAGTAGATCTTCGCATAGGCGAGCTGTTTGAGATGGCTGATGACGAAGGATTCCTACTCATAGAGACTAGAAAGAGCCCGAACTTTAAATTAATAGCAAAATTTGAAAAAGGAAAGACAACAAAGATAAAACTCGAGCCTGGAAAAACATACTCAGCCACCACAATCGAAACGATCAATACTCCTGAAAATCTTTTTGGTTGGTTCTTGCCAAGGTCGACCTTATACAAGTGCGGCATAATTGTCCAAGGCATAAGAACTGATCCTGGATATAAAGGAAAGTTCTCATTCATAATGACAAACTCTTCTAAAAAACCGTTTGAATTAGAAATGGGAGCGAGAATCGCTAACATGGTGTTCCATAGGGTCGATGGCAAGGCTAACTTGTATATAGGTCAATGGCAAGGTGGTAGAGCATTCATACCAAAGGAAGAGAAGCAGACAAAGCAGGAAAAAGTTAACTAATTTTTTAGAGTTAACCTTGATTAACTGTCGAACATGAGTTTATAAATTGACGATAGTCTTTAAATAAATCCAAGCCGAATTAATTCTAGTGTTGTTATGATGATAGGAGGAAGATGCCCCCTCAATCGAGTTGAAGACAAAGAAGAATTTCTAAGAAAAGAACTCGAAAACTTTTACAAGAAGCAGACAAATTGTCTGAGTGTTGAAGAATTGAAAAAAGAATTTTGCAGAAACGTATGTGAAAACATAATGTGCTGATAATTATGGCAACAGAACCAGTAATTAAAAAAACAGAATCTGTTAATAGAAGAGGAGAAAAAACATTTTACGAAACTAGAGGAACATCAATAGCAAAGCTCGGAGGAAGTTATTGCGCTAAGGAATATGACCCTAAAGCCGGCTGTAAAAACTGCCCGAACGGCAGTTGTTAAAAAATGATTTTAATGTTAAGAGAAAATATAATAATGAATCTTAGAGAATTCGGCTTGAGCGAGTATGAAGCTAAAGCTTATCTAGCACTAACACTCCATGGCCCTTCGACTGCTTCTGGCATTGCTGAGAATAGCAAGATACCGCAATCAAAGGTCTATGGTATTCTTAAATCATTATCAGAAAAATTCTTGACAGAATCATGGAATGGTAAACCGATAAAGTTCAAGGCAATAGAACCTAAGATCGCTTTAAAGAAGGTTTTAGAAAGAAAGGAAATGACAATAGAAAAGCTAAGAGCAAAATCAGAAAAGTTATTAGAGCAAATGAAACCATTAAAGGGGTTTGAAACAGAGAACTTTGGTCTCTGGTCTTCTAGCGGCAAGCTAGCATGCATGGAAAAAGCTGCAGAAATGTTGTCAAGAGCTAAGAAGTTCGGTTTCGCAACAGCATCAAGGTTCTCTCGTTATCCGCCTCTGGATAATGCTTATATCCATGCCTTGAAAAGAGGCATTGAAATAAGATTATTAGGCACATCTGAATTGGATGAAACTAGAGAAGCTAGAGCAACTTGGTATGTCAAGCAAGGAGCACAGGTTAGAATCTTACCTATGGAAGTACATCCCATCATAGGTATAGTGGATGATAAGGAGACGTCCTTTAGATTGGATAATTCTGATACACCTGACATGATATGGAGCAACAACCCTGCTCTGATAAATGTTTTCAGGACCTATTTTGATGATTTGTGGAAGAAGGCAAAGAAGTTCAAGATGTGAAATTTTTATATCCAATCTAGAGTTTCAGAATAGTAAAATGTTAAACTTAAAAAGTTTTTTCTTTCTATATATTATAAGTGTTTTAATGCCTGAAGAGGAAAATGCCAAAAAGGAAGTCCTAAAAGTGTATTGTGAAAGCTGCGAAAGTGTTCCTTTCTGTAATGAAATGACTAGCTACATGGGTCACAAATCTTCAGGAATTGCCAGGAATATGTATAGAATAAAAGCTTTAGAAGATGCAGCAGAGCTTGATGATGTTAAATTTATAAAAAAATGCGAACTTTGCCCTGATGTTAAGCGAATTGGTTCATACGAGTTTGGAACAAAGTTAGGTAAGGCGTTGAAAGAACAAGTAAAGAAATCTCCCACAAAAGAATTAATTGAAAGAGCAGATTTAGTAGGAATAATAGAATCAGAAACATGGGATTGTCGTCCTTCTCATAAAGATTTTAATAGATTTAGAAAAGAATATGAAAAAGAGAATGAGAATAGAACGGGTGCTCCTAGCGCTTTGGACGCATGGGTTGAAATGAAACTAAAAGAAACCTAACATACATGAGTTATTGATATTTAGAAAAAGAAACTTCTACCCTAGAGACTATCAGTATAAGGTAACGTGGCTATTTCTTCGAATGATGTCTGTTCTTTATTGTTCCGATAGAAAATGCTATGTAAGTTCTAGCTTCTTCAATTTCAACAGTTTCATCTTCTTTAAACTTAAATTCTTTGCACTATTATTCATCGCAGAACTGGTTATAGAGTTCATATCAAATTGGTAAAAATTAGTTTTATTTAAATTCTAGTTCTATTAATAATTTTTATGCCTGGTCAAATTGTTGTGTTAGTAGCTACTGCCATGATTGAAAAGAATGGTAAATACCTTGTTTTGAAGAGGAGCAAGAATAACATTACCAACAAGGATAAGTGGCAGTTTCCTGAGGGCAAGGTAAGGTTTGGTGAGAATGTTTTAAAGGCCTTGAAAAGAGAGGTTGAGGAAGAGACGAATCTCGTAGTTGTTGACGCTAAGCTCTTAGGTATAAATTCTTCGATACTGAAAATAGGTGGCGGTCTGTTTAGAATGTTTAGAACTGTTTTCAAATGCAAAACTCTTGGAAAAGTAAAGCTTTCCGAGGATCATGAGGAATATGCATGGGTTGATAGGAAAAGTTTGAACAAATTGAATTTCATTGAAGGGTTTCATTCTAATGATATAATTTCTGTTAAGAAAATATAGTTTAGCTATTGCTAATATTTCTTAGAGAAATAATTTTAGATATAGCTATAAATACAGGAAAAATTTAAATATTCTTATGGAAAAAACTAGAGATGAAATAATGGTGATTATAGAAAAGGAATGGCCAGTAAGTGTTACAGAAATAGCAGAACACTTAGGAATCTTCAAAAGAGGTATGAATGAGAAAAAAAGAAAGGCAGCTGTTGGAAAAATAATTTATCATGTCAAGAAATTGAAAGAACAGGAAAAAATAAATACAAAAAAGATCGGTCAGACAGTTATTATTTGGCCATACGAAATAAACAAGTTAAGATTTTTACATGAGATGATAAAGTGATATTATGTATGATGTAGTTAAAAAATTATTATTTGCAAGACAATTTCAAATGGAAAAAGGGAACATAAATCTAATGGGATTGGACGTTATGATTATACCAGCTCCAGTAATGGTTGACATAATTAAAACATTAGAAAAAACTATTGGCTATGAAAAAACTAAAAAGTTAATTTATGAGGGAGTTAAATCTGGAACCTCTTTTTATGCTAAAAAAATTAGTGAAAAATATGACATTAAAGGTGTTAAATTAATTCAGTGGTTAGTTGACACTATGATGTTGACCGGATGGGGAGAAGCCAAGTTAATTTCTATAGATGTCGAAAAAAAGACTGCTATTCTTCACCTTTATAATTCGACATTAGCAAAACATTATGGGAAATCAAAAAAACCTATAGATCATGTAATGGCAGGAGCTCAAGCCGGAGGGGCAAGTATAGTTTTTGGTAAAAATGCAATAGTTAAAGAAACTAAGTGCTCTTCAATGGGTCATGATTTTTGCGAGTTTATTTACAGTACAAAAAATAAAAATACAAAAAAATAATTCTCATTTAATTTTTTTTATCATAAAATTTAAAAAACTTAATGGAATCTTTTCAAAAAATATTTTTTTAGATGAACACATAGAAAATATTATTTTAATTATTAAATCCTTGAATTCTTCATCTTTTTTCGCGATTTTAATTAAATTATTTATTATTAAAGGATTATAGAAAAATTTTTGTATTTTAGCATTCCAGTATAAATCTGAACCATATTCTTTTCTCCAGTATTTTTCATACAAAGTTATATTCTTTTCAATACATGCTTTCGCTGCTAATTTTCCATCCATTACAGCATAAAAAATTCCTTCTCCAGTTAAAGGGTTGACATGGCCAGCAGCATCTCCTATTAATATCCAATTTCTTCCGCTTGTAGGCAAACGAAAAAAATCTGGATCGGATATCGCAGGAATTATATGAGAATGTTTAAATAATTTTTTGGGGTTTGATATTCTTTTACCAGCAGGATGCTCCTTCAAAAATTTTTCAAGAGATTGACTTAAATTAGGAGTACCTAGTTTTGCACCTATACCAACAGTTATATATTCAATTTTTGGAAATATCCATGCGTATCCTATATTTACATAGGGTTGACCAAGAAAATATAGTTCGGCTGCATTTAAAAAATTTTTAGCAATATATTCTTTTTCATGTAAAATGTGATAACCTACGCAATGCCCTAACAAATTATAAGGAAGAGGTTTGTACAAAGTCTTTCTGACTAAAGATCTAGAGCCGTCCGCACCAATTAGAATTTTAGATTTAAATTTATCTTTATCACTTTCTAAAATCCAGAAATTATTTTTTCTATAAATTTTTTTAACTTGTTTTTTGAAAAAAGTTGCGCCACTTTTTATGGCTTTATTTAATAAATAGTTATCAAATTTTTTTCTCATAACCATTATCGCAACATTCTTTCTAAAAATTTTTATTTTGTTACTTTTATTATCTTCCAAAATTAACCAATCGACATGTCTTTCTACAACATTTTCAGGGATGTTTATTTCCTCAAATATTCTGGAAGAAATTAATCCCCCACAAGGTTTTTCTCTAGGATGAGAATGATCGAAAAGAGCAACGTCTATCCCATTTTTAGATAACTCATATGCACATGAAGAACCAGCTGGTCCTCCTCCAACTATAGCAACTTCATGATATTCCATAAATATCTTATTTAATGAAGGATATAAATAATCATATAAATAATTTAGCTATAGCTAAATAAAAATAGGTAAAGTTTATAGCAATATCTAAAAACATTTAAATACGGAAATTAATATATAACACAAATTTAAAAAGATGATTTAATGACAAAAGGCAGCTCAAAAATGGATTACTTTAGAATAACCGTACCTTATTACATACCAATAGCAATAATTGGAATATTCGTCGGTATATCAGCAAGCGGGGGTGTTTTTAACTATAACGTTCTCTTATCCTTTGTTTCCATATCTGCTATGATAGCTGCATTCAACACCTTTAACGGCGTGACAGATTTTAAAATTGATTTGATAAACAAACCACATAGACCAATACCTGCTGGAAAAATGACCAGAAAAACTGCCTCATTGTATTCTGTAATACTGTACGCAATATCATTGGCAGTCGCATACCAATTAACACTTCAATATTTTCAAATCGCAATTTTAACTAGCATCGTCACTATTCTCTATTCTTTTCCTTTGGTCAGGCTCAGAAAAAGATTCATAATAAGCAATCTTTGCGGAGCGGTTATCTATGGATTGCTATGTCCGTCACTAGGATGGGCTCTTATGCCATCAAATCCTTTGCCAATTTACATTTTAGGATTTACCTTTCTTTTTGCTTTAAGTCTTTCCATGTCAAAGGATTTTGAAGATTATATCGGAGACAAGGCTTATAGAATTAAAACAATACCAGTTGTTCTAGGCATAGAGAAAGCTAAACTGCTATCAACGATAATGCTAAGTTTGTCTTTTGCATATTTGATAATCGCATCTGCTTCAGGCTTGATAAAAACTCAGTATTTATTAATTATAATCACCCTGCCTGGTTTTATAGCTTTGATAAGAAGGATGTATCAGGACCACAAGAGATTTTACAATTCTATTGAAGAAAGAAGAATTGCTAAAAGAATATTCTTAATGCTTATGGGGTTAGCAATTTTAGTAGAATTTTTAATAGGAGTTATAGCTTTATTCTAATTTCTTAACAACTATTCCTTTATCAGTTATTTCCATCGGATAAATGTCTTTCTCATGTTTAGTTCTTCTCATCTTTCTAATCTGTAACGAGCTATAAGAGCTTTCTCCGATTCCCAAGTAATGCAATAATATAACACCATCAACAACGAACTCCTCGACTCCGAACTTACCTAGAGTTCTATATTCCTCTGGCAATTCAGAGGTTAGAAGACTTGTAACGCCTATTCCTTTCAAACCTGTCAATAGTTTGAACAACTGTTTTCTTATCTCTGCTGGATCCTTGTAATATAGCTCGAAGACGGCAGTAGAATCAAGTGCAACCCTTTGAATCTTATGTTGCTGAATCTTGTCCAATAATGGCGAGGTTATATCAGTTATTTGGAACGGATCCTGGAATTCTAATAACAATTTCTTTTCATCGACATATTTCTGCAAATCCCAACCAAATCTTTTAACATCATCAATTATGTCCTGCGGTTTCTCTTCTAGAGTAATGAACATGCAGGTTTCTCCTTTCTTCAAGCCTTCCAATAAGAATTGTGTGCAAAATATTGTCTTTCCTGTTCCAGCTGATCCTGAAACTAATGTAGTGGAACCTTTTATAAGTCCACCTTCCATCAACGGGTCCAAACCAGGTATACCAGAAGGTATTCTTTCAAAATCAGAAGCATCTTTTTTCTTTGGCATAAATAGAATTAGTTTAAAGTGATATATAAATCTTAAAGTATGCAAATTTTGTTGCAGCTTTTCTCAATGGCGCACCCTCTCGGCGTACAGGTTCTAGTTCTACAACATCCAGTATCATCTAAAAGCCAGTTTGTACATGTGCATGTTTGAGTAGGAACAGATACGGTGAAATAGACTTTAGAAGTACTGGTTTTTCCTATTGCTTCACTGGCATAAAGTATGATGTTATGTCCACTGTTAGTTAATCCTGTGAGTGTTGTATTTGTTGTTATTGTAACATTTGGTTTACCATCCAAACTATAACCTATCCATGAGACAGGCCTATTTATTGTGAAGGTTAAAGGAACTGAGCTTGTTGTATAAGTTGTATTTGCAGGCGATAATAATTTTAAATTCAACGGTTCAAGCATGTCATCCTTTGCTATTAAGCCGTTTCCAAAACCTACATATATTCTGCTGTTCCATGTTTTCAAGTCTAGAGCATATTGTGCCCCTGAAGCAGAATTATAGGTTAATTCCCAATTAGTTCCATCACTGGACATGTATATTCTATTGGCAGTTCCTGCATACAATCTTCCGTTATACGCTTCTAACGAATACATCCAATATCCGTTGGTGTATGTTGGATAAGAATAATTAAATCTTATATTCCAATTAGTTCCATCATACTCGATGACACGACCGCAGAAGCCTGAACCTCCAGCATACATAGGACAGCTTGTACTTGCATCTCTGGTTGCAAAGTATAATTTATTGTTGAAGATTTTCATATCCTGAAACGCATAAACATCACCATAAGTCTTGAATGTACTCCATGAACCATCATATCTATAGATTTTTCCACCTGATGTAATATACAATTTATTATTGCTATCGTTTGCAAAGGAATCAATACTACAGAATGGACCTGAACAATCTAATATGCTTGAAAAGCCGGTGTCTTCATGCCAAGTAGTACCATCAGTAGAATAATAAAGTTTAGCCGGTTTGTCTAGATATGAACCAGCATACAGCCTATCATTGTAAACTCCAAGCATCTTTAGATACTCAACAGTCATAGGTTCATCTATACTGAATACTTTTGTCCAAGTTGGCTCGTCGTATCTGTAGATTTCACCAGGTCCTCCAGCCACATATAGTTTATTTTTGAACGGCTTGATTGTTGATACACTGACAGGAGATTGAATTGTATTCCAGATGCTTCCATCAAAAACATAAATTTTATTGTCATTTGATGCAAAGTGCAACTTACTGTTGTGTTCTTCTATGTCATTTATAGGGTAACTTCCCGAGATTGAATATATTGAAGCCCATACACTGCATTTACAATCCATACCACAATATTGTCCGACAGGACAATCGCTATCACTTCCACACTGAGCACCGCAGCTACTTTTACTACAAATATGATTTATGGTCGAATCTCCAGTCGTGCATTTATCCTGATTTTCGTCGCAAACGCTTGTAAAAACATTTCTAAAGTCCCATGTCGGGTGATAGTTATCTGGAATATTATCACAGGTTGATATACTTTGCAAGTCATTTGAAGAGCAATCTCTTGAGCTTCCACTTGCACATTGTCCATTACCATTGCATGTTTCCCCAACATTGCAAAACAATCCATCGTTGCATGAAGTTCCTGAAGGAGCATAAATTTCATTACAATTCTTTGTTACACCATCACATGTATCGCTTGCATCACACTGTCCTGTTTCAACTGCGCAAACATAGCCAGACGATCTGACACCATCAGAAGGACATAAAGAACCTAAACCTGTGCAATATTCTGCAATATCGCAATCGCCAGACGATGCTCTGCACAACTCACTTGATGGTTTGTATGAATCGGTCGGACACAATTTGCTTGAGCCGTCACATTTCTCTTCAACATCACAAAATCCTACAGAAGATCTGCATACATAGGTGTTTGGCTGGATGTTGTCAACGCATGTACCTAACTGGCAAGTATCTTGAACGTCACAAACACCTGATGGTGATCCATCACATACAGTACCATCTTGTTTATTTCTTGTTTGTCCTGTATCAAACCATCTATTTTGAGTAACAGAATAAGTGCATTGGACAGCTGAACATGTATAGTCTCTGTAATCTTGCCATACCTGCTCTTTTTCTTTACACTGATCTAAATCAATCCACTGGGTGGTTAATGTATTATACCAACCATCTTGAGTATTGCAATCTTCGATTGAGTAATCACAACTGCATAATGAGTTACATGAACCAGAATAGTATCTTGTATCTCCTATGCATTTGTTTTGACAAGAATGAGTTGAATCACATTCTGCACTGCAACTGCTTACAGAACATGTGTGAGTTATTTCTGAGTTTCCTTGACTACATTGATTAAATCCGGTACATTGGCTGTCGAACGGATTCCTGGAATCCCATGTTGGATGATAATCATCTGGAATCCAATCACATGTTGTTATTTCTGAAATATCAAAAGGATTACAATCTGAGTTTTGCGTAGAATCAAAAACATTACAATCACCTAAACCATTACATAAAACACAAGTTCCGCAGTCAGTAGCTGAAGATTTCATATTACATGCTCCTGCACCATTACAGTAACCATATTTGCATGAATCTTCAGGGCATTCATTCTTCAAGTCTTCTCCAGATTGATAACCGCAAGCGTTTAAGCCGGTACATTTCTGACAGAATGGACAATCTTGATTTTGCGAAGAATCATAATTTTGAGTTGGATTAGCTTTATTATTTGCGCTACATAGACAACATTTCTTTGTATCACATTCACTATTCCAAGTTGAAGTTGTAGGATGAGTAGGAGTATCGTTATGATAACATTCTGTATAAGGTGGACTTCCTGAGTAACAATATTTGTAACCATCGCATTCAGAATCTCCACAAGTTTCGGTTCCATTGGGATAATTAGTTGTGCTATAACCTAAAATAACATTTCCATTGCCATATTCATCTGTAACTATTATTTCTTGGCCACCAAATTGGTTACCTAGGTCAGGCCAAAAAGCCTTGAATTTATAAATTGTATCAGGCTTAAAACCATAATCATAAGTGTAACCGCTCTCATCAGAAACTCCAACGATATAATTTCTATTATAAACTTCTCTAACGTATGCATCACTTCTAGGGCAATTATCGCCAAAGTATTTAACTGTTATTGTTACAGTACCAGCTTGAGCTAAACTAACATTGATAAATATGAATAGAAAAATCGATGAAATTAAGGCTATTTTTGTTTTTTTCATTTAATTCCCTCTAATAATAAGTAATGCAACAAACTTTAAAAAATTAGTCTTTTCAACAAATTGTCATATGTTATGAATAATATAAAAGGAAGTTATATATTTATTGTATAAATATGAAGAAAAAAAACAAAGGAATTTTAGCTTTGGCTATAGCCATTTTCATTATCTTATTCAGTAATATTATAAGTTCAGATTCTTCAAATTTATTTACAACTTCAAAAACTTGCTCTCAAGCATGGAATCAAACTTGCAATGTCACAACTTGGGATGATAGCTTCAAAGGAGCAGGAGGATTGAATGGAACACAACCTAATGGTTGTAATGGAACACAATATTCACTTAATGATCCAGACCTTGAAATTTATCCTCATGTTGCTGAAGTTTATATAAATGCTACCGACTTTCTTCCTGAAGCAGGTATAAATGTAACTTGTAATTTTGCACAATTACAGGAATCGGGTGGTAAATATTTTTATGAATATCTTTGGTATTATAACACAACAGACTGGATTAATATAAAAAATTGGACAGAAGAATCTTTTCCACCATATCTTGGTTCTTTCAACAAGTCTTCTTCTTTTTCATTAAATTCTTCTGAAGGTGAACATATAGTTAGATGTATAATAAGCTGGAATTTCACAACTTCAAATCCCGGTATGATACCTGATGAATGTGCTAATACTACTTATTCTAAGTTTTATGATAACGATGACGTCAACTTCACCATAACAGATTATCCAAAATACAATTTCTGGAATCTCACAAACTATACAAATGGAACAATTGCCTCAAACAATCAAACATACAACAGAAGCAACTTTGGAAATATCACTTATATAAATGTTTCAGCCAACTGGAGCAAGAACATCTCCTTTGCACAGATAGAACACAACAGCAACGGAAGTTTTGTCAACTATACAGTATGCTCTCCTTGTTCTGGAACTTGGACAAACTATACATTGAACTTGTCGAACACAACAGAATTCAACAGATATAACACAACAATAAAATCAATTCACGTCAACGATACGTATGGTTTGGAGAATTCAACGTCTCCAGAACTATACTTTTATCTAAGCTCCGGCATCCCTCCGAACGTTACAGGTATTAGCTTCTATAATTCAGGTAGCGATATAGATCATACAAATCTTTTTGATGGAGATGTAGGTATAAGAGCATTTGTTAGTGACGATGTGGGTCTTAGCCAAATTATAGCGAATATAACATACCCCAATGACAACAGCACTAATGTAAGCATGACCAGAGAATCCCAAATAGGAGAATCAGAAACATGGATATTTCATTTCAACGACACATTCCCACTTAATGAAACTGGCAATTTCAGTGTAAAGATAATAGCAATCGACATAGGCGGACAGGAAAAAACCAGTGGCATAGACTCAGAACCAGAATACAAGAATTTAACCATCTATAACGATTATACATTAACCACTACTATCCACGAACCATTCATGAGAGGAGAAAACATAACAATCGAAGCAGGAGGTTACAGTGAAAATCCGGTAAGCAATGTAAACTGGACTGTTAATATAACTAAACCTGATGGAAATATTTCTAACTTTACTAATCAGTCAACTTATTTTAACTATACCATACAACCAGATGATCCAGAAGGGAATTATAGTGTATTTGCGTATGCATCGAAATACTGCGATAACCCAGAATGTAACTCTGGTAATTTGACCTTCGGGTTCAACGTCAGTAAGAATCTAACTGTCTACATCTCTTCTTCAGACGCATATCCCTCAAAAAGGCAATCCATTAACATCACGTCAACAATATACAACGCGAGGGGAGAACTCTATACGAACAACGCGTCCGCCAACGTAAGCTGCAGAGACAACTCCTACTTGGAAGCGGTCATACCTTTGAATTTCACCAATGGCCAGGCTTCAATAACATGTTATGCTCCTGATGCTTATCACTATCCGTTCTCAATAATAATAAACGTTTCTGACGATTACAACAACACAGGACAAAATTATACTGTTCTGACAACAGAGTCCCAAGCTTCTAGCTCTGTCCCTAGCGGCAGTGGAGGAAGCACCAATTTTTCAACGTCAAAACCAAAGAACTGCACTGACGGAACCTTATATAATCAGTGTTCTGCTAAAAGACCTTACTACTGTTCTAATGGAACCTTGGCACAAAAATGTTCTATATGCGGATGCCCAAATAATACTTATAACTGTCAACCTGCAGGTTATTGCGTGTTAACAAAAGAAGAGGACTTTAACTTCACTCTAGATGTCACAAAAATAGAACTGATGCAGGGTCAGGATTTCGATGGAAAGATAGGCAGCTTGGTAAACAATGGAAAAAATCTTTTGAACCTGATCGCATTTATTAACACCTCAGAGGACTGCTGTAACATCTCAATATCTACGAATTATATATTGAATGAAAAGGAGGAAAAGGAAGTTGAAATGAGTATGCACGTTCCCCTGTTCATATCTGACAAGACCTATCTCATAAAAATTGGAATCGGAACTCCTATTCTTAAAAAAGAAAGAACAATCGAGTTGACAGTTAAAAAATTTAAAAATTATAACTCTTTGATAGATTTCAACAATGAAATAACAAACATGGAAAATAAGGTTCAAGAATATAAAAATTCAGGAGTTGACACTAGAAGTCTTGAAGCATTAGTTCAGCAATCAAAAGAGCTATTGAAAAATGTGAATGATTCTTTAAGCAGTGATCAGGCCACGGCCCTGGAAAATTCTTTGGCAGAATTGAAAAATAACATTGATATCGCAAAGCCGGTTTTAAGCAATATGCTTCTTCAAGGTTTCTTGTTTAGAAATTCTTGGCTGATAGCATTGCTTGTCATATTCAGCCTTACGACAATGTACATGGTTCCTCAAGTATTATTACCATTGAATAAAAAAGAGAAAGAACTAACAGAACTAAAGGAAGAAGAGAAGAATCTGGTAGCAACAAGAATCGAGACAGAGAAACAGTATTTCATGAGAAAGATAGACGAGAACACGTTCACGAAAATAATGATAGGAAAACAGGACAAGATCCTCAGGACAAGGGCTGCGATAAAGGAGAAGGAAACAGAAAGGACCAAGATAATCAAATCAATGAGCCCAATATCAATGTTCAGGTGGTTTGGGAACAGCATTAAGAACGTTCCAAAAAGAATATTAAATAGAAACAATAAAACTATTAGTGAAGTAAATGGAAAGAATCAATAGCGGTATCATAGGTTTAGACGAAAAGATGGAAGGCGGTTTCGTAAAAGGAAGCGTAAACCTAGTCACAGGTAAAACAGGTACGGGAAAGACCGCATTCTGTTCATCCTTCTTATATGCCGGAACTCAGAAAAACGAACCTGGCGTCTATGTCACAACGGAAGAACCTGAGTTAGACATAAAGAATGACATAAGTTCTATGTTCAACTGGAGCATTGAGGATATGGAAAAGAAAAATCTGATAAAGTTTCTTGTTCTCGAACCTGTCGTTCCTGTTAATTTTGATAGGGACGAGGAAATGGGAAGGATTCTGAAGATATACATATATGATCTCTACTCGAGGATAGAGGAAATCGTCAAGAAGACGAATGCAAAAAGAGTTGTTATAGACTCTGCAACAATAATCGAAATGTTTATTAGAGACGATTATCTCAGAAGAGTGGCCTTAATGAAACTGATAAACGATTTGAAGAAGTTAGGAGTAACGACCATAGTTACTGGCACTGTTCCAGAAGGAACAGACCTGCTAAGCATAAGTGGAATAATAGAATTCTTCGTCGACTCTGTTGTAAAGCTAGAGTTCTTGCCTATAGCCGAAGAGTTCAAAAGAACTTTGACAATCAGAAAAATGAGAAGAACCGACCATTCGGTCTATATCCATCCATTTGAAATAACAAAGGATGGCTTGAAAATTATGAAGATAGAATAAAACTTCTTCCATAAATTATTCACATCTACTGAAAATCAAAATATTTAATGCAAATTATTTGTACGCCTTGTCATGATGCTCGTATCTTCTAATTGTTACAATCCTTCTATCCTCATCTATGTCATATATCAGAATAAAAGAACCTATGTGAACTCTTCGCATGTGTTGCATGGGAAATTTCAAGGGCTTAAACTGATGAGGATTTTCTAATATCTGCTGAACTTTCTTGTTTATCTCTTCTAACTGCTCAGGATTTTTCTTCCCTAACTTTTCAAATATCTTGTCCACGTTCTTTGCAACTTCCAAAGAATACAAAGAATCACTTTAACCCATATCTCTTGGCAAAATTCTTAACTTTGACAGTCTTTTCCTTTTCAGATTTTCTTAGTTCTTTGACAAATTCAGGCTTTAATTCAGGTTCAAGCAAAAATGTTCCAAACTGTTTAGCCATAACATTTATGGCTTGCGACTTGGTTTCCAATCCGTATTTGGCTTTAACTATGTTTATTACTCTATTAGCCTCTTTCTTTATATCAATTATAGCTTTTACCATATTAACACCATATTAATGTTATGTTAATAAGTTTATTAATGTTATTAGAAACAAAAAATTGATATTATTTAATTATCTTCACCTAGTTTGAAGACTTTCCATAGAGTAATCATCCTGCGATATTAATAGATTTTGCTAGGGCTTTTGCAGGCAAGGGATTTTTGAATTTAACCTTCAGAGTCCCTTTTCTTCCGTGCAGACCAGAAACATAACCTTCGTACTTGTTGCCTTTTTCATCGATCCAAACAGCCTTCTTGCCTATCAACTTTCCTGCATCCCTCTTGGATTTTATCTCAGGAATCATTACTAGAACTTCTTTAGTATAAGCTATATGGTAGTTTACTATTATTCCCTTAGGATCGATCACTTCAACCATATAAAAACCTTTTAGAATTATAATTTTTGTAATTTAAATAGAGAGGTTATTTTTTCTTTTTAATTTTCTTTTTGTCTGTACCTTTTTGAATTTGAGGCTCAATTGCTTTAACTTCACTGGCTTTTGGCTTGTCGATAACTCTTCTAACATCCTCTACAAATCTTCTGACATATTCCTTGTTCATGTAAATGTCCCTGTTCGTTATCTTGTCTAAATTCTTTTCCTCTAGCATCTTTTTCATGTTCACTACCTTTTCAAAGATGTCTGAGTAGAAAGAATTAACCAAACCAGCATCAACCAAGTATTTTTTAAATGCTTCTGGCAATTTCTCTGGCTCCTTGGGTAGTTTGTCTATCGATTTCAGAGCAGCCACAGAGGCTTTGACCATAACCTCATAGTTTTTCTCAACGTCATAACTTTTTCTATTCGTCTCCAAGTCTTTTAGCAATTTCTCGAACCTATCAACATATTTCTCAGTCTTTTTTATCCATTCGTCAACCTCTGCTCCAGATATTTCTTTTAGTTCTTTGTGTTCTACTTTTTTCCTGAAGTCCGTTATGTCTTCAAGCATCTTTGCATATTCTTCTTCTAACAGTCCTGGTGTAACCAGGTGTTCTCTAAGCTGCTTTGCAGCAATCTTTGGAGGAGGTGGTCCAACACCTACATACATTAGAACAGCTTGAGCAGCATCCAACATCGCATAATACATGTCCTCGGCAATCATATAAAGTTTGACATTCTTTACTCTCTCCACTCTCTTCGGAACAGAATCTATCCTCGAGTGAGCTGCTTCTGGTGTTACAGGAAACTCGCCCATTTCTAACAGCTTTCTCATAGGGATAAAGAATCCAGTGTCATAAAGAGCATAACCTTCCCTGATTATGTTGAAGAACAAAGGATGAGTATATCTTATTCCTTTTATGAATTCTGTTAACGCTAGTATCGGTTGAGGATGCAATCTAGGATCAATGGAAGATGCAGCAGAAAAAATATCCTTGTCTATCTTCTCCCTTATCTCCTCAAACTTGTTCAAAGGAAATTTCGTATCATCAAATATTACATAAATATCAACATCCGACTTGCCTGTGTAATCTCCTCTTGTTATTGATCCCCAGACAATGACAGCTTTGATGTATCCCTTGAACATCTCCACTATCTTTTCTTTAAAGCTCTCAGAGGATTTCAACCTCGTCTCGAGAGAGAATTTCTTTAGTTTTTTGCTCATCTCTTTAGCCATTTCACCACTAATAAGTAATATATTATTATTATATTTAAACCTATCTGAACTGTTCTTTCTTCCAAACCTCAGCCTTACCTTTCTCTGTAGCTGTCTTACTTAAAAATGTGTACTCTTCCTCTGGGAATACGAGCATTCCTTTTAGCGGATCTAAGAAGTGTTCTCTTATAGCGACCTCTTGTCTCTTTACATTCGGCCCTCTTTCATCCATTCCGAAGAACTCCAAAGGTAGTTCTTTTGGTAGAACATCTTTTTCCAAGAACTGCTTCATCATCCTCATGGCTAGGATCGTTGTTCCTCTAGCTGCACTTGCCCTTTCATAAATAAACCAGGCATCCTTCATGCCCTTTTTTCTCAACTCATACAATCTTTCATACAGATAGTATTGGGCCTCAGAACCTAGAGGTATAGGCACATGGGCAGGAATGTGCGGGGTCGGCCAACCTAAATGACAAACTCTTATAAAATTTGCAAATCCGTAAGGAATAGATTCTATTTCTTTCTGAGGATCAATGTTCTGCGATAAGACGTGTTCAAAATCAAAACAGACTGCAACAAAATTTGAACCTATTGACTTACACAAAAACACCATGTCCCTAGGTCTTGTTAATCTGAATAGACCTTCAACTCCTGCTTGTCCCATCTGCGTTTCGAAAACAAAAATTATCTTATATTTTTGTAGCAAAGGCATAGGATCCTCGTATTTGCCTGTATCCTTGGGTTTGAAATGACCCCATATATATTTTGCAGATACAGCTGGCACCCAATCAAAATTTTTTTCCAAAAGTTTATTATCTGGAATTGTTTTTCCGACGATACTCTGCCACAAAGTATCTTTGTTTTCCTGCATCCATTTTGCAATTATAATATAAGATATTCTCTCCGCTCCGTATATTAGACCGCTTGAAGAAATAAAACTTAGTAATAGGTTTTTCAATTCTTTTTTATGTCTCTCTCTTGCTTCTTCCATAATTTCTCCGTCTGATGGTATTTTATCAATATTTTTCTGAGCCAGATAAAAACGTTTTAAATTTTCAAATATATCCTCTTCGGACGATATTCTAAACTCAGTCCTCATCAAATCATTAATTGAATCTTGCTCTATAGCCCAACTCAATAAATGTGGATTTTCTTCTAAGAATTTTCTAAGAGATCTACCCCAAGGATCAACAAGATTCGTTGGCTGCAAATCTTTAGCTAGTCTGGGAAATGGTGTTGTTTCCGAAGGATGGACGTTGACAAACTTACCACCAAGATCGCCACAACCTTTTATGTGCTGTATCAACCTTTGATGAGAATGAATGTAATCAGCCTCTATAGAAGAGTCTAACATTCCCATGGGTTTTTCTCCGCCACCCATTGCATAAGATTCGCCGTGAAAACCAAAATCCAAGCCTAGTTTTCTCATTCTTCTAATTCCATCTTTCAGATAAGGCTCCTTTAATTCTGTTATTGATTCCATGTCAATTTGAGTAAAGTTCACACCTTCAATAGCTCCTTTGAACAATTTTCTAGGCATGGTCATTAGGCTTTCTTTTTCATCCTCCGCACCAACAGAATAGAAACCGCTTGAAAACCCTATAGTGTAAGCCATTATTCAACACCCATTTTTTCTTTAATAAAATCGCTTACACTAGCTAGTTGTACGGCAGCGTACTTGAGAAAGTGTTTTGTTATTCTTTCCTTAAAGTCTCTTTCATATGGACCTCTTTTAACAAACGATAGTTTTTCAGATTTCGGTAGTTTTACCTTATCAAAAAATTCAGTGTAGGAATCAACAGTCTTTCTTAATCCCATTGTATATTCTTGTAAACCTGATAATTTCTGTTCAGATTTGTTGAAGAATTTAGGGAACTCCTCCTCGACCAGATCTTTGATGTCTCTATCCTCAAACTTAATCCCTAGCATCTCGTCTATGTACTTTTCCAATTCCAGATCTCTACACTTTAGTTCAAGGATTTTCAAAAGCAAAACGTTCTGAGACAAAACAAATATCTTTGTATAGAAAGTTATGTCCTCTAGCTCACCTGTCTGAATCCTTGTTCCAAGTCTTGTTATCCTAATATCTAAGAACATGTAATAAAGTTCTCTTGGGTCTACTCCCAAATAGGCTACGCTCCAATAAGGAAGTATTTCTTTGTTAACCAACTTGTCAACATAAAATTTATCTTCTAATCTTATAGAATTACATTCCTTGTTTTCACATTTTTTTGCGCTGACGGACATATATTTTTTACATTTTGGACAATATTTTATAGGAGCTTTTAACCAAGGGTAAATAGAAGCCAAACCGTTCTTTCCTAGAATTAATTTTTCCCTTACGTACTTATCATAAGGATTTAATACAAATTTTCCTAAAATTTCTGAGGCAGGTTTTCTGTGTTCAGCAAACCTCATCGGCTTCCATGCAAAAACTCTTATCTCGTTTGCAAAACTTGACATTCCAGTTATATCCGAAAAGGATCTTAATGCTTTATGTCTCACATCAAATCTTTCTGCGCCTATCTTTGTCATTTTGAACCTTGCTATATACGGCTTTAGCCATTCTCTATATTCTTCAATTGATTTTTTTCTAGCCTTCACTAATCCCTTTAAAAATTGGTATCTTTCTTTAGCAGCGTTTCCAAACATATCTTTCCATTGTTTGTATAGTTTGTTCTTGGTAGCGAGTATAACTCCTTCTGCTTTTGAAACATCAATTCTAGTTGCAATTTTTCCTGGGTCTGTATCCTCGTCTGTCAGTCTAATAAAATCAGCAATTATTGTTGGCCATTTGGACACAATGCTTCTCAAAGATATAGGTTGTCCTGACAAGTCTGTATGAATATCGACCTGATCAATAAACATCGATCTCAAAAGATGCTCGTCACCCTTCTCGAAGTATGTAAGTATTTCTTGATACTTCCTCACGTCATGACTCATCAACTCATAGTCTGCAACAGATTGAGCAGCATTAGCCAAACCGGTTTTAATAGTCGATTCTAACATCTGTTTGTTTGTAACTGTTCTCTCGTAATATTCTTTGTGAGTTGGAGAGACCTCTATCCACTCATCAGCTTTTTCAACATGCCAACCCCATTTTGGCAATTGAAACATTAGAGCAAAATATATTGAAGATGCTGTTCCTGGTGTTCCGGTGAAGTTCAGATTAAAATATCTATTTTGAGATTCTTCTTCTCCTGGCAATTTTACAGGACCTGAGCACAGGTAGTAGCCTAACGTAGAAGTATCGTCGCTACTCTCAGTGACGTAAGCGATGGCTCCAGGTTCTCCTGCTAATTCGAATATCGGCTTATCAACCATGTTATCAACCTAAAAAAATCATTCCTATCCCGACTAAAATTAATATTATGCCTATCAAAATTCCGCTCAAAGTGAATCCTTCTCTCTGATGATCTGAAAGGCCTGGGAAAAATTTTAGCATCAAAAATCCTACGAAAGCTAAAATTGCACCAACTACCTTGATAATCATATTAATAATTTATACAAAGTTTATATAAAAATTCAGACGGAGGTTGAAAGATAAGACAATTATGAATTTTTATTTCATTTTTCTTGCAATTTCCCGTAGTCTCTTAACGCGCTCTTCCGTTGATGGATGTGTGCTGAATATGCTAGCAAAACTATCTCCCTTGAACGGATT
>Ga0315293_10000220_pt1 | contig 50594 bp, 41 predicted proteins | sample YL17G13_20_MG_FD_203071 | JGI IMG/M metagenome (GOLD analysis project Ga0315293, IMG submission 203071) | Sediment microbial communities from Yellowstone Lake, YNP, Wyoming, USA - YL17G13_20 | ecosystem: Environmental > Aquatic > Freshwater > Lake > Sediment | place: USA: Wyoming | collected... | reverse complement strand
GCTGCGACCGGAAATCCGAAGGATTCTGTAAAATGCGGAGCATTTCTGTAAATCTTCATTATAGTTTCTTCAATTCTAAAAACATCCCATTTTTCACAACCGGTATTATTGCCGGATGCTATCGGCTACTGAGAATCGCGGGTCGTGGCCCGCTCCCACAAAAAAATGTGTCATATTCGGGGATACTTCGAAGGGCTGCGACCGGATATCTTCCTTTCAGAATCTTTTATTATCAATGATCTTCTTTCCTATTATTTCTTCAATTTTGATTCAGGCAACAGCCGATTTTACTGTGGGCGTTTATATTGTACTTTTTCGCCTAACTTTAAATCAGGCTCCGCATCGAGGTCATATCCGGCAATCCGTCCCTCGGAAAGCAGCCTGCAGCCTATGGAGGCGACCATCGCGGCGTTATCGGTGCAAAGCCACGAATCCGGGAAAAATACCTTCATCTTCCTGCGTTCTCCCATCTCGAAAGCCCTCGAGCGTAAGGATGAATTGACCGCAACCCCGCCGGCGATTATCACCGAGCCGGTTTTATAAGCTGTCGCGGCGTTTTCGATTGAAGAGATGAGGATTCCGACCACCGCCTCCTGAAACGAAGCGGCGACATCCTTGATAAAATCCGCGTCCCGATCCTGCGGGGGCGTTTCGCGGACGATTTTCAGCACGGCGGTTTTAATGCCGCTGAAACTGAAATCCGCCGAACCATCGGTAAACCTCGGTTTCGCAAATCTGAATCTCTTCGGATTACCGGAGGCGTAGAGCCTGTCAATCACGGGCCCGCCGGGATATCCCAAATCGAGAAGTTTCGCCGCCTTGTCGAACGCCTCTCCGGCTGCGTCGTCGCGGGTCTTGCCGATCAACGCATATGAACCCGGTTTTTCGATATAGAAAAGGCTCGTATGCCCGCCGGAGACGACCATGCCAAGCGCGGGATACGAAACCGGATCGCCTCCTCGATGTAACTTTACGGCTTCAAGATGAGCCTCCAGATGATTGACCGGTATGACAGGCTTCGAGAGGGAATATGCCAGCCCCTTGGCGAATGACACGCCGACAAGCAGCGCGCCGGGGAGCCCCGGACCGTATGTGACGGCGATGCCGTCTATCGAAGCGAGGCTGAGCGAGCTCTTTTGCAGCGCCTCGTCCAAAACGATGTCGAGCGACTCGGCATGCTGACGCGCAGCGAGCTCCGGGACGACCCCTCCGTATTTCCGGTGGAGTTCGATCTGCGTCACAAGCACGTTCGACAGAATCTCCGTCCCATCCCTCACAAACGCGGCTCCGGTCTCGTCGCAGGAAGTCTCTATCCCCAGAACTATCATTTTATATTCATACCTGATCCCCGATTATACTCGAAGCGAAAAACTAAATACAATCAGGGGCTCGCAATCCGAAGCGGAGGATGAACGAAGATATTTTATGCGTCTTCCACAATTTTTATCTCATCATCAGTGAGACCATATAAGTAATATACAAGCTTATCTATTTTTGTATTTAATAATTTGAGGTTCTTTTTATCATTTTCTTTATCTTCATCACTCCGAGAGCTTAAAGATTCTAACTTCGATGCAATAATTTGAGTAACTAAATTACAGATATTATTGTGAGCATCTATCTCCTCGTTCTTAGAGCCAATCAGACGAATAGGCATTTTACTGATTATAGTTGGTTTCACCTGAGCAAGAGTCCGTCCTTTTTCAGAAGAAAGAAGGCGATATAAAAAAATGAATAATTTTGAATTTAAAATACCTAAGATGTATCGTTCATCAATATTTTCTTTTAATGAAAAAAGATATAAGCCATCCGTGGCGAATATCTTTGTTTTGTCTAAAGCTACAATAATTTCATCTTCGGTTATAACGCCAATGAATTTACTGGGTTTAATAAATATGCTCTCATTTCTAGCTCTATGTAATGAATATATGGAATGTTTCTTTTCTTTCACTTCTTCGCAGGTTATTTCTTCTTTAAATTGGCTGATATAATTACATATATTTGGTATTTGCTTAAAGTTAGTTTTTCTATCAGTATAAATAATATACAAATCAATTTCTTCAATATAATAGCGTTTAACTTGTTTTCCACCAGTAATTACCCTTCTGATATAAGTACGCTCCAAGTTGTATTTCTTTATTGTTTGACTATCAACAAGAAAAGCCTTTTTTAAATCTGGACTAACTCCTCTTTGAATTCCATCTTCATCTACAAAATCAATTAGTGGCTTATTCGGAATACAAAGAATTTTTTGCATTAATTTATAACGTTCAGGAAAAGAAGTAATAAAAAGTAGGCCGTTGTTTTCAGAAAAAGAACTTTGCGAAATTTTTGTAAAATTATGCCAATCATTAATTAAATGTGGTTTGTCATCTTTATCCTGACTAGAAGCATCATATACAAATACTTCATCTGTCGTATTTTTATTTATAGAAAAAATTATGATAGAAGAAGGCCTCGTTACTTTTTCAAACACATCACCAATATTAATAATTACTGATAAATGACTATTATTAAGAATCTTTTCTCTCAGCTTGACACTATCATTTTGATATAGGATAACATCGGGTAAGATCATTCCAAACATACCTGATTGATTAAATAAACTAAAAGATAAATTAATAAAATACATGAAAGAATCAATCATCCTAACAATGATATCCGAATTTTTATTCCTCAAATAAGAAAGCTCTAGTTCGGTGAAATTTGCGCCCCAAGGTGGATTCCCAATAACACAATCAAACCCGTCATTTTTAAATATTTCCGGAAATTCTGTTTTCCAATCAAAGAACTTAATTTCTTTCATTTCATCCGTATTAAAAACAAACCGTCCGTCATAGTAATCCGATCCTATTAAGCTATTTCCACATTTAACATTATTTATCATATCCGGTAGAACATGCCCTTTGATAAAGAATAAATCCCTTTCACCCTTATCGAAGCCATCATCCAGCATTTTCAGGTAGAGGCTCATAATGGCAACTTCGGTGGCTTCCTTATCTATATCCACGCCGAAGATATTATTCCTGAGGATATCGCCTCGCTTATAGAGATTTACCTTAAACTCTCCGTCTTTTGAGATGTAATAGTCGTTCTTATAAGCTTTATCGGTTTTATGCGATAAATACCACTTTGCGTGATAATCAAGCAAACAGGAATAAGCACCCAGAAGGAAACTTCCGGAACCGCAGGCAGGATCGACTATTTTGATTTTCTTGATTTCTTCTGGAGTAAGCCCTTCAATCTTCTTGCCGACGGTATTTTGCACAATATAATTCACGATATATTCAGGGGTGTAATAAACGCCGCCCGCTTTTCTGACTTCGATTTTTTCCTCTATTTTCGCCTGATGATTTTCAGTGAGCCTGATTTTACTGCCAAGAAACTTTTCATAGATTCGGCCCAGTATTTCAGGTTCAATAACATCAAATTGAAAAGGAGAAACCGGATAGCACATACTTTTGATAATGTCTTTTATGGTTTTATCATCGACAATCAATTCTTCGGAAAAATGTTTTTTAAAGAGCAATCCGTTGTAAACATTGTCAAGATAATTAAAAATGGGAACAATGCTTTTATAAATATTCTCAGGTTTTTTAGTTATATCCAAGAGCGTATTTTCAGGTTCAATTTCCCTGTCTTCAAGGTTACGGATAAAAAGAAGTCTGTCCAGGATTCTTTGCACAGCTTCGTTCAATTCCTCAACGGAAAGTTCTTTGTTTCTTATTGCTATATTTCTTGCCAGGTCTTCGCGCCATCCGGTAATCTGTTCGAGGAATTCCACATCCATCATTTTTGTATTTTTATCTATTTTGCCGCGAAGCACCTCAAGGCTTCCGTTTTTGACGGCTTCTCTGGAAAATGTATCCCACAATAAATCCCAATTTGCGAGATAGCCGGAATACTTCATACTATGTTTTTTCAAAAGCTCGCGGTCGGTATTATCATAAAGAGGCGCCTTAAGAACACTAAAAACCAGAAATTCTTCAAAGTCCGTAAGTATAACTACTGGGGCTTTACCGTTTGTTGAATAAGCGTATCTTTTGGCTTGATAAATGGCGTTTTTGTTATTTTCGAGGTCAACGTTCGCTTCTTTGGCTTCTACGAAGAATTTAAGCTTACCGTTTATTTTAAAGCCGTAATCCACTTTCTTTGTGGACGAATTATTTTTTTGAGAATATTCGCGGTCAACTTCATAAACATTTGTCATATTCCAGCCCAATGCTTGAAAAAGAACATCAATATAATTGGCGCGGATGTTTGTCTCGCCGTGACCTTTCATGGTTAGAATTGCTTTGTTCTTTTCAAAATCATCAATACGTTCAGCTAATATCTTTTTGCCAGCTTCTCTTGTCATTTCAGTAAATTTATTGCCCATCTCTCTAATTATAATATAAAACTCTTAATCAATTAACCAAGAAAAATAAATAGAGCCTCCGGCTTCACCTTCAGCATTAATCTTTTACACATTTAAATTTTTATCGCGTGCTCTGTCCAATCCCCTTCATCAACCTTCCAATGATTGTACCATATAAAAAGAATCCCGGACTCGGATTATCGTAATTCGAGTCCGGGAAAATGAATGTTAGAGATGTTAGCGGTTTATCTCCAGTGTCCGGGAATCCATACCCAATTTCTATGCCGCCAATCCCAGTGCCCTTCCACCCAGACGGCATTCTGATGCGGTCTCGGCGGTTTCGTGATGGTGATCCTCGCGGGTGGCGGCGGTCCGGGAGGCCCGCCTGCGCAGGCGAACACGAGGCATATCAAGGCTGCAAGCAAAATGATGATGCCGGCTGTTCTCAATAACCTTTTTTTCATCTTTACCCCTTTTGTATAAGTCTTATCTATTAATATATGCCTCCGAATACTGAAATCAACTTTATTGGGGATAAATGAAGAGATACAAGAAACTATAATGAAGATTTACAGAAATGCTCCGCATTTTACAGAATCCTTCGGATTTATAGAAATGCTTCGCATTTTCCGGTCGCAGCCCTTTGAGAGTATCCCCGAATATGACCAGTTTTTTTGTGGGAGCGGGCCACGCCCCGCGATAAAAAATGTCTGTCATTCCCCGTGTTGCTTCGAAGGTGAGGCGGCGGGAAATCCGAAGGATTCTGCAAATCTTCGTATTAGTGCATTTCTGTTTTTCTTGTAAGAGATCTTTCCTTGCATCCCTTCGATGTTTACCTCAAGAAGACGGTTAAACAACGGCCCTTTGAGGAGTATCCCCGAATATGACAATCATTTTTATTTGAACTAATCTCCGGCTGCGGATATTATATTTGAGAGCGTTGAAGAACTTACTATCGTCATTCTGACGTATACAGCAGAGGGAAGCAATGGAAGGCGCAGTCCTAAGGTAATCTTCAAAGGGATTCGAAGGAAGGAACTATCCAGATTCTTCAAGGGTTTTCCTTCGCAGGTTTGCTTCAGAATGACCGGATGCTATAGTTTTTTAAAGCTCTTTATTTGAGAAGAAAACTTATCGTATCTGGAAGGAGAAATTCTCAATGTCCATAAAGATATCGAAAAAAACGGGCATCCTGGCTTCCGCAGTTTTAATTGTTCTGATCTATGCAGCCGCCGGCATTACCAGGATAGATGATGACAATATCGGCTTCGTTTCCCCCCGGTTGTTCGGTTCAGGCTGGGCATTGGAATCGGGGACGAGCTGGGTTCCGCCGCTCCTTTTCAAGGTGAACGAGATCGAAAAAAACGGCGCGGAGATCGCATCGGGTAAGGATTTCACCGTGACGGATTCAAAGGGAAAGACGGTCGGCGTGGAATATACATTTAAATTCAACATCACGGACGCGGGGAAAGCGTTGAAAACATTCGGCAGCGGAGATATTAAAATTTCCATCGCCGAGCGCCTCGAAGCGGAGCTCAAGAAGCAATCCGCCGAGCTTTGCACCGTGCCGGAGGATTACCAGTTCATGGCTGCGGCTGTTATGAACGAATTGCGCGATAAGACCAACGAAAACGGCATCATGCCGGCGAGCCTCGACGTGAAACCGCAGATCGAATCTTCCTCCGCTGGCGATGGGGTTCCTTCTTCAAACACAGCCGATATCATAACTCCTTATACTTTGTCGAATGATATCATTTCAAAAGGCGGAGCGGTGGGAGCATCCGAGTTGTTGAAGGGGATCGAAAAAGAGGTCGGAGCTTTCGATAAAACCCAGCCGCCGACATATTATAACAACCGCGGCTCGGTCTTCTACGGCGATGGGAAATACCGCGAGGCGGAGCTCGAATACAAGAAATTCATCATCCTCCGTCCCGATTCCTTCATTCCTTTTCTGAACCTTTATCATGTTTTCAGGAAGCAAGACAAGTGGGAGGAGGCTTTCTTCTATGTGGAAGAGGCGTTGAAGCGCAAGCTCTCCGAGGGCGATAACTTCACGTATGTCATGGCTGTGGATTTCCTGAAGCAAAATGATATCGCCAAAGGCAGGCGTATGCTCGAATTGGGCGTCAAGTATTACCCCGGAAGTTATTATCTTAACCTCAATCTCGGGACCGTTCTCGTGAACGAAAATCAATACACCGAAGCGGTTCAGCGTTATCTTGCAGCGTTGAAAGCGAAACCGGATTCCATCCCGGCGATGAATAACCTCGCGATGCTGTATTACCTGATGGGAAATATGCGGCTTGCGACGTCATACTGGAAGCAGTCGCTCGACATCAATCCCAATCAGCCCGAGCTGATCGCTTTCCTGAAAAAGGTTGACGAGCAGATTCAAAAGACGCGGGAAAAACAAACAAAAGGCAAATGAGCCCGTCTAAAGGCTTTTTAACCAGCGTGATCCGAAGAAGGAAAAAAGAATTCCTCCTTCTGTTGCTTTGCGCCGCGCTGCCTCTCGCCGCCTTGCTGCCGCAGCCTGTTTTTGATTGGGTGGTATCTTTTCCGCTGCTCGGCGTGTACCTTGTGGCGGCATACCTCGCCGGGAAAGCCGCTCTTGCCGGGCTCGATCTCTTCTCCGATAACCATCCGATTCTCTGCCTGATCAGGACCTTATGCGGATTCGGCATCTTTTCCCTCTATATAATGGCCCTCGGACTCCTCGGCCTCGCCCTTCATCTCATCGAGGCATATTCGGCGCTCGCCGTGGTATTGTTCATTTATTATCAGATCAGAAAACGGGCAGTTGAAAAAGCAGGCGGAAAAACAAAGGCGGAGAAAAAAGCGTTCGGGAAAACCGGTGAAGAGAAATCCGGAGGCAAAGATGTCTTTGCCGGGAAGTCAGAGCGTTTTATTTTAATTTCTATCGTCGTCATCTGCCTGGCTGCTCTGTTTCTCCTCGCCCCGGTCCCGGAAGGGTTTCACGATTCGCTGCTCTATCACCTTGCCCTGCCGCAACAGGTATTTCTCACCGGCAGGCTTGCGCCGATGGAACACAATTTTACGACATTTCTGCCGCTGAACTCCGAGATGCTTTATGTTCCGCTGGCCGCAAACGACTACGCCGCGCGGTTGCTTCAATTCGCATTCGCGTTAATGACGCTGGGGTTGGTCGTGTTTTCATTCTCCAGGCATTACAGGCTTCCAGCCGCGCTGATCTGCGTAACAGCATTGGGTTTCTTCCAATTTGCGTTCACTTCCGTCACGACCTTACCGGAAATCAATGTGGCGGCATATGCGCTCGCGGGGTGGTTGCTCCTCGAAAAATATTTGGATGACCAAAAGAAGGGTTATCTTGTGACGGCGGGATTTATTTTCGGCATCGCCGGAGGGGTGAAGTACCAGGGACTCGTCCTTGCAGCGGTATCGGCGCTGGCATTATTTGTCCTGATGATCATTAAAAAGCATGGGTTCATCCGGTCCTTGCTGCCGCCGGGAATTGCGCTTTTTATCGCGCTGATCGTTTTCTCCCCGTGGATGATCAGAAGCGCCCTGCTTACGGGAAACCCGGTTTTTCCCGTCGCTTATCGGATTTTCGGGGCGAAAAATCTCTCGTCGGAAGATACCGATGTCATAATGTCCATCTGGAGCAATATCTCCCCCGGGGCGCGGAGCGTTTCGGGTTTTTTCCTGATGCCGCTCAAGTCGGCGATGGAGAAAGGGGGGACCGCGACCCTCGCCCTGATGCTCCTGAGCACGCCGTTTCTACTGTTCAGAAAAAAGGAAAAAGCCCTAGGCCCGGTGATAATTCTGCTCGGATTTTATACCGCCTGGTTTTTATGGGCGCCTGATCCGAGGTATTTCGTCCCGGCTGTTCCATTCATCCTGCTGTTAGGCGGCAGGGGCATTTCCTCGCTTATGCAATATAAGAAAATCCATTTCCTGTTCATTTCGATGCTTTTCGTAGTGTTTTTAATCAATTTTATCCCTGTGCTTGCCGGTCTCTACGGAAATCTAAAACCATTCGATTTCTATACAAGCGGCTTCGACCGCCAGGCATATCATGTAAGACTGACGACATCTCCCTACGCTGCGTTTTCTTTTATGAACGAAAACTCGGATAAGAATGCGAAAGTGTTTTTAATCGGGGAAAGCAGGGGATACAACCTGAAGCGGCCTTATCATGCCAGCTCGCCCTATGAGAGACAACTCATCTCCGATTACCTCGAAAAAAATTCAACGGCGAAAGGGTTTGCGGCTGATCTGAAGAAAGCCGGTTATGATTTCATCGTTGTCAATTTTGCCGAATGGAAACGGACTCGGGATTTCCTGAGGATTCCGGCAATGAACTTCGCCCCAAAGGGAACACCTGAAGGCAACCTGCTCCTGGAATTCTTCCGTTCATTGCAGGTTCACTATCAGGATAAGAATTGCGTGATTTACGCCCTGTAATCATTCTGTCCGATGATCTGATTTATCGAATTGCTCCGATCAACCGGATGAAATGCTGGTTTCCCGCACATTCTCGAAAGCTTTGAAAAACATATAAATATGTCATTCTGGGGTCTGCTTCGGAGGGAAGCAATGGAAGGCGCAGTCCTGAGGTAATCTTCAAAGGGATTCGAAGGAAGGAACTATCCAGATTCCTTCCCTTGCAGCTCGTTGAGGAATCCCTCAGGACTTCGTCTTCAGGGGTCTCTCTTCGCGGGCTTTCTTCAGAATGACCAGTAGTCATTGTTTTTCAAAGTTCTCTTTTTTCTATTCTGATAAGGATAGACGTTTCAAAGATGGGTTTTAGTCCTTTTGAAGCATCACGTCGGCGAAGACCTTCGTGTCGTTGATCATATTCGAAATACTGCAGGATTCCTCCGGCTGATGAGCGGTGTCCAGTATCCTGCTCCATACCGCGGCGTTATATCCGTAGCGGCGGAAGAAAGCGGCAACCGTTCCGCCGCCGATTCCCATCGGCTTGGCTTCCACATCGTAAACGCGCTTGATGGCTGCGGTCAGCATCTTGACAATGGGGGCTTTAACGGGTGTTGGAGGCGCCGCTTTGGAAATCTGCGGAAACTTCATCTGGATTTTGACGCCGAATTTCTTCTCGATCTTGTCCGCTTTATCCCTGAAGAAAGCGATAACTTCATCAACGTCGTACTCAGGGAGAATGCGGCAGTCGTAGTATATTGTATCGCTTCCCGGAATTGTGTTTATACTCCCGACATTCGCAAGTTTTTTCGTAGGTTCGAAGGTGCTCTCCGGTGGGTCATAGACAGGGTCTTTCCTCGAATATTTCTTATGCAGATCGCCGAGCTCGACGATGAGCTCAGCCGATGCCCTGTGCGCGTTTATGCCAAGCGCGGGGGTGGACGCGTGGCATTCCTTGCCCGTAGTTTCAATCTCCATCCAAACGATGGATTTCTCGGCGACTTCTATCATTGCCCCGCTCGCTTCGCCGGCGTCCGGCACAACTATCAGGTCGTCTTTACCGAAGAGATCCGTGTTTTTCAGAACGTAGTCAATGCCGAACTTGCTTCCAGTCTCTTCATCCGAGACGATGATCAGGCAGGCTTCGTGCTCCGGCTCGATGCCGAGATCCTTGAACGCCTTCATCGCGAACAAACCGCTAACCAACCCCTGATGGTTATCCTCCGTTCCCCGACCGATCAGGGAATCTCCCTCGACGCGGAGCGTCCAGGGGTCCCCTTTCCAGCTTTTAAGGCTGCCCGGCGGAACTACATCGAGGTGCGCCATCACCCAGAACCTGCGGGCGGAGGATTTTCCCTTTAAGCGCACGATGAAATTCGCCCTTGCTTTTTCCGGCACACGCTCATCCGGGGCATCGTATCTTTCAATTTCACAGAAACCGTTTTTGCCAAGATATTCAATGAAGAACTGCGCTTTTTCCATCTCTCCTTTGCCCTCTTTGTAATCGGGGCTCATTGCAGGTATGGCTGTAAGCTGTCTTTGAAGATCTATCATATTCTCACGGTAAGATTCGATCTGCATAAATATTTTATTGCGGATTTCTTCCATAAATAGCCCTTTATGCTTGAATAATCACGTTTGTAATAATAGCCGTAAGTTATTGATAAGTCAAGTTTAACCGGAAGATTGACGCCCGCTTTCGATTTGGTTTATATATTCCGTCGCCTTTTGCATGTTCATATGACTCGGATATTTCTGGTTGAGATATGTAAGAATTTTGTAGGAATTTTGTGTGTCGTTCATATTAAGAAGCAGCACTTCGGCGGCGGCGAACATCGCTTTTGGAGCGATCTGGTTTTCCGGATAGGTTACGGAAAATTCATAATACGCCCTTGCCGCTTCCGGAAACATACGGAGATTATGGAGCGTCCTCGCGATATTGTATTGGGTTCTCACCGGGAAAACCGCCTTGGGATTGACCTTTTTAACCTCCCGATATACTTCAGCGGTCTCCTCGTAACGGTTGTTTATTATCAGAAGATCCATTATCCGCGCAGCCGTCTGGACGACCTCTTCCATATTACCGATCTTCAGGTATGTGAAATATAATAGCTTAAGGGCTTCGAGATTACCCGGGTTAGCATTGAAAGCGGCGTTAAAGGATATCAGGGCATCGGCGTATTTACCCTTCGCTGCCAATTCCCTGCCAATCTCGATGTTTTTATCAAGGGTCTCACGCTCAACGCTTTCCTCTTTCTTCCAAACCTTTTCTTCACCGGATTTCGACGCCGGGGGGGTAAGAAATTTTCTTTCAATTCCGCTCAGAACAAGAATGATAGCGAACACCACACCGAAAAGGAATCCTCCTATATGCGCCCATACCGCAACACCCGTCATTCCCTTGTATGTTATGGCGTTGAAATACTGATCGCCGAGCCAGATTGGCAGGACAAGCCACGCAGGAATCTGGAATTTTCCGACATACATAAAAAGAAGGTAAGCAATTTTAATCTTCGTTTTATAATGGCGGATTAAAAAAGCGCCCATAAGGCCTGCGATCGCTCCGGATGCTCCTATCGTCGGAGATATTGATGCCCTGTCGGCAAGATAGTGCGTCAGCGATGCCGCAACGCCGCTGAGGTGATAAAAAATAATGTAAGTCGGGATTCCCCACTTATCCTCTATCGCCCCTCCCATCACCCATAGAAACAGCATATTGCCTATCAGGTGCAGCCATCCGCCGTGAAGATAAATTGAGGTGAACAGGCCGGAGATGTTGAACTTGGCGGGAACGAAACCGTATTTCTGGAGGAAAGAGGATTCGGTGGCATCTTCATATGCCGCGAACAGCGCCTTCCAGCGTTTGAACTCCATCGTGCTCTTCTCAACCACCCTTCCAGCCTTGATCTCCTCCCTGAAATCGTTCACATCACGCTGCACGGCCTCCAGGTTCAGCATTTCCGTGTCGTTGATATATTGTTTGTACCGCGTGAAATCGTAGGTTTTCATCAGATCAATTTCATAGACGATCAGTTCCTGGGCTTTGCGCGCGAAGTGGTACTGGGATTTTTCGATGACCTTCGTCGTCGCCAAAAACACGAGGGAATTAATTATAATCAATCCCACTGTTATGACCGGGAATCGCCTGATGGCGCCTGTGTGCCCGATTGGAATGGGTATTGCCATATTTCAACTCCGACAAACCGGTAATTTTATCATAAAAACCGCTCCGCCTTCAGGAACATTTGAACTCCGGATATCGCCTCCGTGGCTGCGGATGATCCCGCGGCAGATCGCGAGACCCAGACCCGCCCCCCTCCGCCCGCCGATTGAAACAAAAGGTTCGAAGATCGTTTCTTCCTCTCCTTCAGGAAGTCCGGGGCCGTTATCTTTAACTTCGAGCGCAAGATATTCGCCGTCATTTTCTATTTTTATGCAAACCGCAGTATTTCTGCCCCCGGCTTCAATCGAATTTGTCAGTAGATTATCCAAAACCCTTCTCACTTGATCAATATCCAGCATTATACAACCGGTGAAATCATTCTTACATAAGATTTCAATTCCCCTGTTTTCTACAGACTTCATAAAAGGGGATATAAGATCAGACATAAGGCCTGCGGCATCCATCTTGCTCAACTTCAGATCGGGATTCCACCGCCCTTTTGCAATGGAGCTGGTCTCGTTTATCAGATTCGATATTTTATCGGATTGACGGATAAGGTTTGTTATCAGATCGCTTCGTTTATGATCGTCAATATCATCCCATTTCAACATATCGGCGTTTGCGTGGATGATAGTCAACGGCGCCTTTATATCATGGAAAATCGCGCGGATGACCCTGGCAAGGACTTGCGTTCCGTCTTCCCCGTTTCTTCCATCTGCTCCGCCCTTTTCATCAATGGAATAAAGCCCGATTTTTTCAAAACCATCACGCAGCAGGTCAATGCTCAGCGGCTTTTTAAATATATAAGACAAACCAGCTTCATTAACAGCTCTCACTGGGTCAATTCCATCCCCTTCATCAACTAAGAGTATTCCCGCGGTCCTCGGATGTTTTTTACGAACAGTGGATAAAAAATCGAGACCTGACGTCTCCGCCAGCTTCATATCGGCCACGGCGATATCTATATCATCGGAAAAGGCTTGGAGCGCTTCGGCAACGAATTGAAAGCTAATGGTATGACATTTCAATTTCAGAGCCATAAACTCAGAAAAAACCCGGACTGAAGGCTGATCAGCCGAAACGATCATCGTCTTGCGCGCATTTTTCATATTTAAACACCCCACGGATAAGAACAGATCCCGGCGATTCCGGCGCAGGAATCCACCCCTGTAATTTATTTATACCTTCTAAATGAATTCAAGTCCAGTTTAATGGGGAAAGAGCAAGAGAAAAATTAATCCATGATGATTGAAAAATTCAGTTTTTACCGATGTCTTGGAACTGCCTCAAGGCAAGTATTAAGAGACTTTGAAGAATGGGGTTTAATATCCACCGCTCTGCCAAGACGGATCGTTGAGATTAGAAAAATCAGAATTTTGGAAGTGAAAAGAAGATGGTGACATGCTCTGCGGGAACGGCCTCGACCCACATTTTGCCGTCGAATTTCTCGATAATCTGCTTTGCGAGACTGAGGCCGATCTTTCCCTTGCCTGACGGATTATCCGTGTCGAAGATGGCATTTACATCTACTGCCTGAGCACTAACCGGCGAACTCTTTGCGAAAAAAATTAATTCGGATCTATCTTCCTTGCAGCCGATATTGATCACAGGATGAACGCTTTTCTCCACAAACTTGATTGATTCCGAAATGATGTTGTTGAATATTTGCGCAAGTTCGGACTGCGGGAACCGGACGACCGGAAGATTTCCAGGTATATCCAGCGTTATTTTTTTGACGTCTATTTCCTGCTGGCGCATATAGATGATGCTCATAAGCAAATCGTTTACATTGATGTCTTCAAGTTTATCGTCGGAGGGAGGAATGACCGCCTTCATTTTTTTCAATTTCAGAGCGTTGTCAATTATCTTCTCAAGCTCTTCGATGGATGCCTTCACAAGCCTGAATGAGCCGGTCTTATCCGCCTCGATGGAATCCTGCAGCTTCCTTTCCGCTACGAGCATCTGTTTCTTGATGTTCGTTATCTGAGGTTCCACTTCAGCCGCGAGGGTCACTAAAAAGCCGTCGGTGATCGGGCCATGAGCTGAATCAGGTTCCTGCCGCGTTCCGGCAGGTTGGGCGGCAGGAGTGGATGTTCCGTTCATGCGGCTTACTATTGCGGAACAAGACATGATCTTGTTGTCCTCTCCGCTGATCGGTGAAACGGTGATCAGTGTCCGGAATGAAATGCCCGCTTTAGTGAGCATATAGAGGATCTGGTTTTTGACGATTTTACCCGTAAAACCCTGCTTCAAGTATTCCTCGAAGGTTTTCTTGTAGGAAGATTCGAGAATATAATCCATATTCTTGCCGATTATCTCGACATCATCATAACCGAAAATTTCTCTCGCTGCCCCATTCCACGAGAGTATCCTGCCTACCGGGCTGACATTTATTATCGCTTCGTTCGAATTCTTGACGATGTTTTGAAGGAGCGATGTCGCCTGGTTCATATCCTTATAAAGCATTGCGTTCACAACAGCGATGGAAGCGTAGGAAGCGAGCATGATAATAAAGCGGAGGTCTTCTTTCTTGTATGTTCCTTCATCTTTATAATAGACGTTCAGAACGCCGAGAAGCGAGTTTTTAAACTTCAGCGATACCGTTATGAATGACGTGTAGTTGTCGTATCTGTTGAGGGCGCCGGCAAGCGATTTATTCTCCGCACTGGTGATAACGGCCATTTTACCCTTGCTGATAATATTCTCGAGGAATTTTATAAGCTTGTCCCCGAGAACGCTGATGATCGGGTCTTCCTTTAAGCCGTGAAGCTGGCGTGGTTCTATATATTTTTTCTGTTTATCGTAAAGATTAATAGATGCGAATTTCACTCCGAGCCTTTCAATGACGCTTTTTAGGATCATTTCAAGCAGACGGTCGAGATTGAGCTCCGATATAAGCGCCTTTGCGATGTCTCCGAGCAGCTGCAGCTCCTGCACCTTCGCTTCGAGCATTGCCTCGGACTCAGCGAGCTTGTTGGTGAGCTCGGTTATCTTCATATTAGCTTGGACGGCGGTTTCGACGAGTTGTTCGTTGCTCAGGAATTCCTGCTCGCCGGGCGCTCCCTGTCCCTCAATTGATGGAGCCTGACCGAGTTGGAATGTCGTAACCTGACGTTGCTGCTGAGCAAGAAGCGCGGGGTCCTGCGGAGGCGGAGGTGTATATGACTCTGATGGGATAGACGGATAGGACTGCGTTGTTTGGAATGTTATCTCTCCGACTACAGGATGCATCTCCTTGACGACTGAGGGCGAAGGCTGTCCCGCCTCTCCGCCCTCGACAAATGCCTGAGTGGATTCCATCGCATCGGCCGGAAACTCGTCGCCGATATGAACCGCTCCGCTGGAAGCAACCTCCACCTCCGGTATGCCAGCCCTGAGAGCTGCCTCGGCAGCATCTCCCACGGGTTCGGTCGCGGCTGTGTCGGGAGCGTATCCAGCTTCAGGCCGTACGGCAGGCGCGGATTCCGCCGGCGGAGCGGCGGCAGCTGCCGCCTGTCCTTCCCTGTATTTGTCAATAATGTTTTTAAGGGTGCTTGTGACCATCTTAGCGACTTCGTTCAGCTCCCGGTCGGTCCGTATCATCCGGTATTTCGTCATAATGGATTCGAGCATCATTTGAGTGATTTCAATGAACGTCTCGAATACACCCTCGCCCGTCGGCGCGGCTGAGGGGAATGCCTTTATTTCCTTGCTTTTGTTAACGGTCTGGTTCATCTCCTCAATTGACATTACTCCCGGCAGGTCTCTCTTGTTGTACTGAAGGACCCATGGGATCTGTTCGAGAAGAAGACCGTTCGCTCTTAAGTTGCTTTTCATATTGGTTATGCTGAAAAGGTTCGCCTCCGCCTCGGATTTCTGCGAATCCGCCACAAAGACGATCGCGTCGCAGCCGGCGAGGACTACTTTTCGCGTGGAGTTGTACTGAACCTGGCCGGGAACCGTGTAAACCTGGATCTTAATGTTGAAATCGTTTATCTGCCCCAGGTTGATCGGCAGAAGGTCGAAGAAAAGTGTTCTGTCGTTTTTAGTATTTAATGAAAAAAATTGTGTAGGATTGCTGAAGTTCATGCACTCGTGGATTACCTGGAGATTGGTTGTCTTGCCCGATAGCGCCGGACCGTAATAAACTATCTTGGCGGTGATTTCCCTGTCCCGATAGTTAATTTGAACCACCGGTTCCTCCTATTTTTACAGCAAGTAAAAAGTTCTTCAACAACTGGAGGCGGCGGCCGGAATCGAACCGGCGAATGAAGGTTTTGCAGACCTCTGCCTTACCACTTGGCTACGCCGCCGTTAATACCTTTATATTATAAAACCCCTTTCCATTCAAGTAAAATAGAAGGAGACCCTTATAATTACATAAGGATATGGCAGCCCCTTTAACTTTTTGATAATGTTAGGCTTGAAAAAACATATTATTGTCAAAATGGAGCTTAACCTGTTATTAAACGATAATTTGAATGAAATCAATACCGTGCTGGATGGCAGGCAGTGTATAATCCTTTAGAATCCTGCGGATTTATAGAATCCTGCGGATTTACAGAATGCTTCGCATTTACATAATCCTTCGGATTTATAGAATCCTGCGGATTTGCAAAAAGCTCCGCATTTTCAGCGGCAATCCTTCGAAGTACTCCCAAGAATAACTAAGCCGAGCGTTCCCTTCTTTTCATAATCGGGATGATTCCGTAGAAGACGCTCCCGAGAAGGCATACGCTTCCGCAGATTATAGCGGTGGCAACCGCTCCGGCGTGTTCGGCGATAGCACCAGCCACCAAACTTCCGAGCGGCGATAGGCCGCTGAATATCCAGATATAAATCGAGATGACCCGTCCCCTGAGGTGGGCGGGGGAATTGGTCTGCAGGTATGCGTTTGTGGAGGATAGCTGCACGGCAACGGACATCCCTATCATCACCATCCATAACGCGCTTATCTCGATATGCGGAGTCAGGGCGACAGCGATTATTCCGATTCCGAGGGTTCCCTGTCCAAGCGCGTTGATGAGGAACGTGCCCTGGTTTCCGTTGCGGGATGCCGTTATAAGCGCGCCGAAGATCGCGCCGACGCCCGCCCCTGCGAGCAGTGTGCCGTAACCGGCCGGGCCCGCTTTCAAGATATCTTTTGCGAAGATCGGCGTCAGGGTCATCAAGGCGGCCTGTCCAACTGTAGATGTGATCGCGATTGAAAAGATCAGTCTGCGAATATCTATTGCCGACCAGACGTATTTCATACCTTCCAAAATCTCGCTTATGATGGAGGAATCCGGTTTCTTGACAGCAACCACAACCTTTATGATGATCAGCGATATAAGCACGGCGAGGTAGGAGACCGCGTTCAGAAGGAAACAGATTCCCTCTCCCCAGATTGCGACGATGATGCCAGCGAGGCCGGGGCCGACGATTCTGCCTGCATTGAAGGCGGCGGAGTTTAGGGATATCGCGCTTTGAAGGTCGTTCGGGCCGACGATGTCCATCTGAAATGTCTGCCTTGCCGTCATATCCACAGTATCCACGCAGCCTTGGAAACAGGCAATCAGGAAAATTTGCCATATTTCGATAATACCCGTCAGGGTCAGCGTTGCCAGGACGACAGCCTGAATCATGCTAAGGGATTGTGTGATGATCACAATCCTGCGCCTTTGAAACTTGTCGGCAATGACGCCGGCGAACGGGGAGCCGATGAGCGACGGGCCGAAACGCGCGACAGCCAGCAGGCCGAGAGCCATAGGCGAATTGGTCAGACGATATACCAGCCATGACAAAGCCATCGTTTGCATCCATGTGCCGGTGACCGAAATCCACTGTCCAACCCAGAACAGACGGAAATAGCGGTGATTCAACGCGCGGAATGTATGTTTAATTTTGTTCTTAATCTGCTTTTTCATAGCCGAATCATAATCCTGTCATCAGAAAATGAAAAGCGGTAAGGTTAACAATTATGAAAAACGGATACGACACTAATAATGAATCCGCTGAACAGGGGATAGACTCATCAATACTTCGATGGGAGCTGGAGTTCTGAAGAGATGCTTGCTGCGAATGGTTTATAAAATGTCATTCTGAGGTATGCTTCGAAGGGATACGAGGGAAGGAACAAAAACAATGGATTGATTTAAACAACCGTTTAAGCAAAGCGCTTCTTCGCGTTCTTGACAGTCCGGGCCGGAGGGGTGCCGCAGTGGTCGAACGGGGCGGTCTCGAAAACCGTTGAACCCTATGGGTTCCGATGGTTCGAATCCCTCCCCCTCCGCCATATTTTATAACTTCAAATACAAACCCTTTAACTCTTTTCTTGTTTTGAAAATCATCTCATTAAAAATATTGATATATACTTATAATAAATTATGTATTATAATAATTAATCAAAATACCAAAATATGACAAATGCAGTTATTATAAATGTCTAAATTTTCCAAAGTGCCCATAACAGAAAGGTTAGTCCAAAACAATGGCCAGAATAATTTTAAAAAATAGCGAGTATTCGCTCTACGACTTCGATAATGAAGCTGAACTTGAAAAAGCAGTTATTGAAAACCAAAAATATCTTTTCGGAAAAGACTCTTTCTATATTGATGTTAAAAAAAAGATCGGGCGCGATAATCATCGTGGGATACCAGATGCATTCCTAATAGATTTTTATGATGTAAAAAAACCCCAATTATATATTGTCGAAAACGAAATCGCATCACACAATATATATTCAAATATCACAGAACAGATTGCCCGTTTTAGTACAAGTATTGCTTCTTCGTCTGGGCAAATTCGAAATATTTTAATAAAAGCCATTGAAAGTGATTCCAAAATAAAAAATGAAATAGGAAAATACTTACAATTAACACTATTTAAAAATATAACAGACTTGATGATTTTCCTTACCGAAGAAAATGATATAAAAATAGTCATCACAATCAATGAAAAAACGACAGATCTAAATCTTGCTTTCAAGATTTTTAAAAATTCTCCCGATGTTGTTCTATTGCAGCGCTATTCATGCGGAGCTGGTATAGCTTACTACTATGAGCCAATGCGTGAAGAAATGGAGGATATTGAGACTGAGAAAACAAAGACAGGAGAAGCAGTGGATTTTGATACTGTTGTCTGTGCTGCTTTTGAAGACGGCTTTAGACACGCCTATTTAGAAAAAAATGCCTGGTGGGAAATACGACTTTCACAAGAAGCACGCGAAAAACTCAAATATCTGGCTATTTATGAAAAAGCCCCTATTGCACATATCAGTCATTATGCAGAAATTGAACGCATTGAACCATATAAAGACACTGGTAAATACATTCTTTATCTGAAAAATAAAAAAACAGTAAAACCGATCAAACTTGGAACTGGTAAAAAAGGCGAAGCACCACAAGCTCCACGCTATACAACACTTGAGAAATTATTAAAAGCTAAAACAATAAGTGAATTGTGGCGTTAATAAATAAGACCATGACCATTAAACATATAAACGCAAGGAATCGTCCGAATCGCACTGGATTGAATGATTAAAAGTAACTTATGAATTTTTACATCAGGAAAAACTATGAAACTAATTAAATTTCGTATCCAAAATTATAAATCAATTAAAGATAGCGGATATTGCTGGCTTGCTTCTGATTTAACTACGCTTGCTGGCAAAAATGAATCCGGTAAAAGTGCAATTCTTGAATCATTAAGAGATTTTAGCACGAATAGTAAACCAATTACAGCTGATGTAATTCCTCTTGATGACAGCGGTGTGCCAATAATTGAATTGTGCTTTGACATCAATAAATCAATCCTTGATGAGATTTCCAAAGAAACAAATATTCCAATATACAAAGAATTACTCGAATATATAAGTAAGAATGGGCTAACAATTTTAAAAGACAGAAACGGTTCTTATGATATTACTACAGAAATCAAGAAATTACTAAATAACCAAATTCAAGAGATAAACAAACAATGTAATAGTAAAGCGAAGCAATTTATTAAGGAATTAAAGAAAATTGAACAATTATCGAGTATTGCAGAACCTCAAATTGACGAGAATGTTGAAAATTCACAAAAAGCAATAAATCAATTTGTAGTCCAAGCAAATCAGGCTATTAACACAATTTCCGATGGAGAAAAAAAACAACAAGCCTCAGATCATATCGCTGCTCTTGTCCATGAGGCAGGTTTGCTGCAAAAGGATAATCCCATAAATAAATTTTTAACCAAAGTAAAACAGTATATTCCTAATTTCCTTTTCTTTGACGACTTTAAAGATATTTTACCTTTTGAATTATCTTTTGCAGAAGCATTACAAAATAAAACGATCCAAGCATTCGCGAAAGTTGCCAATTTGGATTTAAACAAGGTTATTCAAACAACCGATTTGCAAAAAAGACGGAATATTCTGAAAGGATGTTCTGCGGAAATAAGCGGTGACTTCATGGGCTATTGGGAACAAAATAAACTTGATTTAATTGCAGAGTCGGACGGAGATAAATTGCGCCTCGGAGTTCAAGAATTAAATGACACCATTCTTTTTAAACCGGCACAAAGAAGTAAAGGCTTTCAGTGGTTTTTATCTTTCTTCCTGCGATTAAAGGCCGAAAAGGATAATATAAATATAATTTTAATTGACGAACCTGGTTTATATTTACACGCAAAAGCTCAAAAAGATGTCTTAAAAGTTTTAGAGGAAGTATCGAAAGAAGCACAAGTTATTTTTAGTACACATTCACCTTATTTGATCGATTGCGAAAGACTAGATCGTGTGCGCCTTGTTCTTAAAGATGAAAACGGAACAAAAATTGAAAACAAAATTCACAAAAACGCGGATAAAGAAACTCTAACACCAATTATTACGGCAATTGGCCTTGATCTTTCGCAAGAATTTTCAATTGCTGGAAAGAAAAATGTCGTACTTGAAGGAATTTCAGATTATTACTATTTCCAAGCTTTAAAAGATTTTTTATCAGAAACCACGAAAGGAATGGACGCTAATCTTATTCCTTGTTGCGGAGCTCCGAAAGTTCCCCAAATTGTTTCGCTTCTAATTGGATGGGATTTAGAATTCGTCGCAGTTTTAGATAACGACAATGAAGGGAAGAAAATAGCAATGGATTTAAAGAAAAAATTATCGGTTGATGAAACAAAAATTATTAAGGTTTCCTATGAGGACAATTACTCTATTGAGGATTTATTTACACACAGTGATTTTAATTCTTTTGTGCTTGACGAACCTAAAAATATAGCAAAAGACATTTTAAATTCCAAATTTTTGAAAGATCAAGATATTGATAAAGTATTATTAGCAAAAAAGTTTTTAGATCAAGTTAAAAAAGACAAGATAAAAATTACATTGTCTCAAACGACAATTGACAATTTTAAAGCAATTTTTGAAAAGATAGGAGCATGTTTTAATCCTGCTGATTGAGTTAAAATTAAAAGAAAAGTTAGAAATTTAAAAAATCGACAAAAACCACCCACCGAACAATTTAAAAACCCCGTGATAGGCTCGCTAATAATACGAGCCATTCAAACAGGCAGACAAAAATTCTTTTATTTTTTATCCTTTTCCGGCAATCTTTTAAAATATTCGTCTAGCACATCCCGGTGATCGAAGGCGATGTCTTCGGGCAGGGTGTCTTTGGTGAATACGCGGGCTTCGCCGGCATCGTCGCCTGCCTTCGGTTCGCCTTCGGCCGTCGCGGAGAAGACGGTCGTGACCGTATGGAACCGGGGATCGCGTCCCGGCGCGCTGTACACGCCCATAAGGCCGGTCATCTTGACGTGCAGGTTCGTCTCCTCGAACGCCTCCCTTACGGCGGTTTGTTCCACGCTCTCGCCGTAATCCACAAAGCCGCCGGGCAGCGCCCATCCGTACGGGGGGTTAAGCCGCTTGATCAGGACGACGTTGTCCGGCTCCGGTCTGTCTGTTAACCGGATGATTATATCCACCGTGGGATAGGGATTGCGGAATTTGGAGACGACCTTTCCGCAATGCGGGCAAAGCAGCGGCCCACCGGTTTTTTCGGTCATTTTATTTGCTCCTTTTCATCATCGATTATAGGAACTTTAGGAGAGTGTGTAAATCCAAATGATTGTCATGACCGCGGATTCATAGCAGGGCTGCGACCATGCATCTTCATTACAGTTAAAAACAGATTCTTCAGGGGTCTCCCTTCCGGGGCTTGCTTCAGAATGACGTGTAGCGAGGTGTTCCTTCCCTCGCATCCCCTCGAAGAATCCGTCAGGACTATGCCTTCCCTTGAATCCCTTCGAAGCATTCCTCAGGATGACGCTTCTCTTTTGTTATCCCGAAAGAGCTACCGGTAAAATTTTTCAAGTTAATAGTTCAACTTATCTGTCATGCCGGACTTGTCTGCCCCGCACTGGATGCGGGAATCCGGCATCTTAATAAAAGAATGGATTAAATTTCCTTCTTTTTGCCCTGGATCAGTTTGGGGCCGGTTTTCGCGGAAACGTCTTTCGCGGGGGTAGCGGGGGCGGCCTTCACGCCGTCCGTTTTGTTCAGGCTTTCCTCGCGCCACTTATCCCGCCAGTATTTTTTCTGCCATATATATACAGCCTGGTTATGATCGCTGATATTCGTGGTAAAGACATGGCTCCCGTCGTTCCTTGAAACATAATACAGGAATTTAGTATCCGCGGGGCTGCACGCAGCGATGAGCGAGGAAATCCCTGGATTGCATATCGGACCCGGCGGAAGACCCCGATATTTGTATGTGTTGTATGGAGAATCCTTCGCTTTGTGTTCCCGCTTAAGATTGCCGTCGTAAATCCCTTCCAATTTAAGGGCGTAAATGATTGTGGGGTCCGTTTGAAGCCCCATGCCGAGTTTCAGCCGGTTATAAATGACGGAGGAAATCAAGCTCCGCTCCTCCGGCATAGAGGTTTCTTTTTCTATAATGGATGCGATGATTACAATCTTTCTCAGATCGAGGTTCCGCTCCTTGATCGGGCCCGCTAAATACTCGTCATACTTCGACTCGAAATTATTTGTCATTATAGAGATAACTTCCCGCGGGGTCATAATCCGCGAGACGAGATAGGTGTCCGGGAATATGTAACCTTCAAGGGAAGAAGCCTTCGGATCGAGGCTCTTGATCTGGGACGGGTCGTTTAAAATATTCAGGAAATCCGTTTTCTTGAAAAGCCCGGCATCCTCTGCCATCACCGAAATATCGAAGACATCTTTCCCTTCGGGCACCGTGAACCGATGATAATATACATCCCCTCTGCGAAACTTATCGTAAACCTCCAGGGCATTCATCGGTCTGTCAAAAAGATATTCCCCCGCAAGGAGCGAATGCTCCCCGCCCTTCAGCCTGAGAATCACCCTGAAACCCCTGCCGCTTTTCAGCACGCCTGAAGAAACAAGGGCATGTATAATATCATTTACACTGCTTCCGGGCTGGATGATCACAATCTTTGTGTTTTCCGAATATCCTTTATAAGGCGAATAAACCAGATTATAGACATAAACACCGGCGGAACCGAGTCCGGCAAGAAGAATCAATACCGCCAGGGCATATATCTTGAAACGGGATTTTTTTCGTACTTTTGCGGCTGTCATTATCTCTTGATTTCGTGTTTTGCGCTCTGGCGCAGATTAACGTAGTCCATGTAGCTCTGCAGCATTATCGCCGCGGCAAGAGTGTCAATCTTGCTCTTCCTCTGCCTGCGGCTGGCTCCGCCTTCGATCATAATCTTTTCCGCCTGGGATGTGGTGAGTCTTTCATCCCAGGTTTTGATCTCGATATCGGTTAAAACCGCACTGAGCCTGGTAATAAACTCCGTCACCTCTTCGGCTTTATGTCCCTCTTCGCCGCGCAGCGTCAGGGGAATCCCCACAACGACCCGCTTCACTTTCCTGCTTTCAATTATCTCTTTGATCCTGCCGATCGCTCCGGCCGGATGGGAATATGCGATCGTTTCATATGGCTGCGCAGTGAGGAACAGATCGTCGCTTAAAGCGGTGCCGATCCTTTTCTCGCCGTAGTCAATGCCCAGCGTTTTCACTTTCGTTTCAGGTTCCATTTTTATGCCGCGGAAAGTGTGTTATTCAGAAATGTCGGTCTTTTTTTCAGGCAGATCCGTTTTCACGTTTGCCGGCGGTTTTGGTTGTCCGGCAACTTTTTTCCGAAGGTTCTCAAGCCTTCTCTGTATTTCGCTTATAACAGGCGAATCTGTGCCCGTATCCGTTTTTTCTTTCAGAAGCTTGTCATACAACGCTTGAGATTCTTCGATCTTATCCTGCATTTCGAGGGATGTGAAAAGTTTCAGATACAATTGATACTTTTTTTCCTGACCTCTGCAATATTCGAGCGCTGGAGCGTATCTTTTCTCGGCGGCATGAAATTTGTTTACCTTCATATAGTAATCCCCGACATACTCTTCATGCTCGGCCATATGGTTGTTCGCGTCATTCAACGCGGCTTTGACATCAGCGACGTATTTGCTCGATGGATATTTCTTAAAAAATATATTGAATTCTTCGATCCCTCTTATTACCTCGCTGGGATCCACCTTAATGCTTTTGTGCCTGTTCCAGCGGCAGAGGGCAATCTGTTTTTGGACATAATCGAGATCGTCAGATGTGGGGTAAAGGGTTATATATGCCTTGTACTCCGCCTCCGCCTCGATGAATGAGCTTCTCAGTCCTTCTGCAAAGAGCGCATCGGCTTTAAGAAGACGCGCTTGTTTGTAATAAATAGAATTGGGGAAATTATTTTCGATAGTATTGAGCACCATTACTGCAGCCTTGAAATCCTCATCCTTGATGTATTCCTGGGCCTTGTCGTACAACGCCCTGTCTCCGAGTTCCGGTCCCTCCATGCCTTTGGATGTGCCGCATGATATCAGGCACGACAGTGATAATGCCGTCAAGACAATAATAGGATACAAGCTTTTTTTCATGTTCCGCTTTCTCTTAGTTTTCATTTTTTAACCATTCCCATTCGTTTTTTAAGCCATTATCGAGATTATAATTCGGCGAATAGCCGATGTCGTTGCAAGCCGAACTGTAATCGGCGTGAGTATGTTTCATTTCTCCCTGTTGCGAAGGGATATGCCGCGTCTTCACTTCCATTCCGGTAATTTCCCGAAGCTTCCTTATCAGATCGTTTATCGAGATACGATGACCACCGCCGATATTATATATACGCCCTTCCACTCCCTTTTCGGCTGCTGAGATAAATGCGGAGACGACATCGTCAACATATGTGAAATCCCTTGTCTGTTCACCATCACCGAAAATCTCGATCTCACCGCCATCCAGAATCCTGCGCATGAATTTGTTGAACGCCATATCCGGCCTCTGTCTGGGGCCATATACCGTAAACAATCTCAGGCTGACTGAAGGTATGCCGTATGCTTGTTGATAGAGATGAACGAGATTCTCGGCGGCGAGCTTTGTAACGCCATAAGGTGAAACGGGTTGAATATATGAATCTTCTTTCATCGGCAGAGACGGGCTGTCCCCATATACCGACGAAGATGAAGCATAAACCAGCTTCTTGATCGGTCTGTCAACCAACGATTCCAGCAATTTTTGGGTGGATTTGATATTTTGATCTATATAAACCTGGAAGTGATCCCCCCAGCTTTTGCGGACGCCCGGCTGCGCAGCAAGATGAGCGACATAATCCATCCCTTCAGTCAATCCATTCAAGTCAGCCTCCGCGAGATCGGCTTCGATAAACTCGTAGGAAGGATTTTTCAGAGCTTCTTTGATGTTTCTTTCCTTGATCTCCCGCGGATAGTAATCCGAAAAACAATCCACGCCTCTGACCCAACAGCCGTTTTTCAATAATCTTTCGGACAGTGTGGAGCCGATAAAACCCGCAGCCCCCGTAATAAGATACTTTTTTTGCCCGGTCATATTCACCGTTCTTTAAACATTTCGGTAAATTCGTTCTTCTCTATCTTCACGCCGTTCCTGTAGAAATTATGCACGCTATAACCAGAAGCAATAGATGTGCCATCATCGATGTATTTTACGTCGTAGTTATACTTTATTGAATCATTTTCCTGCATAGAGTGCCGGACAGCAACTTCTACACTGTCGTCATAAACGGGAAATCTATGTCCAATTACATTAAAAAAAAATTCTTCCGTCTTGATCGCAATTTCTCCCGCGCTCAGAAGATTTAGCAGCAAGGGATATTTTCTCAGGCAAGCCGCCCTTGCCGCATCGAACCAGTAGATGAAGACTCTCTCGCTCGCCCCACCCCCGGCATCGGTCTCATGATATCTTACTCTCTCTCTTAATAATTCTTCCATCGTCATTTGCCGCTGCATATGCTCCGCATCGCGGAGATCGTCTCGGCGGGGGAAGGTGTTTTGAAGATGCCGGAACCGGAAACAATTACTTGCGCTCCGGCCTTGTGAACATCGGAGATATTTCCGATCGTTATTCCCCCGTCAACTTCGATCAGTATTTCCGGATTCACGGATTCAGCCAGCCTGGAGAGCTTTTCAATTTTTTTCAGAGAATTGGGAATGAAATCCTGCCCACCATAGCCGGGATTCACGGACATCACAAGCACAAAATCGAGGTATTCGAGGACATATTCCAATGCCTCGGGCGGTGTCGAAGGATTGAGAGCCACCCCCGCCTTGGCGCCGAGACTCTTTATATGCATCAGCGCTCGTTGAATATGCGTTACCTCTTCAATATGTATACTGATCCAGGCAGCTCCAGCTTCGATAAAATCCTTGATATATTTTTCCGGCTTCACGATCATCAGATGAACATCGAGGGGCTTGTCGCTGATCCCGCGGATGGCTTTGATGATCATGGGCCCGAACGTTATATTCGGCACGAAACGGCCGTCCATAATATCCAGATGCAACAAGTCAGCGGACTTCACCGCATCCAGAGACCGTTCGAGGTTTGCAAAATCCGCGGACAACGCCGAGGGCGCAATCAATATGTCACGTTTCATCTATTTACTCACCCAGAGGTTAATGATATCCGATTTGTGAATAGAATATCCCGCCTTTGGAAACTGCATGATTATCACCCTTGGGCTGGCGCCGGGATAATCATGATAAAAAACGTTTCCAATCCTGAAACCCGCGCCTTCGAGACGATTGATCACCCTGTTATAATCCTGACCTATCAAATCGGGCATAACATACACTTGCTCCTTAGCTCCCAGCGAGACCAGGATGTTGACCCGGCTGCCTTTTATCATCGCCGAACCGGGTAAAGGCTCCTGCGCGATGATGTTGTTACCGATCACATAATTGCAGTAAATTTCAGAAATATTTGTAAGATTCAAGCCGTTCGTGGCAAATACTGCGCCAGCGTCCCTTGCGCTGTTTCCGACGAGCGAGGGGACTATGATGGTCTTGGTCCCGGCGCTCAAGACCACGCGCACGCTGACATTCCGTTTGACGGATGTTCCAGCCTCGGGTTCCTGCCGCATAACCCTGCCATCCTCGATATCCTTAGAGAAAAGACGCTCATCGGAAATTTTCAATTTCAAATCCAGATCGCTTAACAGCTGGACAGCCTCCGTCGTGGTCATTTTATAAAGATCGGGAACGCTTACATCTTCGCCCTTTATAGACAATACCATAGTTATGTAAGCCGTCGTCGCGGTGACAAATATCAGGGCTATTATCATTAAAAAACCGGATATGATTGACCATAGCCATTTTTTCTTTTGGAGGTCCGCGATAACCTTCGGTTTCTCCCGCCCGAACTCCGTTTTATCGCCTTCCCTGTTTATAACAGAGCGGAAGTAATGCCTTGCATCATTGAAAAACCTGACAAGCCCGACGGGCAGCCTGATTTTAAGCACCTTTTTCAGCTCCCTAAAAAAGAAAGGTTATCATACAGGGGAATCTGTTTCAATACAGAGACGAATAGTACCCGGTCTTATCAGCCCGAAGGGTATCCAATTAAAGAACCGATGGTCTTTGTATATATCAGAATCACAACCAATGGAAAGCCATTTTTTTTACGGAAGGTGGATATGGAAAATCTCTCAGCCTATTTTTTCAGGAATCGAGCGATATCGAGAATGAGTATTATCGAACCCAGGATATTATTCTGTTCGTCCTGGAAGGGAACGATGCGGGCGGGAAGTTCACCCTCTATCTTGGAGGAATATGCCGGAATAAATTTCAAAAACACGTCATGGCGCTTCCTTGTATCCACGACATCCTGCAAAACCGTCCGCAGGTTGTCATCCTGAATATCAAAAACATCCCAAATATATTTCCCGATAATCTTTGTGGATGAAACGCCGCTTATCTCCTCCAAATGCAGGCTCCACATTAAAATCCTCCCATCCAAGTCTTGAACGCAGAAACCTTCGAAAAGATTGTTCACGATGTTCTTATTGAATGTCTTGGTATATTCGAGAGTTCTGAAGGTATGTGATTTACGAACTGCATTTTTGATGGCATTGATCAATTTCGAGAAATATGCAAAACCCACATCCTTGGTGAAATAGTCGTCCACACCGCTTAGAAATGCGTCTCTTGCAAGTTCTTCGTTGCCCTGGCCTGTAAGAAATATGAATGGGACTGTCACCCCCCGCCTTCTGAGCTCCTGGAAGAATTCCATCCCGTTCATACCGGGGGACATCTCGTAATCTGAGATGATACAATCGAAATCGTCCGCCTTCAGATCGTTAAGAGCCTTTTCTGCGGAATTCGAAATGATAACGAGAAGGCTCGGCTCCTCGGACTCCAATCTGCTTTTCGTTAAGAAAAGGTAATCTTCCGAGTCATCAACGAGCAGTAGATTAAGTTTTGATCTTTCAGCCATACTTACCAAAAATTAACGTCTTTCACTGTAAGTTAATTGTCATGTAAACCTATCTTGAATGCCACCCTTCTTATTAATTATAAGTAAATTAATCTAAATTTCAATAAAAATTACACTTTTTTCTTCTCGATGTTCAATAATTCAGAATTCAGCCCGTTTAAACCCCTATGTAACTCATAATATAATATAACGTATTTTTTTGAAAAAAGTACCAAAATTTTTCAATTAAGGCGCTTTTTTTCATTTTGATAAGTGATCATAAAGACAGAATCATAAGATTGGCACGTTGACTGAATAAGTATTTTTAACTATAGTAAGTCTTTATAAGGAAGAACAAATGTTCGGAGTAGGAAGCGGCGAGGTAATCCTGATATTGATAGTGGCGATCATAGTCCTCGGGCCTAAAAGGCTTCCGGAGTTCGCCCGTAACGCAGGCAGGCTGATCGCAAATCTGAGAACTGCGACATCGGACCTCAAAAAGAATCTTGAGCAGGAAATGGGTATTGATGAGCTGTCCAAGTTGAACCCCAGGCGGATCGCAGAAGATATCATGGCTGGTGAGGACATTTCCGATATTCATCCTGCGAAATATGGGAAAAAAACAAAGGAACTGAATATCAAAGATCCATATACAGATGAGGAATTCAACCATGGGGCAAACGAGAAGAGTGATGAGAAAGTCTTGAAAGGTAAAAAATCCGGCCCGGTAAAGAAAGCAGCTCCTCGAAATTCCAATAAAACCAGACTGACCCCCGGCGCAACAAAACACCGCGGACAGAAAAAGCCTCTGGCCCCAAAATCGAAAAAGAAGTCTTGAAAGCTAGCAGCGTAACTATATGCGCTATTTCATTAACTTCGCAAATTTCAAACGCTTCACAAAAAATTATACGCGGAACCTTTCGGTTAGATGAGCAAAGAAAAAACCACCCGTAAAAAAAGGAAATCCGGAAGATCAGATTCGGAGCTCAAGGCAATGTCCCTGCTCGAGCACATCGAGGAGCTACGAAAACGACTTTTCTACATCGTTTTGGGTGTTGTCGCATCCTTTTTGATCTGCTTGAACTGGGCAAGTTCCATCTTCGCCTTTCTTTCGGTTCCGATTGAAAAGGCGTTGCATGGAAAGTCCAAGCTGGTTTTTACCAAATTGCAGGGCCCGTTTGTTTTATATATGAAAGTGGCTTTGCTCGCCGGTTTTCTCCTTGCCCTTCCGTGGATTTTCTATCATTTGTGGAAATTTATTGCGCCTGCACTCTATAAAAAAGAAAAAAAGCAGGTTGCGCCGTTTATCTTTTTCACTACGATCTCCTTCCTCGGCGGGGCGGCCTTCGGGTACTACATAATGTTTCCGCTCGCTTTCGAATTCCTTGTGGAGATGGGCAAGGAATTCACGCCGATGCTTACGATTGACGAATATTTCAGCCTCGTTTTTAGAATGCTGCTTGCTTTGGGGTGTATTTTCGAACTGCCCGTAATCATTTATTTTTTAGCCAAACTCGGCATAATTACGCACAGGTTTCTGTTAAGAAATTACCATTGGGCAATAATCATCATTCTGATAATAGGGGCTGTGCTGTCCCCGCCGGATGTATTTTCTCAGATTCTTGTTTCAACGCCGCTACTTATACTATATACATTCGGAATCGTGATCGCCTGGTTCGTGACAAAAAGGAAGGAAGCAAAAAAATAGCCGGGAGGAATTATGGCTGGTCCTATGAAATCTGAAGACGAATGGTTTGCAAAATACGAAATACAGCTTATCAGGGATGCAAAACGCAAGCGGGAACAGATTAAAAGCGGCAAAGAGGCTGAGACTAAAAGACCATCGAACTACCTGCTCTGCCCGATAGACGGCGCAAAACTGGACGCGAAAGAAATCAAAGATGTTGAGATCAACATTTGCCCGGTTTGCGAAGGAATCTGGCTGGACCGCGGCGAATTGGAGGATTTGATCGTCGCCCATGATGAAGACAAGAAAGGGTTTTTCCGGCGGCTCCTCGGCCTGGAGTAGAACCGGAAAACGGAACAAATCATGGTTAAAGCTCTGATCCGCGGGATAATATTTGATTTTGACGGAACGATCACGCGCCCATTTTTCGATTTCGACCTCATCAAGGACGAAATCGGAATGCCTCGCGATATGCTTATTCTCGAATTCCTGAAAGATAAAGATGAAGCCTTCAAAACAAGAGCGCGGAACATTTTGGACAAGTGGGAGATCGAGGCTGCGGAAAAAGCAATACTAAACGATTATATCCCGGAGCTGCTGGAATTCCTGAAGTTCAGGAAAATCAAGACCGCGGTTCTGACCAGAAACAGAAAAACCTCCGTTGAAGTTGTGACCAGGAAATTCAGCCTGTCTTTCGATTATATAGACACAAGGGAAAACGAGCCGATAAAGCCGCATCCGGATTCGATGAAGAGAGTGATCTCGCGCCTGTGCCTTGAACCGGAGAATATCCTGACGATCGGAGATTTCGAACATGACATCCTATGCGGAAAAAATGCGGGAACATTGACGATGTACCTAACGAATGGTGAAAATGATCACGATCTGAAACTCAATCCGGACTACATTGTCACGGATATGAAAGAAGGCCTGGAAATCATTAAGAACCTTGTATAAAAAAAATCCGCGATGCCGTGGGAAGCTCGGGTACTGCTAGCCATCTCACCATTATTGAGGATTATTTCCCCATAAATTTTCTTGGCTGCCACCCTGACTCCGCATCACCAACATCGCAGAACGATTATATAGAAAGCAACCGCTATGCCAACATGCGGAAAAGCCAGTAACAATTTTATAATCAATAAGTTACAACATTTTTAAACCCGATTTGCAGTCCTGGGTTTTGGCAACTATATGTATCAGTTTTTTACAATTGTGTCCTTATAGGTGGACATTTACGGATGTACAATGCCTTGAATGATCCCAAGCGCTATAAGCGGTTAACAGACATTAATAAAGAATCGAATGTTGAAGAGAAGATTAGAAGCGAGAAAAACCGTGAATCAATTGACAGATATGATTATTGATTGGAACAGGCACGGCCGCTGATTTTGTCAATGGTGATCTCCAAGACACAGACATAGTTAATATCTTCTAATTTCAGCTCCGGTTCCGTTTCAGTAAAAGAATATTTCTTCATGAAGGCTTTCATAACCTCATACTTGGTTTCAGGCTCGTGAACTATGCCAGCCTTGCCGGCGGCAATCACGGAAATGAATTCCACCTCAAATTTACACGCCTTGTCCGACGGAATTAATTTGATCTGCCTGCTTGCCTCGAAGCAGACGAGCGGATTAACTTTTATAATGTCTAATTTTTTACCTTTGAATCCCGTATGAACGAAAATCTTATCCTGAAAAAGAACGAAATTTACCGGGATTATATAAGGCTCGTTGTTCATACAGGTCCCAAGCCTCCCGACGTTCTCTTGTTCCAGAAATTTAAGGCATTCCTGCCCCTCAAGACATCTCTTTTTCATTTATATACCTTCCTGATAATTACTATTTACTCATTCTGACAATTCTTATCGCTCTGTGGAATGACTTTAGCAAAAATTGAAAATAATTCGAGTCTCCGGGCTGAATTGCTGCAAAAATTATTTAAACTCCCTGAAAAGAGAAAGAATCTCAATCGTAACTAATAATATTTTTGTTCTATTTGCATTTGCAATTCCGGGTAATTATAATTTCCAAAAAGGAGTAAGAGCAATGAAGCTGGGAATTCTTACAACCCTCACTGCATTGATAAGCTTTGCGATAATATATTTTTTTAAGATTGAATTATGGGCGTTTCTGCTCTTTTTCACTCCTATTTATTTGATTATCGTGACAGTTTTCACTGCATGGTATAACATGCACGGAACAATCAAGCCCCAATCCATCCCGCCTTTCGGATTTGCGAACCGCATTACTTTGATGGACTCGATAGCTCCACAAATAGTCCGGCTAGGATTCCGGGAGACAGACAGGTTTTATATGGAAATGATACCTGATTCGGTGGTCTATGTTTTTAAACATAATTCAGAGCCCGTATATTTTTGCCTTTACCATCTGGGGACGAAGATGGCATGTGATTTTGTGACCAGATACGGCTATGATGTCACACTGACAACGAACAACGTCCCGGATGCGGGCGTGATGCCCCGTCCGCCTAAAGCTATGCTGCAGATATTTCCCGGGACAACATACGAACAACTCTACTCGAATCACATCTCCGCCCACCGGTTTTTACTGCAAAACGGCATCACTGCCCATGATTTTCCTCCAGGTGAATTCCGCGCTTACTTTATTGGGGCCATTCGGAAACAATGGTTGTATCTTAAGAAACACCCCCTCTGGCCTCTGACAACAATTTTCAAGGCTGTAACAAAAATCGGGATTGGATATCGGAAACCGATACAGTATCAATGGAAAATAATCGCTCCGAATCTGCGCGATAACTGACAGACATCTGAAAAAGAATAAAAGAGAGATGTACTGATGATGCCACCCTTGCATTTCGCTTTTTGATCGTTTTTATATGCCGCATTTCTCAGACTCTTATTTCAAGTGTTTTTTCAGCTATAGAACAATTGATGATACTGCATAATGTTTTCTCTCTGCAAATAACATCCAGGAAAAAATATTACTTGACAGGCAATATTGCAGAGTATATTCTAATAAATGAGCTATTTTGGGTTCAGAGATGCCAAAATATGTATTTGGCTCACACAGAGAGTATCTGTAGCTCTAATAGGAGGCTGACAGAACCGATTGCTATATCTGATCAATCAAAAATCACAATAATTGCCTATCTTTAAATCCAAGTAAAAAGCTCAAAAATCAGCATTGAATAACCTGTCCGGATGCGGACAGTGGCAACTTCCAAAACAAGTTGTCTCAAACAGGGCAAAGAGGTATCAAATGATTAAGTACTATTCCATCAAAGCTTCCGGTAAAGGGAAATTCTCATTCCATCGGATCATCTGTCTTTTGTCGGTTCTGTCAATGTTTTTTTCAACGCCGGCTTATGAAGACACGACTAATCTGGAGAATTCAAACAATTTCGCAAAGACTTCCGTAAAAACAACAGGGCAAAACATTAAAACCGGCGCTCCAGGCTCTGTGGCGAATTACGGCTTATTGCCGCTCTACTTTATAAAAAACGCCGGACAGAAAGACAGCCGCGTAATGTATTACGCTCAAACGAAAAAATACATACTCTGGGCGACGGATGATGGCCTTGTCTTCGATTCGGTGATTGATAGACAGCAGGATGGATTCAATTTAGAAAGAGATATCTCGCGCCTGAATTTCCCCGGCGCAAACATGGGAATCGAAATCCAGCCGGAGAGCATAACCGATTATAGAGTGAATTATATAAACGGCAATGATTCTTCAGCCTGGCTGACCGATCTGCCGACATCCGAATCCATAATCTATAAAAACCTCTTCGACAATATAGACCTCAGGATTTATGGAAGAGAATCCAGGATTGAATACGATTGGATAGTCAAACCCGGCGGGGAAGCTGACAAGATTCGGTTTAAATATGACGGTGTGGCAAAGGTCTCACTATCCCCTAACGGCGATCTAATCGTCACAACCCGCTTTGGTGAGATACTTCACAAGAAACCGGAAGCCTGGCAGATGATAGACGGCGAGAAAATCCCGGTCGGAGCGGAATTTATCAAAATTGCCGGCAATTCCTACGGGTTCAAAATGTCCGCATACGATAAAAAATATGAACTTATTATTGATCCTCTCGTAATCCCCTATTCGACATATCTTGGTGGGACAGATGTTGATTACGGGTATGCAATCGCGGTAGATTCGCAAGGCTCGGCATACGTCACGGGTTATTCTAATTCATTTAATTTCCCGGTTCAGAACGCGTACCAATGGTGGAGAACCGGTAATGAGGTCTTCGTCACAAAATTTTCCGCCTCGGGAACTTCTCTCATTTATTCGACTTACATCGGCGGAGCCGGAACAGACAGGGCGAACGGGATAGCTCTTGACTCCTCGAACAACGCTTATATCACCGGTTATACGACATCGAACAATTTTCCTATGGTTAACGCCTATGACAGCAGCTTCAGCGCATCAAACGATGTCTTCGTAACAAAGCTCGCGCCTGCAGGCAATTCATTGGTATATTCTACTTATATAGGAGACACCCTGTCCGAAATCGCTTATGGGATTGCAGTTGACAGCCAAAACAGGGCGTATGTTACAGGTACTACCACATCCACAACCTTCCCAACTGTAAACGCTTACGATGCATCGCATAATGGTGGTACTGACGCGTTCGTCCTCAGATTAGCGTCGGCAGGTGATGCCCTTGAATATTCCACATTTCTCGGGACAGCATCCACAGACGAGGGATATTCCGTGGCGGTTGACAGCTCCTTCTCGGCTTATGTAACAGGAAGAACAAACGGCGCCGGCTTCCCCACCCTCAACCCGTTCCAGGCAGCGCGCTCCGGGGGCTATGACGCTTTCATCACGAAGCTCTCGGCTTTGGGGAATGCCCTGGTCTATTCCACTTATCTCGGCGGGACTGCGAATGAAGAATGCCGTGGAATAACTATAGATGCGGCAGGCAGCGCATACGTCCTCGGCAACACGCTTTCAAACAATTTTCCCACCCTCAATCCGCTTCAAGCCGCGAGGGCCGGAAATACCGATTTGTTCATCACGAAGATGTCCGCAGCCGGTAACACGCGTGTCTTTTCGACTTACTTCGGCGGAACGGGTGATGATTACGCAAGAGGGATAGCCATTGACTCTACGAATTCCATATTTATCACCGGTTACACAACATCCATCAATTTCCCTACTTTTGCAGCGACACAGTCCGCTCATGCGGGGGGAACAAACGACGCGTTTATAACCAACATTTCGAATACAGGCGGGTCATTACTTTATTCCACGTATCTCGGCGGCACATTGAGTGACGTCAGCTGGGCGATTGCCGTGAGCAACGAACCCGCAGCATTCATTTGCGGGTATACGCTTTCCACGGATTTCCCGCTCAATAATGCATACGATACAACGCTCGGCGGGACGACGGACGTGTTCTGCGCAAAATATCTTTGGTACATAAACAACATTCCTCCGGTGGCAGTCGCCTCAGCGAACCCGACAACAGGCCAGCTGCCTCTGACGGTCAACTTCGACGGCAGCGGTTCATCCGATTCCGATGGGACGATTGTTTCTTATTTCTGGGATTTCGGAGACGGTTCAACGGGCAGCGGGATGAGCGTTTCGCATGTATATACTCAACAGGGAACATATACTGCCACGCTTACGGTAATGGACAACAGAAACGACACCGCAACGGATACGGTTCAAATCCAGGTATCGGGCAACATTCCGCCCGTCGTTGTGGTAACCGCCTATCCCGTAGCCGGCATTGCGCCTCTTACGGTGGATTTCGACGGCAGCGGGAGCCATGACCCTGATGGTTCCATAGTGTCTTATAGATGGAACTTCGGCGACGGTACTTATTCCTCGCAACCGAAGGCAGCGCATACCTACAGTGAAGCCGGTACATATTACACAAGCCTCATGGCCAGAGACAATTCCGGATTGTCCACCTCCGAATTCGTAACCATCAATGTATATAACCTTCAGGCTGTTTCCTGCATAATTGATACTTACGGAATCAGCAGGATAAAAGCCAACAATAAAGCCGAAACCTGGATCGGGGTACTCTTGATAGATTCGCTCAGCGGCGCGCCTGCAATAATACTGCCCAGAATTGATGTCCGATTGGAAGCATCTTCCGGCAACTTCCTGGAAAGCCTTTCCTTCGAATCCAACAGGGCTCTATACAGCCAGAAGATCTCTTCGGGAGCGCCAGGACTTGCCACGATCACCGCTTATATCTCCGGCGTCCCCAAGTGCAGCGCAAGCCTGGAATATATATGGCCGAAGCCGCCCGCTCAAGTGCAGTTGAAACTCATTGAAAACCGTTCGCTCTTCGCATACGAGTATGCCGGACTTCTAACCTGGCAACCGAATCCTTATGAAATCTTTCCGCCTTCAGGGTATAGGATTTATCGTTCCATAGATGACTCTTCATTCGAGCTGATAAGCCAGGTTGATTCGATGATTTTTCAACTCGAAGAGCAGCACCTGTCCAAATCCATAAAGTATTCCTATTCAATTTCCACAGTGGACAACGAGGGAGATGAGAGCGATCCATCGCCGGTTGTAAGTTCCAAATGATGGAAACAATCAGGGATTAAGCCTTGCTCAAATAGATTTACACGCAAGATCTGACATTGCCGTAGATAGTCTGGGCCAGAAGAATGGAAATGGAAAGAATGGCAAAAAAACGATTTTCACTTGTCGTAGTTAAAACTCTTTCACAGATTATGAAGGTGACTATAGAGTAAAAAACTCAAACCTTTGTTGGTTGATCAAAGTAAAAAACAACCAGCCGTGTTTCTCGAATGTTTCAAATAAACATTAAAGAAGCAAAAAGAAATGAAAAAGATACTTTTCTTATCGCTTTTAGTGTTTGGGATAATTTTGGTTCCAAGCACAAAAGCTGCAACAATCAATGTACCGGCTGATTTTCCAACCATCCAAGCAGCAATTGACGCTGCAGCTCCTGGAGATAAAATTGAAGTCGCAGCCGGGACCTATGTTGAACAGGTAGTCATTAACAAAAATCTCACCCTATCAGGCACCGATAACCCGATGATCAAAGCACCTGCTTCTCCAACCGGCTATAAGTTCCCGGAAGGCGGCACAAGCACGTGGGAGCCCATCGTTTTTGCATTTGGTGGTACAGCAGACGGAAGTTTTAACATTACTGGCACAGGTCAGGTCACGGTCAGTATATCGGGAATTACCGTTGACGGAAATGCCCGTATACCATCTCCGACTTCTCGCAGAGCAGTTGGCATCCTTTACCGAAACGCCGTTGGAGATGTTACCCATTGCACTGTTCAAAATATGGGGTATTCACCAAGTTTCGGAAATTCCTGGGGCATTATGGCCTATGGCACCTCGGATGCAACCTTTCACGGGAACATTGTCAGCGGATATGCAAAAGGAGGTTTTGTCGTTAATGGTTACCCAGCAGATCCATCAATACCAAAACCACATGCTGTAATCGATGGCAATACTGTAACCGGCCCCCCCTACGACCCAGCCCTGGCGTTAGCACCCAATGGAATTCAGATCGGCTGGGGAGCTACAGGAAGCGTGACAAATAACACAGTCACCCATCATGGTAGTCCCGGCACGATATGGGGTGGCACTGGCATATTAATCCAGAGTTCGCCAAATGTTCTTGCTGAAGGGAACAGGGTAACAGACAACCAAGATTATGGCATTGCCACAGCAGGCTACGAAAGCTACGGTGGTAGCTATACCACTGGGACAATAATACGAAATAATACGGTTGGGCGTAATGGGATGGGTATCTACATATCACGCAGGTCTGTGGACACTTTAGTCCAAAACAACACAATTACCGGAAATGAAATTGGCATTAGAGTTGGGAGCAGTGATCCTTACCTCGCAGTCCCTCCTGTTAATACTGACATCCATAACAATATGATTTATGGTAATACCGATTTTGGGGCATTTGTTGAAACTAATGCGTTACAAGAAGAAGTCGACGCCACTAACAACTGGTGGGGTGATTGCTCTGGCCCTGCGCCCTACGGAACCGGCAACGCAGTGACTGGTAATATTAACGTTATGCCGTTCGAGTGCATTACCAAGAATCCTGTAGCCATGTTGACAGCAACACCGAAAGCAGGGTTTGTACCATTGACCGTAACCTTTGACGGTTCGCTATCTTATCCAGTTGAGCCCGAGACAACAATCATAGATTGGATATGGAACCTTGGAGACGGTTCTCCAGACGAGTATGGGATTGTTCTTCAGCACATATACAATTCCGCAGGGTTTTACACGGTTACACTTACGGTAAAAGACTCGTATGGAAAATGGGGTTCTACTCAGGGGAATATAAAAGCCTACAATATCGGAGATCTTACCATAGACTTTTATTCTGAAAGAAACTCATTAAAAGCCAACGGTAAAGAATCCACATTCCTGTTCGCGCATATCTATGATGCTGAAGGAATTGTTCTTGAAGATCTCAAATTGATATTCGGACTTGACAATGGAACGCTCGTAGAGCCAGTCTCGTTCGATCCTTCTACTGGAACTTACCAGCAGCAAGTATTCTCCGGAACTCCGGGAGCTGGAACCGCTCAGGCAATTCTCGGGGGCACATCGATGGCATCACTGCAATTACAATACCTCTGGCCTCAGTCTCCGATTAATGCCAAGCTTGAGATAAAAAAAAATCATTCGCTGCTGAAAGGTGTTCTGTATGCATATCTCAACTGGCAACTTAACCCGAACCAGCCTTATCCCATTTCCTGGTATAAGGTTTACCGTTCTTACAACAGCGGAGCATACCTACTCCTCATAATGGTTCCAGAAGGGATTTTCTCTTTCGAAGACCCAGGTCTGCCATTTGGTGATTATAAGTATGCAATTTCCGGGATGGACAATGCGGGCGATGAATCCGAATGGATAATTGTTCAGTAAAAAAACCATGAAAAAACTATTAATTCTTTTCACGATCCTTTCAATATCGATGATGGTTTATAGCGCCGGGTTCAAAGTCAGTTTGGAAGCAGGAAACTTTCAACCATCTGGCGAATCTTTCAAAGAGATATATGGCGGAGGGTTCACGATGAATCTCACCGCAGAGGTTGATATCCTCAAAAACTTCGAAATATACGCCGGCATAATGTATTTCAATGCCAGCTCAAAAACCGAAGTGACTCAGGAGAATATCGAACTCACTCTCAAAGATCTCCAACTTGGAATACTGTATCTCATACCGATATCCAACTCAAACATTCGAATTGGTGGCGGAGCCGACTTCTGCCTTCATACTGAGACAGACCCTTTCGGCGGAACCGATGACTCTAAACTCGGATTCTTCGCATTGCTGGGATATGAATTCCCACTTTTCGAAGATAAAATCCTCGCCGGAATCGACATAATCTACAACTCCATTAAGGTTCAAGGAGTGTTCGAAGAAGTCGACTTCGGTGGATTAAGGGGACTGGTAGGAATTAAAGTAACATTCTAACTTTCCCACGCCCCCACTAAAAAGCCCGAGACTATAAAGCCCAGCCTTTACCCCTCTTAACCCAGGGCCGAACATGTCCCTGACTTAGTTGAAAATTATGAGACGTTCCTTTCTCCTTATGTTAAAAATGGGCGGATAAGTCTTGATCAGACAGACTTATAATCCGGTTCAGACATTATCGGGGATGGTCTACAAACTCAAATTGAGGTTAAGTAGGATTTTAACTATCAGCTTACGTTTGATTAAGAGCCTTGAATAATAGCACACAAAGTAAGATTCCGGATTCATTCGGCAAGCTCGAGGCGGACAAGATCGGTACAACAGATAGATGATGCCGGTTGAATCCTGCAAACACTTCTTATTAGATAGCCTCTAATAAGGTTTTTCTAATTCATCCAAATTATTCGAATTTTATTTCGCTGACGGAAACTGTGTCCAAACTGTTGTTTTTTGCGAGAATTTCTTTCGACCCCGACGTGCACGGGCGCCTGACTTTGAAAGCAAGTATGTTGAATTTTTTCAAAGTGACCGCTCTCTGAAGAGAGATTTCCTTTTTGGAGAAAGACCCGGCTGAGATGTTGAAATTCCCCATGCGTTCATTATTTAAAAACAGATCCACGCTTTGGAGCACACAAGGATCCGATGCCGTAACCAGAACCTCGATCTTTGAAATTTTATCTATATTACCGCCGAATACGATCCGCGCTTCGGCGCCCTGAATATTTCTGAACCTGAAATTCCCGATTTTTCTGCGCTGACCCCAGCCATAGGATAAAAATGCAAGATCACCGTCGAAACCGAGTTTCACAGACCCATCGAATGCTTTCTTCAAACCGGCTCCGTATTCCTGCGCCAACCGGTCTCGTATTGAAGAAGCGATAATATCATATGCTTTCTGAGACGGATGCGAGGTCAAATCGTTGAACGGCAGTATTCCGGTTATCCGGTAGTTTTCCGTGAAGGCATTGTAAAAATCCATGACATCCAGGTTATATTTCCTCAAAATTTTTCCGGTGATTTTCTGTGGAATATTCGGTATATCCTTATAATATATCTGTTCGATTGCGGGAAAGAGAAGGAAGAGAAGTTTTGAATTCCCGGCCCGCGCTGTGCTATTAATGCTCTCCAAGCCCTCACCCACGCTATCCCAAACCTCATCCGTCTCGCGCATCGGCGCAAGCAGTATCTTCGGCGGAACGTCATCGGCGGCGATCTTCATCTCCTTTATTCGTTCCATCCGCTTTAATCCCGAATAATGGAAATATAGATATCTCCAGATGTATAACGACCTTATAAATCGCGGCGGCAGTGCGTGCGAAATATTCACGCCATCAAATGAAGCCGTCGGCTCGAGATATAGATGCCCATTACCGAGAAACCTTGCCTGTCTTCCTTCAAGATCGTTTGAAATCGTGATCCCTGCAATGACCAGATCGGGGGAATATCTCATCCCGTATTTTTTCAGCACCGCGGCATATTGATTGATGTTATGCCCGGGCATCCCCAGGTTGATGACTTCGAATCTTTTAACGCCCGGGATTACAATCTCATCGAGGCGCTTCTGTAAAACGGAGCCGATCGTTTTATCGGATGGAGTTCTCACGCCGAAAACAATTGAATCCCCGATAAGGACAATCCGAAAGACGCCCGCGCTTTTTGATATTTCAGGGGAAGGTTCCCCCCTGAATCCATATTTGTCGGCTTTAATATTGCTTCTTTTATACTTATGGTTGGGAATCAATGTATAGCTGATATCGGGATCGGTATCCAGATAATAGCCGGGGGAAGGAGGGAAATCGGGAACCTTCGGCTTGTTGCTCCAAAATATCCGCAAACCAATTTCGGTAAAAAGCAGAATGACTATGAGCGCCGCAAAAATTGTGACTAATCTGAAGAAAAACCCTTTCATAAGTCTCCTCGAAAGAGCGCATTATAACATATCGAAATCAGGAATCAGTCAGCGAAAAGAGGAAAACCATCCAAATGACAGATAAAGCCGGTGGCAGTTCAAAAGCTTTCTGATCCATTCATCGAATATCGCACCCTCCAAATCATTTCAATGTCCAGCTTTTGTTCTTCTCAGGCATTTAGCGCTATGATTTTTTATAATAAGGATTAGAATCTCTATTCTGAAAGTTTTTTAAAGATGAACAAGTTGATACTAAAGCCGGGCAAGGAGCTATCGCTCGGCAGGCATCCATGGATTTTTTCGGGAGCCATCGCGAGAGTGGAAGGCGAACCGGAATCCGGTGAAACCGTCCAAGTGCAATCCTTCAGAGGGGACGCAATCGCCTTCGCGGCGTTCAGTCCTTCGTCAAGCATCAGGGCGCGGGTTTGGAGCTTTAACCCGGATGAAAAGATTGACGAAGATTTTTTCCGCCGCAGAATTACCGGAGCGCTCAAGGCGAGGGATTCTTTCATTAATGATAAAAACACGAATGCATACCGGCTTATTTACAGCGAAGCGGACCTGTTTCCGGGCTTGATCGCCGATAAATACGAAAATTATGTGGTCATTCAGATTCTCAGCTCCGGCCCGGAAAAATGGCGTGAGACGATCGTTAAAATGCTCGCGGAAACTGTCAATCCGGCCGGAATCTACGAAAGATCCGATATAGAGGTCAGAAAGCTTGAAGGGCTCGAGCCGAGATCCGGGCATCTTTGGGGAAATGAGCCTGAGGAAAAAATAACCATTGTTGAAAACGGTTTGAAATATTTAATCGATATAAAAACCGGCCAGAAAACCGGATTCTTCCTCGACCAACGCTCGAACAGACTTCGCGTAAGAGAATTCGCTGCCGGAAAGAAGATTTTGGATGCATATTCCTATACCGGCGGATTCACGATGAACGCCCTTGCCGCGGGTGCCGAATCCGTAACCGCAATCGAATCCTCTGCTGAAGCGCTTTCATTGCTCGAAGTAAATGCGGCACTCAACGGATTCGAAAAAGAAAAACTGGAGATAAGACAAGGGAATGTCTTCGAACTTTTCAGAAAATTCCGCGACGAAGGGCGGAAGTTCGATATGATAATTCTCGACCCCCCGAAGTTTGCGCCGACAGTCTCATCACTTGACAGTGCTATAAGGGGATATAAAGATATAAATCTGCTCGCCATGAAACTGCTTACCCCCGGAGGGATACTCTTCACATTCTCCTGCTCTGGGGCGATGAATATTATCCGCTTCATCGATATGCTCGGTTATGCGGCGGCGGACGCCGGAATCGACGCCCGAATAATCGAAATCCTCTCGCAGGCGCCGGATCACCCTATCTCGCCGGTCTTTCCTGAGAGTTCTTACCTGAAGGGCTGTATTCTCAAGATCAATTAGGTCCCATATAGCTGAATAAAAACCCGGGTCAGGGCCGGGGCAAAAGGCGAAAAAGATTATAGATCAGGCGAGCTTCTGGAAAATCCTGTTGAAGATGCCGCTTATCAATAGCACTCCAATAATAATTAAAAGTCCTCCGCTTATGATTTCTATCACGCGGAAGTACTTCTTGATCTTCGAAGATGCTGTAAGAAATCCGGTGAAAAGCACCGCTGACAGGAAAAAGGGAACCGCAAGGCCCAGCGAATAAGCTGACAGCAGAATTATCCCCTGCATAATCGTATCGTTCTGGGACGCAAGGATCAGGATCGAGCCGAGAATAGGCCCGATGCATGGAGTCCATCCTGCGGCAAAAGTCATACCGACGAGAATGGAGCCGATTATTCCGCGGGGTTTCTTCGCCAGATGAATTCTTTTATCCATATACAGCTGCTTGACCTTGAATATTCCGAGTATATGAACACCAAGTACGACGATTATCGCTCCTCCTATCACCTGGATCAGCCGTTGATTGTCTTTGAGAAATCCGCCGATATATGTGCTCAAGGCGCCGAGGGCGATAAATATGAAAGAAAATCCCATTATGAAGAAGAGGGAATTGGTCATCGTAATTTTTAAAATCTCTTTGCGCTTCTCCTTCGTATCCTCGTTCAAATCCTCGAACGAAATTCCTGTGATAAAAGCGATATAAGAAGGGATGAGCGGAAGAACACAGGGCGACACGAATGAAAGCAAACCTGCCCCGAGGGCATAAAGCAGAGTGATATCCTGTCCTTGCATATTTATCTTTCTTTCCGATTTTTTAAGTTAAAGCTGTTTGGAAACTTCTTTTGTAATTGTGGCATATAAATCGGGCTGGGAGCCTATAATTTTTAAAGCAATCTTGCCATCCTTCGATATCACGAAGGTGGTCGGGTATCCGGGAACACCGAAATCCCTGACCGTCTTTGAATCGCCGATAATAACCGGATAGTCTATGCCATTTTCCTTTATGGAATCCCTGATATCTTCAACGCCGCCGCTTTCATTTACGATCGCAAGCATGGCGAAATTTTTATTCTCTTTGAAATTACTATAAAGCTTCGAAAAGTTCGGGACCTCTTCTATACATGGTTTGCACCAGGTCGCCCAGAAATCTATAACAACGACTTTGCCCTTCAAATCCGACAACCTGACACTCTTCCCATTCAGGTCACTGAGGGAAAATTCAACCGGTCCCTTCAGTGATGATGTCGAAGCGGGCTGGCAGCCATAGACCAGCAACATAGCGAGCGCAATTGTTATAATAGATATATAGTCCTTGATTCGCATAAAAACAGATCCTTTCACAATAGCATTTGTATCGCACGATTAACTACGGAATCAGATTAAGCGCTATTCCTTCGTTAAAAACCGAAGGGGTAGACTTTCGTAACCCTTACTTTTCTTCCGTCTTTCATTACCGGAGGAGTAAACCTATAGTTCTCAGCAACTTTCTTTGCCTCCGCCACGAACAGCGTCTCACCGCTCAGTACGTCAACTTTCTCCACTCTGCCATCAGTGTCAATATACAGCAACAATAAAACAGTTGCTTTCTTTGTTATACCTGCCCGGGCGAGCTTTTTCGGATAGATCGGCCGAGGCTGATCGACAACTTTCATCACAAGGTCGGGGTCGTCTCCACGGACATAAGGAACGTTAGCTTGATCGAGAGTCCGGTTTGTTGCCAGTTGAGAAGAAGTTGTAGCGGGCGTCGTCGCAGGCCTGGACCCGGGATTCGAGGTCGTCGGATTTACTGTTGTTGTGGCTGTCGTTGATGTCGGCGGGTTACCCGCTGGTTGACTGCTTCCCCTATCCATTTCTGCTGCCAATCTCGCGAGTCTGTCTTTTTCGGTTTGGTCATCGGACGATTTCTTTGCGCGTTCGGTATCTTCCCTTTTTTTCTGTTCTTCCGCCGCAATTCTAATCCTGTTCCCCTCATCAAGCAATTTGGTTCGTTCCTGTTCTCTTGCAGTTTTATCGGTCTCCAACTGGCTCAGCCTTTCCTGTGCAAGTCTCAATTCCTCGGCGGTTTTATTGAGCTGCTGCTCCTTCTGCTGAACTTCTACCCTTTTCTGCTCCAGTTCCGTTTTCCGCGCGAGAGCCTCAGGTGTATCTATCATTTTAACTTCCGGTTCCCCCCTGCCCGTGATTATAATAATCAGAAGGGTCAGGATTATCACGCCTGCGCTTCCAAGCAGCGCGGGGATCAATCGGCTTTGCTTCTTTCTGGTGTATGAGATGAAGTCTACACCGACTTCCGTGCCAATTCCTTCATCCTCAACCTGTATCTGCCCTGTGTCCGGAAATATCTGGGCGGAGATCTCTTCCGCTGTCAGTTCCGCGGCTTGTCCCGGAGCGCCTTGCGGAGCCGGTGGAGGAGTTGCAGTGGCAAGAAGATAGTCAGCATAGTTCATATTTAATTCCGACTCGAGGTTGGCCTTCAGGTTTTTGATTTCCTCTTTATAGATGGAGTTAATAAAAAACGACGTCTTGGTTGCCGTGGCAAGATAAACCCCCGAGTAAAGCAGGGTATCCAGCTCTTCTCTCATTGCCCGGATCGAAGGATATCTCGTGGCGGGATTCATCGAGAGAGCCTTGGAGATGATCGAAAGCATCTCCGGCGGCGGAGTTTTTCCATCGAAGATTCTTTGATGGGTATAGAGATCCTCGATCATCTGCTGAACGTTTTCCTGCCTGTTGATTGTAAAAAGAGGGTTCCCGGTTATCATTTCATAAAAAATCAGGCCGACCTGGAAGATATCCACAGCCGGTGTAACAGGCCTGCCATCCACCTGCTCCGGGGCAAGGTAAAGCTGATATCTTTGCAGAAAAATATTACGCGCAGTCGCCATATAATCCACGCAGGCCACGACAGACCAATCCTGTATCTTTACGTCGCCATCGAATGTGATATAGACATTGTAAGGTGTAATGCCGCCATGGATCAGGGGATCCGTCCCCGCCATCTGATTGTGCGCATACTCTAGCGTGTTGCACATCTTGGATGCCGTATAAATCGCATAATCCAGCGAAAAAGGCAGGTTGTTCTTAACGCATCTTTTTATTATCGCTTTTATGCTGAATCCCTGCACGTTTTCCTGTGAAATAAAGATGCCCCCGATATTATTTACTTCGTAACCCTTCGAGATACCTTCGTGCAAAAACTTCCCCGCGCCGAAATACTTCCCACTCAGCATAGTTTGAAACTTGGTCTCAGGCGCAACCTCATTAATCAGGCGGGTCAGGTGCACTATTCTGCTCAAACCGGTTGGTCCCATCTCCGCGGCGCGAAAGTTCCTCCCCAGCGGGGTCTCGGGTAGTTCACGAAGCAAGACATATTTACCGACTTGATGATACTCCGCCATATTTTCCTCCTGTATATTTATCGCTCATTGATGATAATTATATAACTAAATTTCAAATTGTAAACCTGCGAATTAATACCCACATATAATCAGACATAAAATACCAGTAAAAGTTCGAATATATACGGGAAATCAGCTTCGATTCGGCAATTCGTTGAAGAGGCGGGATATGGTATCCATTATCGTATTCGACATACGCTCGACGCTCTCTTTGGATAGCTCTTGAGGAGGAAAAATGGGATCGCCGAACTTGAGCGAAACAGGCGTCTTTGCCACCTTCGATGCTTCCGGAGGCAGCGCTTTAAAAGTTCCTTTGATCGCCGCCGGACAAACGGGAACACCCGCTTTTATTGCCAGATAAGCAGCGCCTGAATGAACATCTTTTTTTATAATTCCATCTCTTGAGCGTGTTCCTTCGGGAAATATGCCGAGAACCTTCTTGTTTTTCAGCTCGCCGAGCGATCTCCGCACTGCTTTCGAATCTATACCCTTAATATTGACCGGTATCAGCTTCATCGCCATATAAATCCATTTCATTTTTCTGTTTTCGAAATGTTTCCTGGTGATAAGCCATCTGATATTATGCGGGATCACTGTAGATAAAAGCATACCGTCCAGATGAGAGCTGTGATTGGAGCATAAAATATAAGGCGGGTCGGGTATTTTCTCTTTCTCGTAGATTTTCAAACTAAGAGTTGTCCGCGCAAATATCCGCGCAAAAAACCTTGCGGGATGATGAAAAATGACGAAAAGAAAATATAGAAACTTGTCCAATTGGCGCTTAATCGGTTGGATTTTTCGATTTTTTTCTTTTGTTCCTGACTGAAGGGAAATAATGCTCCCTGTACCTCTGGAAAAATTTCCAGAAATATTCGGTCGCCGAAAGTATGGCAAAAAGCATTACGCCCCATAGCAGAAGCACTCCCAGCCATGCGGCATACTCGGAGCCCTTTCTGAATAGATATCCGAATATCCTGGGTCCGCCGATCATGACGGAAATGGCAACAATCTGCGAGACCATCTTGACCTTTCCGAGGTTCGATGCGGCCATTGTAAATCCCTTCTGTGCAGAGATGGCGCGCAGGCCGGTTACCGCGAACTCCCGGCTTATGATTATCGTTACCATCCAGGCGGGGGCTATGTTTAGCTCTACGAGAGAAATAAATGCCCCCACTGTCAGGAGCTTGTCGGCGAGAGGGTCTAAAAGCGCTCCGAGGTTCGTGGTTTGTCCACGCTTCCTTGCGAGATAGCCGTCAAGGGCATCCGTAACAGCCGCCGCGAGAAATATCACTAATCCTATCAGCTCTTTCTCGGGAAATTTTGTCAATAGAACGACGACCAGAACGGGAACCAGAAATATTCGGGTGATAGTCAGAACGTTCGGCAAGTTCCAGAATTTGATCGTCTCTTCCATAGGCATAAGTATATAAAATCAAAAACTTTTTGTCAAAATTCCTTCCTCTCTATAAAAGATGCGGATAATGCCGGCATAAATACTCCATAACAGTTTAAGCCATCCTTCTCTTGATTCCCTCTTCCCATCGTTATTTAAGAATAAGACAGCTTTATTTACGACGCAATTTTTGAACTTTTTCCACGCCGGCATGTCTTATCCATAGAGCGTTTTCATATAATATAACTGTTCTGTGAAAAACTGCTTCAGTCGAAGAAAAAAACGTTAAATGATGTTTGAAACCGTGTAAGCTGATGTTTTCAAGAGAAAAGGATGATGCTATACTTGCGATATCTGAAGAAACCAGGATTGAAATGCAGTTATACGAGTCCGCAGAGATTCAATTCGAGAAAAATGAAGACACAATGCTTATCACCCGCTCCGTCAGCGGTGATCAGGAAGCCTTCGCCCAGATCGTAAGAAACCATCAGCGTATGGTATTCAATGTCGCCTACAGGTTTCTCGGCTCATATGAAGAGGCAGAGGAGCTCACCCAGGAGGTATTCCTCAGAGTGTACAGATTTTTAAGAAGGTTTGAGGGAAAATCCAGTCTGCGGACCTGGATATATAAAATCACGGTGAATTCCGCCTTGAACAGGCAGCAATGGCTGAAACGCAGGAAGCACTATCACCAGGTTTCCCTTGATAATCCTGAACCTGATACTGATATGACCCTCGAAAATAAAATACCGGGAACCGGCGGCAACCCCGAATCCACTGCTCTGAATCTTGAGCTTCAGGAAAAAATACAAGGCTGCCTGGATAAGCTGCCGAAACGGCTGAGGATTGCTATAATTCTCAGAGACGTCGAAGGCTTGAGCTATTATGAGATTTCGGAAGCGCTCGGAATAAACCAGGGGACCGTTAAATCAAGAATCGCAAGGGCGCGTTCCGCCGTGAAAGACGCCCTTTCGGGATATATCGAGGAATGAAGATGAGCATCAAGGCGAATAGAGAGATGATTTCGGCTTATATTGACAACGAGCTTGGAGCGAAGGAGCGCAAAAAGATCGAAGAGCTTATGAAATCCGACGCCCGTTGGGATATGGAATATAAGGCGATGAAAAAGACTGCGTTCCTGATGTCGCGGATCGAAAAACTCGCCGTCCCGGAAGATATGGTAAAGCGGGTATCCACATCCATTTCCCTGTCCGGAACGGATAGATTGAAGCGTCGCAATTCCGGGTTCGCTTTGAATTTTCCAAGGTCTCCGCTCTTCCAGTATCTCGCAACAGTCGTCGCCCTGGCCCTCATCGTGATGTCTGGTTCTTATTTTCTGCTCATTCATAAAAACAGAGAAGCGGAAAGATACACGTCCTCCCTGGAAAAAGAACAGGCATGGATGGACAGGGAAGTCGCGAAGCAGGACAAGGAGCTGGTAAGACAGGGTTACCGCTGGTATTTTCTCAGGCTCGAACAGGACGGCTCTTTCAGAATCATTCGCATCGGAGAATCGAAACCGAAAGATATCGAAGAGTCTCCCGCAGAAAAAGATGAAACAGGAAGACTGCAGGAAAAGAGATATGCCTTGGACAACAAACCAAAAGAAACCCCTGGCGCCACTTCCTCGCCGGCGCCCGAAGGGGCAAAGCCCGCGGTAGCGGCAACAGCGGAAAGCAAATCCGTTTCACCAGTAGACGATAAACGATCTGCCGCCGGCGAAGAACAAGAAAACCTCGCCGGAGCCGTCGCGAAAAAATCCCAGGAATCACCGGAGGCAGCGGCAAAAGCTAAGCTGGAGGATAAGGGCGCGGCCGCTGCCAGCGCAGGAACGGCAAAATCTGAACTTCAGGCAGCCGTTCCGGGAAAACCGGCCGAAAAAAAAGACGCTCAAGCGCCCGCGTCCCGCCAGGAACCTCCGGACGCTTCAAGAATAGTACAGAACCGGGAACCGGACGATAATAACCTTAATGAAAAGGTCACAACCGGGTCTTCCGCGAAAAGATACCGCACGAAGCAAAATGCGCCTTTTACAATACTTAAAGAAGGTACGATTCCCGGGGAATCCGAAAAGCTGCCGGTTCCACCCCAACCGGAATATATCCCGAATATCTCAGTCAAGCACGACGGTTTCATCAAAAACCCCGTGCTTAAAGTCAGGATCGAGATGGGGTCCGACGGCTCTGTTACCGCTGTCGAGATCATCTCCGGCAGCGGAAACGGATGGCTGGACATCGCCGTTAAACGTGCACTGATGAAGGCGCGATTCTCCAAACCCGAAAAAACGGGCGCGGATGGAGCTGTGAGGTTCGAGCTTAAAATCGAAGTAAAATAGCTGTTTCCTGACCGGTTGCCTTATATTGAAATCGGGATAAATCTCCATATATTTGATCATAATAGAATCTGATCCACCGATCTTATGCGGCAAATGGAACAAAATCCGGGACTGGCTGTCTGAAAATCCATTATGGAGAGATACACGTTCTTTGATAGCTGATTGTTTTAAAGCAAAAGCAGTTTTGAGACCTGGTATGTTTAAAGTTTCGGTGATTGAGGTGGTATTATAGTCTAACTGCGGGAGAGTACGTATGAGACGTGAGGCGTTAGACCTCGGGCAAAGAATGTTCCTCCCGTAGGATGACTGATTTC
>Ga0315293_10000219_pt1 | contig 50653 bp, 60 predicted proteins | sample YL17G13_20_MG_FD_203071 | JGI IMG/M metagenome (GOLD analysis project Ga0315293, IMG submission 203071) | Sediment microbial communities from Yellowstone Lake, YNP, Wyoming, USA - YL17G13_20 | ecosystem: Environmental > Aquatic > Freshwater > Lake > Sediment | place: USA: Wyoming | collected... | reverse complement strand
GGGAAGTGCCGCCCTGGGCCTCGTATTTGAGGTTAAGGTCCAGCTGATAAAGCCCGGGATTGGCATTCACGTCAGCGACGACTATATATTCGAGTACAACCGATTTCCCGACGTCTATGTTCTTTATGTATTTTGTGTCATCGGAATAAACCGGGAGTATCACGCCGTTCTTCTCATTCCACGAGAAAACCAGATTATGCAGTGGCGAGTTTCCCACGTTCGTGATTGTGAATCTCAGAGGTGTCTCATTTCCGGGTTCCAGCTTTGCCTTGTCAATGTATATTATTTGTGCGAATTCGTTGCCACTGACTTCAATGTCATAATTGTTTGTAATTGATATTCCTGAGGGGTCTGTTCTCTTAAGGCTGATTTCGTTTGTACCCTTGACTGCATCCTTATCCACCCTTACCCTGAATTTCAGTATAATCGCATCTGTACCTTGCTGGTAAGCGGATATTGTATTTATCGTTTTGACATAGTCCTCACCTGGAATAGCAACGAAAGGGTATTGGGGAATCAGCTCGAACACGACATTGTTTGACTCCTTGCCACCGACGTTCTCGACCATGAACCTCAATTCTACCATCTCCCCGGCAGGCGCCGGGTCGGGGTTTTGATTCACCAGAGACACATTGAGGACAGCCGTTACCGAATCGCTGATGTCAGCCTTAACATTGCTAAAATTCAATAATGCCACTATCACCATAAACAGTAATAGTCCAAATAATATTCCCGATTTCATTTTGCAACACCTCTCCTATTATGATTTATCTCGATTCTTTCCACTTGGCCATCCTTCAGATATACGACCCTGTTTGCATGCTTTGTCAGATGAAGGTCATGGGTGACCATGATTATTGTCTTTCCATCGTTCTTATGAATTCTGTTAAGGAAGTCTATTATGAAATCCCCTGTCTTGCTGTCAAGATTCCCCGTGGGCTCGTCGGCGAGTATGATCTCGGGGTCGACAGCAAGCGCCCTTGCGATTGAGACCCTTTGCATCTGCCCTCCTGACAGTTGCGAAGGCCGGTGATTGGCCCTGTCAGCCAAACCTACCTGGTCTAGCAGCTCTGTGGCCTTTTTCTTTGCTGCTGAATCGTCGGCGTCCTGAAATGCCAGAGGAAGCATGACGTTTTCCAAGGCGTTCATTGTCGGGATGAGATTGAACTGCTGGAACACGAAGCCGATTTTTCTGCCCCTGGTCTGCGCCAGTCTGGATTCATGGAATCCGGCGATGTTTTCTCCGTCAAGATAGATCTCTCCCTTTGTAGGCAAATCAAGGCACCCTACGAGATTCATCATCGTGCTCTTGCCGCTACCGCTGGCACCGGAGATTGCCAGGAATTCGCCCTTCTCAATTTCAAGGTTTACGCCTCTGAGGGCTTTAACCTCCACTTCTCCCATCTTGTAAACCTTCCAAACGTCTTTAAGCTTTATGATTGGCTTGGATTTTTTCATGCGTTCCACCTTATTATCATCTGTTCCTAAATGGCATTGTCATATTTGTAAAGTTGCTTGTAAAGTTGCCGTTGCCTGCCCCTGCGAATTCCCTGAATCCGAACGGCCTTACAATCCTGAATGTTACCAGAGTATATAACAGTACCATTCCTATGATAATCCCGATTATCATTCCCATCAACATGTATTTTGTCCGCTCCTTCATAATCATCTCATGAACCCCCCCATCATTCTGTCTGGCACGGGTGGTCCACTGGTGCCAGATACAGGCCCGGGCCAGCCATAAAATTCAGTCCTGGAATGCATCAGTATTTCTCCTGAATCGACGTCAATCAGGAACAGATGCATGGTTGAATTCTTCTGCAATGAGACTTGCATGATCTTCCTCGGGGGAGTCATCCTGCCTAATCCTCTTATATTTTCTGATACCGCGACCTGATAGTTCTGTATGTCATCTCCATCCTTTTGCAGCTCATTTGCAATGGTGGCTTTCGCGGAATCAATCTGGTCCTGTGTTGGAATATTCAATTGACCCCTGGAATGGGGAGGTATCCTAAAGTATACCCCACCGATTATGACCAAAATGAATAGGAATATGAAAACGACTGAAACAACCTTCCAGACATTTACATTCTGCTCCCCTTTGGCCTTGAAAATATCCTTCATTTTCCCAACTCATCCGTCTTTTGATATTATTTTAGCCTGAAACCATCTATATAGTTTACGTGAAACTGGTTTCATTATTTTGAAACCTCGTCACAGAAAAAATTTATATACCTGGGATAAAATCATAGCATGGACCAGTTCAAGATTATCATCACAATCGTTATATTGACGGCCTCGATATTCCTGCTCTTCAGCAGATTATTTGCTCCGCAACCGATACAGATAATCCTTGAAACAGGCCAGGAAGTGACTACACAGAGCTCGGAGTATTTCTCATTGGTCGACGTTCTGCTTCTAATTTCGAGCTCATTTCTCATAGGCTCGACAGCCACTTATCTGTTTTACAATTCGGACACCAACGATGTGATAAAATCCTTCAGGCAGAAGAAAAAATCAGTGGCTGATTATGGAATGGTCCTCCCGTTATTGAGGGGGGATGAGCGGAAGGTCTTTTCGGAACTGATTGAATCCAGCGGGGAGATGCTTCAGAATGCACTGGTATTGAAATCGGGCTTCTCGAAGGTCAAGATGACCCGTATCCTGTCAGGCCTTGAAAACAAGCATCTGATAGTTAAAGAAAGATACGGATTAACCAATAAGATAAAGCTAAGAAGATAATTTATTGGGCCGTGATGAAAATTGTTCGTTTTCCGTGAACGCTTTTGCATGTCTCGGACAGAAAGGGGTTCTATTCGTACCTGATCGCTTCCACGGGATTCAGCCTGGCTGCCTGCCTTGCCGGTGCTATGCCCGCCAGCATCCCTATCAGGGTCGTGAAGAGCACTGCCTCCGCTGCCAGGTTCACCGTTATCACCGCCAGGTTGGACCCTATAATGCCATTGATGAAGCCCACAGAAAAGAAGGAGAGGCCAAGCCCAAGGAAAGCGCCTATGAGGCTTATGCTCATGGATTCGGCCACTATTTCAACCAGCACCTGCCTGTTTGTCGCCCCTATCGCCTTCATGACCCCTATCTCCCTCCTCCTCTCCCTTACCGTCATGAACATGACATTCATTATCACCACGCCCGCAATGATGAGGGCTATTGAGCCGAGGCCGAACGTCATCGCGCTCATTTGCCCGGTCATGGTGGCGGCGAATTTCCTCACGTCCTCGTCCGTCCCGGCAGTGACGTCATTTGAGTCCATGTACTCCTGGTTTATCTGGTCGGCGACGTCCCTGGCGTAGGCGATGTCGACGGGCTTCAGGGTTATCATCGTCACCTTGCCCTCCATCTTCAGGACATCCTGCGCTGTCTTCAGGCTGGTCATCACACCCTCGTCGTCTGTTGTCCCTGTCTCCTGCATTATGCCTACCACTTCGTATGCCTTCTTGTCAATCATGATATCATCCCCAACGCTGACTCCAAGCCTGTCCTTCGCGCTCCAGCCCACTGCAAGCTCATCCGCCCCGTCGGCAGGCCAGCGCCCTTCATCGAGGCCCACATTTATCTGGGAGTACATGTCAGACTTCTCGAAATCTATCCCGCCAAGGAAGCCGACGCCGGGTGCGAACCCCATTATAAAGCCGGCGCTTTCATCGACGCCGGAGATGCCAGCGAACTCGTCTATCAGGTCCTCATCCACCTTGCTGTAGAATATGTTCTGGAAGCTGATGCCGTTCTGGATTACGCTCACGAGCCCCGTGGAGTAGCTAATCTCCTGGTTCACCAATATAGTGATGCCCTCGCTGAAGGAGCTCAGGCTGACTATCAGAAGCACGCCAATGGCAACGCCAAGTATGGTGAGGGCTGTCCTGAGCCTGTTCCTCATCAGTTCCTTTGCCATCAGCTCCCGCATCATCCTCTTTCAACTCCTTATGGCCTCTATGGGGTCTATCATGCTCGCTTTCCTGGCAGGGTATATCGCTGAAAAGATGGAAAGTATTACCCCGTAAGCGAACGCGCCGGCAGCGAGCTGGGGCGTCACCACGGCGAGGTTCATGCCTGCGAACAGCGAGGAATTCATCCCGTTGACGGCGAAATATCCTATGGCAAGCCCGAAGATGCCGCTTATGATTGAAATCGCAATGGATTCCTGGAATATCTGGACCATTATGTCCCTCCCCCTGGCGCCAACCGCCTTCATGATGCCAATCTGCCTCCTCCTTTCCGATATGCTGGTGATCATGGTTATGATTATGCCAAGTGCCGCCACCAGCGAGGCGATGAACCCTATGCCTAGGGTCACTACGCTTATCGAACCGATGATGGACTGCGCCCTCTTCAGCAGGTCCTCGCTGGTCATCGCAGTCATGTCGTCGTACTCGTCCCTTACCTCCTGCTTTATGGTGTCCGTCAGCGTTATGTCGGATGGCTTTACGATGACTAGTGTGGTCTCCCCCTCTATGTTCAGGACTTCCTGGGCGAGCTTGTAAGGCATTATCGCCATCAGATTCGCGCCGCGCATCTCACCGCCCTCTATCACGCCTACGACCGTGAGGTCGTAGTGCCCGAACTTCATGCTGTCGCCGACCGAAAGCTTCATGCTTTCTGCCAGGTCCTTTCCGAGCACGACCGAATCCGTATCGGAGTCGTCATACCATCCGCCTTCCTTGAACGTGACATCGGTGAACGCCATGAACTCCCTCTGCTTCTCGTCGGCGCCTATTACGGGAATCGCCCCAAGGTATGCCGACCTTATAATAGGCAGGGCATCGTCGACCCCGTACATCTGCTGTATCTCGGTTACGATATCCTCGTCGAATGGCTCAGCCTGCGGCATGCCGAAACCCCCGCCGCCTCCAGAGCTCTTGGTGACCATTATCTTGTCGGCGCCAATCTGGCTGAGCGTGCTTTCAATGAGTATGCTCATCCCTGCAGATATGGAGCCGAGGGAGACGATGGCTGATATGGCTATGACTATCCCCAGGGATGTGAGAAAGGTCCTCATCTTGTGCCTTCTCAGCTCGGCCAGAGCGATGTCAATCATGCAAATTTCACCTAACCCTTTTCTTCCCGGATGCTCAAAAGCGTTAACGGAAAATAACCCTTTTCTGCACGAAACATTCAAAAGCGTTAACGGAAAACCATTTTTGTTTTATATTTTAATTTCATGTTTCTGCTTAAGCTCTTTCGGAAAGAGCTTATAGTTAACGGAAAAATCAAATTCGTTGGAGGCCATGTCAGTCCTCTTTTTCGATGCCGCCGTCCTTGATGTATATCCTTCGTTTCGCCCTCTTGGCAAGCCCGAGATGATGGGTGACCACCACGATCGTCTTCCCATACTTGTGGTTGAGGGACTCTATCAGCTTCACCACTTCCTCTCCGGATTTCGTGTCAAGATTCCCCGTGGGCTCGTCGGCGAGGATGGCATCGGGGTTGTTTATCAGCGCCCGCGCAATGGCGACCCTTTGCTGTTGTCCTCCCGACAGCTGGTTCGGCCTGTGGTGCATCCTGTCCGAAAGCCCTACCATCTCCAATAGCTCCCTGGCCTTCTTCTCCGCACCGCTCTTGCTCACGCCATTGAATCTCATCGGGAGCGCCACGTTCTCCAGCGCCGTCAGGGTGTTTATGAGGTTGTAGGCCTGGAATATGAAGCCAATCTTCTCCCTTCTTATCCTGGCGAGTTCGTCGCTTTCCAGCCTCGACACGTCCTTCCCGTCGATGAAAATCTTGCCCGCCGTCGGCGTGTCAAGGCAGCCCATGAGGTGCATCAGCGTGGATTTGCCGGAGCCGCTTGCGCCAATTATCGCGATGTATTCGCCCTTCCTGACGCTGATGGTGACGCCGCAGACGGCCTTGGTCTCTACGTCGCCCTCCATCTTGTAATTCTTGCACACGTTTTCCAGCCTAAAAATAGGTTCGCCCTTGTTCATAACGCACACCTATGAAAGAGGCGTTACTTCTTCCTCTTTCTGAGTCTCCAGATGTAAAAAGTCTCAACGGCCACCAGTATGACAAGGATTATCGTCACTATTGGGCTGCTGCCAGCCGATGCCTGGTCTCCTGTCGGCTTCGCCACGTACACGTCAGTTGCCGAGTAATGGAGGTTATTGCTCTCGTCATAGTAGCTGATGTTCAGCAGGCCCTGCCCGAAACCGAACTCGCTGAATCTTACGGCCTTGTATTTGCCTGCCTTTATCTCGCTCACCACGGAGACGCCCTCCAGCTTGCCTCCCTGGATCAGCGATATCTTGATGCCCTTGGCCGAAGCAGTCCCAAGATTCGTGATGTCGATCTTGAAGTCTGTGTTGTCAATGCCCGCGTTAAGTATGTCAAGCAGGGGCCTGCCCCTTACCGGAAGGCCCATATCAAAGGTGACGACGCCGGGAGTGCCCGTTTCGTCCTTGTAGTTTATAGAAAGGGTTGAGAGGTAGCTCTTGTATTCGGCCGTGTTCTCAATCTTGAGCCTGAACTTGGCAGTGGCCTCCTTCCCCGGCTGGAATTCCCCGAGGTAGAAGTTCCCGCCTGAAAGGACGGGCGCTATTATCGAAGCCCCGGTCGTCTTGTCGACCTCCGGGACAAGGCTCAGCTCGGTCTGGGCCGCATGGCCGGTCCCCTCGTTTTTCAGCGTGACCGTTATCTCCACCTCGTCGCCGGGCTGCATGCTATCCGGCGTTGTCTGCACATCCTTTATGACAATCTTTGGCGTTCCCTGGACGCTCACGGGTATCTTCTTGACGACATATGCGCTTGAGGCGCCTTCCCTGTAGTACCTGAACTCAAGCTCGTAGGTCGCCGACAATGCGGATTCGCTGACCTTCAGCCTGTAGGTCTGGGTTGCGCTGTCGTAGGCATCTATCCTTGGAAAAGTCTTAACGGACTCTTCTCCAGGAAGAAGCGTGAAGGGCTCCTTCGGCACCACCTCGAGCGTTATGCTCTGCGAGCTGGAGCCGTTGTTCTGCAGCCTGACCTCGATGCTCACCACCTGCCCTGGCTCCGCCGGATACGGCGTCTGCTTCGTCAGTATCAGGTTGACCTCCGGACCCTGGGCTACGGCCGGCGCCATCTGCAGGCTCAGTGCTGCCAGAAAGATGAATGCCGAAATCAGAACGCTGCTTTTGTTAATAATACCACCGTCTCACCACATCATTATTTTTCTTACTTATAAATGTTTTTATTGGCTGTTTATTGGCTGTTTTTGTGGCAAGAACGTCAAAGCTTTTAAACATGGCTAATAAAATTTCTCAACGGCGAACCAAGAGCGGCTTTTAAATTTAAGCCGGCATTATTAAGAAAGATGATTAAGAAAGGAAGAGTAAAAAATCCAAGGGGAGAGCTTAGGGAAGGAGCCTAAGCAGGAACATTCACGAAAGGTGCTGACGGATGGAAAAGGAAGAGAAGAAAGATGTGCATAAGAAGGGCAAGGAAAAGCCTGAGGCAGCTGAAAAAGCAGCCAAGGAGAAGGCCGGCCCGAAGAAGATAGTGAGGATGGCCGAGAGGGACATCGACGGGAACATGCCTGTTTCCAGGGCCCTCAAGGACATAAAGGGCGTCAGCTTCATGTATGGCAATGCCATTTCTAAGATGTGCGGCTTCGGCTCCAAGAAGGTGAGCGACCTTACGCCGGAGGAGAAGAGCAAGATAGAAGAGATGATAGCGAACCCCGAAAAGCACGGAATCCCGAGGTGGATGTACAACAGGAGGTTCGATCCGGAGGAGGGGAAGGACAGGCACTTCGTCGCAAGCAAGCTCGAGTTAAGGAAGAAGATGGACATCAATGAGCTGAAGAAGAGGAAATGCTACAGGGGCATCAGGCACATGTTCGGGCTGCCGGTGCGCGGCCAGAGGACAAGGAGCTCCTTCAGGACCTCGACCACCGTGGGCGTGACCAGGGCGAAGGCTAAGCCAGGCCAGGGCGCCAAGAAAGAGGACAAGAAGTGATCCCATGAGGAGAATAAGGAACAAGTTCAGGAACCCGAGGACTTCCTGGGACTCGGATGAGCTAAAGGCAAGGGGGGAGACGTCCAGGGAGTACGGCCTCAGGAGAAGGAAGGAGATACTCATAGCGCAGGAAATCCTTAGGAACTTCAGGAGAAGGGCCAGGGAGCTCACCGCAGAGAAGGACGAGAAGAAGGTCAAGGCGCTGCTGGACAGGCTGGTCAAGCTGGGACTGCTCGCGCAAGGGAAGGGGCTTGACGATGTGCTTGCACTGGGCGTGAATGACATCCTTGGAAGGAGGCTGCAGACCATAGTCTGGAAGAAGGGTTTCGCAAAGACCCCGAAGCAGGCAAGGCAGCTGATAACCCATGGCCACGTCGCCATCGGGGGCAAGGCCGTCAAGTCGCCATCATACATGGTTCCGACCGAGGAGGAGGCAGTGATGAGCCTCGTCCATCAGGTCTCTCAAAGCAGGGGTGAGAAGGCATGACCAGGGAGGAGAAATGGGGCATCGCCCATATATACTCAAGTGATAACAACACCATCATCCATATCACGGACATAACAGGGGCCGAGACCATATCAAGGGTCACCGGCGGAATGGTCATAGACAGGGACAAGGAGAAGGGGAAGGCCTTCCCTGCCATGAAGGCCGCGAAGAGGGCCGCGGAGGAGGCCCTGGAGAAGGGCATCACGGGCGTGCACCTGAGGATAAGGGCGCCGGGCGGCCACGACAAGAAGATACCGGGAGAGGGGGCCCAGCCAGCCATCAGGGGCCTGGTCAGGGCCGGCCTGAGGATAGGCAGGATAAAGGATGTTACGCCAATACCTCATGATACCACCAGGAAGCCTGGCGGAAGGAGAGGGCGCAGAGTGTAGAAATTTTTTGCTTAAGCTTTTTCGTAAAAGCTTTGAGTGATGTTATGGCACGAGGGCATAAGCCCGTAAGGGGCAGCAGGGCATTCTGGCCGAAAAAGAGAGCCAAAAGGATATACCCAAGCATAAAGACATATCCGCTGAAGGCAGGGGACAAGGTCGAGCCGCTGGCCTTCGCCGGCTACAAGGCGGGCATGACCCAGGCCAGCTTCATAGACAACAAGAAAGGCTCCCCTACGGCAGGCCAGGAGATAATGGAAGCCGTCACGGTCATCGACTGCCCGCCGCTCGTCGTGTGCGGCATGAAGATGTACAGGAAGACCCACTGCGGGCTTGTCAACGAAGGGACCGTGTGGCACGAGAGCCTTCCCAAGGACCTTGGAAGGAAGCTGGACATACCCAAGAAGCCGCACATGAAGAAGGAGCTCATAGGCAAGAACCTTGACAGGCTTGCCGCAGTCAGGCTCATAGTCAGCACACAGCCGAAAATCTCCGGCATGGGGAAGAAGAAGCCCGAGGTCTTCGAGGTCCCCATCTCAGGGAACGTCGAGAAGCAGTGGGCCTACGCCCTGGAGAAGCTGGGAAAGGAAATCATGCCGGCAGATGTTTTCTCCGAAGGCGAGGCCGTGGACGTCAAAGCCGTCACGAAGGGCAAGGGATTCACGGGCCCCGTGAAGAGGTTCGGCATCAAGATCAGGAACAGGAAGAGCGGAGGCAAGATGAGGCATGTTGGCAGCCTTGGCCCGGTCCAGCCGTCGAGGGTCCTTCCGGGAAAGATTGCATTCCCCGGGCAGCTAGGGTTCCAGACGAGGACGGAGTACAACAAGAAGATACTTAAGATAGGCGAGGACGGCCTTTACCCTCTGAGCGGATTCGTGAACTACGGCAGGGTTCCCAAGAATTATGTTATCATTGAAGGGTCGATTCCGGGCCCGAAGAGAAGGCTCATTATGCTGAGGAAGGCGGTGAGGTCCCATGAAAAGCCCGCGCCCGTCGACCTCAAGCACATTTCCCTTGAGCCCCAGAATTAGGTTCTAACCCGCCTGCTTCAACCTTTGCAGCGAACTCCTCCATGAGCCGATTTTTTTAACAACCTTATCGTCAGGTGAATCAGTGGCATTTATCCCGAAGCGGCCGAAATTCATTGGCGAATCCGATTCTGGATTGCTGCACCAGCGATAAACAACTGCCACCCCCTTTCCTTCCCTTCTGAAAAAATATGCGGCCGCATCCCTGGCCAATTCCGGCCCGAAGCCCCTGCTTATCCAGGAGCGTTCTGCCATTTCCCTGCTTTCCACCGTCGAGAAGGGCGTACCCGTTTCCGGCCTGTATGCGCCGTCATTGGTGAGCTCAACATAGCCGTTTCTGGGTACCATGATGTAATGCTCCTGGGAATTCTCTCCGATTATCACTTTCCAGCCATCCACACTTTTTTCAAAACCACCGGGATGCGTAATCCATCTCGCCGGTTTGAATTTCGGCCTTCCCCCGTTTGAGCCCTCCTCTTTTCCAAGATACTCGCAGGCATCGTCGGTGACATTTCCCCTGCCAAACTGGCTGAACATTCCATGAATGACATCCCTGACCCCGTCAGGAAGCTCAAGGGCCACACCGGCCTCGAGCAACAGGTATGTCTGAAAAAGGGCCGCCTGGTCCCTCAAGGTTATGGAGCCCCTGTGAAGCTCGCTGTAGGGCGCACCGTAGTCCAGTATTTCCTGCCCCAGCCCGCCCTCCAGCTCGATAGGTCTGCGCCTGTGCCTGTCTATTATATCATATAAGGTGGTTCTGGGGACTGCCATCAGCAAAGCCGGGTCAGCCATACGAAGATATTTGGCGTGTGGATTTTAATATGTTCTTTTTTACCACTTCGAAATGGTGTTGAAATTGGGATTCGATGGGCGGCGCGAACATCAGGAAGTTTTTAAATAGTGCTGCCCACTCTATGTCATGCGAAACAGGATTGTCGGTTTTCTGGTCATTGGCATTGCGGCCCTCATAGGGTTCATAATATACTCCTTCAATGCCGCGATGACCAACATCGTGAACACCTCCTGCACCCACGGGCCGAGCTGCCCGATGTGGGGGACCATAGACTTCCAGACCAACGTCAGCATCGCCGTCATGATAATCATTGTGCTGATCGGCCTGTATCTGATATTCTTCGGGAAAGAGGAGAAGGTGATTACAAAGATAAAAACAGTCAGGCAGCAGATCGAGCCGAAAGAGGTCACAAAGGAGAATTATAATAAGATATTGTCGACACTCGCCCAGGATGATAAGATCGTGCTTGAAAAAATTATAGGTTCTGATGGAACCATATTTCAATCCGAGCTTGTTGAGAAACTCGGATTCCCGAAGGCGAAGGTTACAAGGATTCTTGACAGGCTCGAAGGCAGGGGGCTCGTCGAAAGGAAAAGGCGCGGCATGACTAACGTGGTCATACTGAAGCGCTAGAATCCTATAGTGGAAAATACGAAGCACGCTGACGGTTTCTTTCATCTGGCAAGTGAAACCAGTTTCACACAATAGTTAATATGGTGTTTCATCCCGTGTTTTTTCATGAGCAAAAACAAGAGCTCCGGAAACACGCCAAAGGAAAGGGTTAAAATTCAGAATGGCGGCTGCTGCAAGGGCAGCGGCGCTGCTAAGGATGACAGTAAGAAAAGCAAAGGTATCCTGCAAGGCCTGGCCTATGGATTGATTCCGCACATAGGATGCATAGCTTTTATTATAGGTTCTGTACTCGGCGCAACGGTACTGATGGGGATTTTCAAGCCGCTGCTGATGAACAGGTACTTCTTCTACGGGCTAATAGCGATATCGATTGGATTCGCTACGATATCCTCTGCCATTTATCTGAGGAAGAATGGACAGTTGTCTCTCTCCGGTATGGGAAGAAAATGGAAATATCTCACGACTATGTACGGCTCCACAATAGGCGTGAACCTCGTGCTTTTCCTGCTGGTATTCCCTCTCCTTGCGAACTTTTCAGCAGCATCGCCGTCTGTGACAGGGGGCTCGCTGAATGCGCCTGGCACACCCGGAATTGGGAGTCTCGGTTCGATGAAGCTCCAGGTGGACATACCCTGTTCCGGCCATGCCCCGCTGATAACGGACGAGCTAAAGTCTATAGATGGCGTGCTAAGCGTCCAGTTCAGCCTGCCCAATATCTTCGATGTGAGCTACAATCCGGCCAAAACCTCGAAAGATGCCATGCTGGCTCTGAGCGTCTTCAAGGAATATCCGGCAAAAGTACTGGAGGAGTCATCTGTATCAGCATTGCCAAATAATATCGCAACATCTGCAACCAATGGGCTTAACAATCAGAACAATCCTGCCTCCGGGGGCGGCTGCTGCGGAGGAGGCGGGGGCAGCTGCGGCGGTTCATCAGGCGGCGGATGCGGATGCGGCGGGCGAGTATAAAAAACTCGGATTTTTTTCTTTTCTCTTATTACTAGATTAAAATAGAAATCAAAATAGAAATGGTGGACGAGATGGCTAAGAAAAGGGAGATGCTCATATCGGGTATGCACTGCGCCAGCTGCGCCGCCAGAATCGAAAAGCAGCTAAGGTCCATGAAGGGTGTCACCAGGGCGGATATCAACTTCGCCACTGAAAGGGCCGCGGTCGAGTTTGACGAGAAGCTTGCAGATGAGAACGCAATAATCAAGGCCATCGAAAACCTCGGCTACAGGGCTTCCATCAGGGATGAAAAGACGCAGGACTTGGAAAAACTTGAAAGGGAAAAGGAAACAAAAAATCTCAAACTTATGTTTTTACTTTCCCTGGTATTGTCTGTCCCTGTGTTCATAATCTCGATGCCGCTGCGATGGCTTAGCATCTCGCTGCCTTATGAAAACCTCCTGCTCCTTCTGCTGGCGACGCCCGTGCAGTTCGTCGCGGGCTGGAGGTTCTACAGGGGCGCATTCTCTGCGCTGAAGGCGAGGACTGCGACCATGGACACTCTTGTCGCCCTGGGCACGTCCGCTGCATATTTCTACAGCGTGTCCGTTGTTCTGCTCCCCGGCCTCCTGGGGGGCGGCGTCTACTTCGAAACATCGTCTGTCCTGATAACTTTCATATTGCTCGGGAAGCTGCTGGAAGCGGCCGCGAAAGGGAGGACGTCCGAGGCCATAAAGAAGCTCATGGGCCTGCAGCCGAAGACCGCGACTGTCATAAGGAAGGGGGAGGAGATGCAGATCCCCATCGATGACGTTGTCGTGGGCGACATGATAATCGTCAAGCCCGGGCAGAAGATACCAGTTGACGGCGTGGTGGTGGAAGGGTTCTCATCCGTGGATGAGTCGATGATAACAGGAGAGAGCATCCCGGTCGAGAAGCATAAAGGCGACACGGTGATAGGTGCAACCATAAACAAGCAGGGCTCCTTCAGATTCAGGGCTGCCAAGGTCGGCAGGAACACGGCGCTCCGGCAGATAATCAGGCTGGTCGAGGAGGCGCAGGGCAGCAAGGCCCCGATACAGAAATTGGCCGACAGGGTCAGCGGCATCTTCGTTCCCGCGGTTTTGATTATTGCGATATTGTCCTTCTCCTTCTGGTATTTCATAATGGGCCAGAGCTTCGTCTTCTCCCTCAGCATATTCGTGGCTGTCCTCATCATTGCATGCCCATGCGCCTTAGGCCTCGCCACGCCGACCGCGATAATAGCAGGCACGGGCAAGGGGGCGGAGAACGGCATTCTCATAAAGGACGCGGAGGCGCTGGAGAAGGCGCACAGGCTGGACACCATAGTTTTTGACAAGACAGGAACACTGACCAATGGGAAGCCCGTCGTCACTGATATCATTGCCATTGGCAAGCTGGAGGAAAAGGATGTCCTGAGATACGCGGCAATCGCGGAGAAGAATTCCGAGCACCCGCTCGCGGAAGCCGTCCTTGCAAAGGCGAGGGAAGGGAAGATAAAGGTCCCCGACGCGGGCTCCTTCGAGGCCCTGCCAGGCCACGGCATAATTGCGAAATTTGAGAGGAGGGTCATGCTGCTCGGCAACAGGAACCTTATGAAAAAATACGGAATTGAAACCGGCGGGCTGGAGGAAAAAATCGGCGCTCTCGAGAATGAAGGCAAGACCGTGATGATGCTTTCATTGAATGGGAAGGCTGCCGGTCTGGTTGCGGTGGCTGACACCCTTAAGGACTCGTCGAAAGAGGCGGTAATGAAGCTGCGCGGTATGGGAAAGGATGTGATTATGATCACGGGGGACAACAGGCGGACGGCTGATGCGATAGGCAAACAGGCCGGAATAGAACATATCCTTGCTGAAGTCCTTCCCGAGGAGAAGGAGAAGGAAATAGAGAAGCTGCAGAAAAAGGGGAGAATCGTGGCGATGGTCGGCGACGGGATAAACGACGCCCCTGCGCTCGCCAGGGCCGACATAGGCATCGCCATCGGCGCCGGCACGGACGTTGCGCTTGAGACCGGCCAGATAGTTTTGATAAAAAATGATGCAAGGGATGTTGCAAAGGCCATCGAACTTAGCAACTATACGTTCAAAAAAATAAGGCAGAACCTCTTCTGGGCATTCTTCTACAATTCCATCGGCATACCTGTCGCGGCGGGCGTCCTGTACCCGTTCACGGGATTCCTCCTCGACCCGATGGTCGCAGGCGCTGCCATGGCCTTCAGCTCCGTCTCCGTCGTCTCGAACTCGCTGATGATGAAGAGGTACAAGGCGAAGATGTAGCTGTTCCGGCAGATTAATCAAGGAGCCTTTTCTCGCCGGTCAGTTTCTGGATCTCGTGTGTGTTCTGGCTGACCTCCAGGCATCCAAGGTATTTTCCATTCGGGTCCCTGAGCGCAAAATACTCTATCAGGATTTTCTGCTTCTCCTTATTTGGACCCAGCGGCAGGTCTATCCAGAACCTGGCCTTGTCCCTCCTGCCGCCCTTCATTTCCCTTATTATGGCCTCGACCTTCTCGAGGCTCTTCTTCGGGTGGCAGTTCCTGACGTCAAGCCCCAAGACGGCATCAGCCCTCTTGAATATCCTCGTCTCATGCCTGTTCCATGCCAGGACCCTGTCGTTCTCATCCAGCACCGAGAAATCCATTGGCAGCGTGTCGAGCAGCGCTTCCAATGTCTTCTGGGGAAGTTTGCCTTTCATACAACCCTGATTTTACTGGACTTATTTAAAAGTTTGCCTGGCGGATTCTGCGCTCAGGACTCCCTCAGGTACCCCCAGTTATGCAGCCTGTCGCTGTCCTCGTACCACCTGTCGCCAATGTCCTTCCTGTAGTACATGTTGGGTATCATGATGTTGTTTATCCTGTTGTAGGCCTGGTTCTGCGCCTGTTTCATGGTCTGCCCCGTTCCGCACACTATCAGCACGACGCCGGTGGTCCCTGTCACAACCCACTCGCCGTTGACAAGCTTCACGTCCTCGATGTGGATACCTTCCTTGTCCTTGTTGTTGTACTTGTTGAAGAAAATGACCGAGTTCTTCGACTGCACGTCGAACTCCTTCCTGCTCTCGAAGGGGAACGGGGGGACGACTATCCTGACCCCTATCTGGAACCCGCTCCTTGTCTTGAGCTTGAAGTTGTTGCCCGACGCCAGCTCGTAAAGGAATTCGCCCATGGGCATCAGTATCCCTTCCTGCTGTATGCTTATGGTCGGATATCCGAAGCGCGACGTGAACTCGAGCGGGAAAATCCCGTTGCTGTTGACTATGCAGTTAAGGTCTATGTAGCCAACATAGCCCTCCTCGGCGAGCTTCGGCTCAAGCTTCTTGAGGGTGCAGCTGAATATCTTGTTGGACCCGCTCCAGAACATGGTCGTCCCCATCTCGCCTGTGGACGGCCCGATGTTCCCCGGGAACAGCTTCTTGTGCTCGAAGTTCACATTTATCGGATAGATGAAGTGCTTCCCGTTGAAGAACGCGCCCACTGCAACCTCAACGCCTGTCACCTTCCTCTGAATCTGGAACTCCTTTATCTTCCTGGACCATGCCTTCCTGTAGGCGTCAAGGACCTGGAGGACGTCCTTGCCGTCCTCCTCCTCGCCGATGAAAAGGAGGCTCTTCATGTTCTGGGCCTGCCCGCTCGGCTTGATGACATACTTCCCGGGATTGTCATGGACGAATGCGATGGCGTCATCGAAGAATGTGAAATTCTTGTATGGGATTATCGGTATGCCGGCCTTCTTCAGCTCCTCCTGGCCGAACGCCCTGTCGTCCTCGAGCTTGTCGGTATAGGGCGTGCCCCCTATCACCTTGTGGCCCTTCTCCCTCAGCTTCTTTGCCTTCTTGCCCATGCCGAGCACGTCATCGAAGACTATGACATCGGCCCAGTCGACTTCCTTCCTCCAGTCGTCAGTCTTCGGAACGAAGCCGTCGGCGACGGGCTTCTCACCGGCGTCGTCGATGCAGTATTTGACGTCGTTGCCCTCCTTCATGACCTGCCATGCGATGTCACTTATCAGGGCGTCTATGGAAACAAACAGAAAATTTTTCTTTTCCATGGTCAATGCATCTTCTTCATTTTTTGATTTCCCTGATATATATTATTTTATCTACAGGGAGATATATATTGTTCTCCCGATATCGTTTTTCAGGTTGCGTGCAAAACGACGGACAGCATCAGCTTTTTTCCGGCGCTGGATTTTCCATGAAAAATGCGGGTGTTTTCATCATTTGGCGGGCGATGTCCAGCAAAAATAATAAAAGCACGGAACATATTCTATATTACGGTGGATTTGATGGTATGGAAGATAGACAGGGGGGTATGCCTGAGGTGCGGTGCCTGCGTTTCTGTGTGCCCGGTGCTTGCGCTGGAGCTTCAGGAATCGGGGGTGGCGCATGATGCCGGGAAATGCACGCTGTGCACCGCCTGCGAGAAGATATGCCCTGTGGGTTCGATAAGGGTGGAGAAATGATCAAGGATTCCTATGATGTCATAGTGGCCGGCGGCGGGCCGGGGGGCTCCAGCGTCGCGAAGCATCTGGCGAAGCTCGGCCACAGCGTACTCATGCTGGAGAAGAGGCAGGAGATTGGCGCCCCCAAGAGGTGCGGCGAGGGCCTGTCGGTGAACACAGCCGGGATAATCGGCAAGATACCACCATGGTGCATAGCCCAGAAGATAAATGCGGCGAAGGTCTATTCCCCCGACAGGAGCTACGTCCTCATGGATTTCGGCGGGGACAGCAAGGGCTATGTGGTCGAGAGGAAGGCTCTGGACAAGTGGCTCGCCTTCGAGGCGTCCAGGGCCGGTGCCAGGGTAATGGCCAAGTCCGAGGTCACGGGTGTGCTCAAGGACGGGAACTCCGTAACGGGCGTGAGGGCCACCATACTTGGCGGCGGGGAGGTGGAGATAAGGTCGAAAGTCCTTGTCGCAGCCGACGGCGTGGAATCGACGGTCGCGAGGAAAGCCGGCCTCAACACCGCCAACAAGCTCGTGAATTTAGACTCCGGATTCCAGTACGAGATGTCCAGCCTCAACATGGAGGACGACAAGAAGATAATCCTCTACTTTGGCAACGAGATTGCGCCCAGGGGCTACATCTGGATATTCCCCAAGGGCCACGATGTCGCGAACGTGGGCATAGGCACCGCTATGGCGGAGAAGCCCCCCAAGCACTACCTCGACGCTTTCATCGAGGACAATCCTGATATCTTCGGCAGCGCCAGCATCATAGAGGTCAACAGCGGCGGCATACCGGTCGGGGGCTTTCTGGATAACATGGTCCTCGACGGATTCGCTGTCGTCGGCGACGCAGCCCACCAGGTCAACCCGATACACGGCGGCGGCCTGAAGGAGGCCACGATAGCCGGGGAAATCGCGGCAAAGGTCATTTCGAAGTGCATAAAGAATGGCGACGTCTCCAAGAGGGCGCTCTCGGAATACAACAGGATATGGTGGAGCCAGAGGGGAAAGAAGCTCAGGATGGTAGAGAAGCTGAGGCATGTGACGGAAAAACTGACCGACGACGACCTCAACATGCTGGTGAAGGAGCTCACCGGCGACATCCTGTCAGAACTCACAAGGGGCAACAAGTTCTCCGCGCTTGCCAAGGTGCTCATGAAGAAGCCGAAGCTCATAGTTCTCGCGAGGCATCTTCTCTGAAATCGGCGATTCCCATGCCCGGAGTTTGTTTTAATGAGCAGATGAATAATAGTATCAGAATGATGAGAAGTGTTCTGTATGCCAAAAAAGCCTATAACAGATGATGGTAAAAAGGGGAATTACAGGAGGTTCATCATACTTTCTGTCCTCTGTTTCGTCATAGGCGTCTGGCTGATATCATTCCCCATCTTCAACTTCCCGTGGACAGGCACGGACCTCTTAAGGCTCATGATGGACGCCTTGGCCCTGATTGCGGGAGCCATCATGATGGCCCTTGCGTTCACGTTGTGGAGGATGGGGGTTTCTTAATTTTTTCGGATGGCTTTTAAAATAAAAATTCAAATATGTCTCATGCCTCCGCAGATAACAAACTTTTTCGGAAATGACAGATATGTATGGGTGATACCTTTCATATTCTGGATATATGAATCGTGGTTGAATCAATCCTATTATCCATTTCTCATCATATCGGCAATTATTACTATTTTCCATCAAGCATATCATGATGAGTTATTTTAGTGGGTCAAAGAAAAGGAAAGATACGATAGAGACCTTGGCCTCTATATGAGAAAGAAACCTATAATGACGGTCTTGTATTTCGCGGCATTTTGCTTTAATACAATAACTTTATATTACACGTATAATTTAAGAGGTAATTCATTTAACAACTTTCTTTTCTTTTGTATATACCTTGTAGGATATTTTTACGTTGTGATTGGAATTCTTTTGAAATTGAGACTAAAGAGATTGAATAGTATAGTAAATTCTCTTATGGGGAAAATCCAAAGATAAATATCCGCTTTTCAAAAAAAATATATGGTAGGCTATACAAAGCACCTCAGCGGGATAATGAGGAGGGCCGGCGCCGAGAGCAACTATGAAAACAAGCAGCTTCTTGACAGCATCATAAGGGGCGTGCTTTCGATGGAGCATCATGAGGAAGCGCAGGTCTGGGAGAAGGTGAAGTCAATCATGTTCGCTGGGGACATGGAGAAGAAGAAGCGTTTCGAGGACATGGTCGTCAGGATATTCATAAAAAAGCTGATCGCAGGATAGCATGCTGAACCCCTGGTTTGTCATCAGCGGAATCGGGATGATGGCGGCAGGTCTGCTGCCCGTGTTCTGGTGGAGGTACAGGACGCTCGTCCCCTGGAGGGATTTCTTTCTCGGCGCGGGCTTCTGGGGCATCGCCATAGCCTTCAAGGTCCTGATGGACGTCACGGTCACGCCTATGCTTGCCGGCTGGCTTTCAGGGATTTACACGGCCGCCGGCATCGCCATCATAATCGGGGCCTACGCAGGGCTGAGAACCGGCTTCCTCGAATCCGGGCTCACCTATCTGCTGGCTTTCAGGACCGAACTGAAGAAGATGGACTACCAGCAGGCGGTCGCCTTCGGGCTGGGCTTCGGCTGCGCCGAGGCATTCATCCTGGGAATCTCATCCTTCCTCAATGTCTCGGTCATACTCGCCTTCCCGCAGATGATAGACCTGCTGCCGCCTGATCAGAGGGCCGCCCTGCTCCAGCAGCTGTCAATGCCAACCATCGTGGCGTTCGCGCCGATCATCGAGAGGGTCTTCACCATCCTTGCCCACGTCTTCTGCTCGGTCCTGGTCATCCAGGCCGTAAGGACCGGGCGCTTCGGGTTCTTCATGCTCTCCTTCCTATTCAAGACCGGGCTGGACGGCATGCTGCCCATGCTCACTCTGACTTTTGACAGGGCAACGGCCGAAGGCATATACTCCATCGAGGCATTCGTTGCCGTCCTGGGCCTGGCCAGCCTTGGCGGCATGTTCTGGCTCAGGGGCAGATATGGGAAGCATTATAAAAAGACGACAGGGGTGAAAAAAAGCCTGCTCATGGTTTCAGCAGCCGCCATCCTGATCCTCCTTGCATCGGCCCTGTCGGCCCAGCCGGACATAGCATCGCCGGTCGAGAGGAGGAACGTCAACTTCGACGATTTCCAGGGGCGGTACGATTTCGTCATGAACAACGGAACCATAGGCTACAGCAAATTCGATTACGTGGGGAATGCCGAGTACAACGGTGCCGACGCCTTCGTGATAAAGGAGGAGACCAACTTCTCGGCTGAGGATTACAGGATGTACATAGAGGGGGTGCTCTACGTCACCGCCGATGCGAGGCCGCTCTTCTACAACATGACGATACACAAGAATGGCGATTCGCAAAACGTCCTGTGCCGGTTCGGGGGGGACTATGTGAAGGAGACTGTAAATGCGAACGGGACCATCAGGGAATACTCTGTGGCTGTCAGCCCGGACTCGTTCATCATAGCCAACAACATGATTTCCCATTGGGCGCTGCTCTTCAGGGCCGTAAGGCTGGAGAAGAAGACCACGTACATAGTGCATATCTTCAGCCCCAACATAGCCTCGGGGTTCGCCCGGCCATTCGATGTCACGGGGGTCACGGAGCTGAAGCTCAAGGGGAGGACTTATGAAGCCTATGTCTTTGAGGAGCAGGGCGGGAACCGGAACTACATCACGCCGGAAGGCCTCCTGCTGAAGATAACGAACCACAGGATGGAGATCGTCCTCAGCAACGGCGACTATTCGCCGGAAGTGAAGGGATTCTTCAGATGATTCCTTCGACTACTTATCCCCAATATGTCAAAGCAGCATCCTCATAATCATTATCGTGACGCCGGCGACGAGCGGCACGGTGATGTTGTCCTCCACCCTCCTGCCCTTTATGAAATCGATTCCCTCCACCGCCATGGCAAAGAATGACGCCGCCAGGGCCTCCAGCGGAGGGACGAACAGCAGGGCGCCCAGCAGAGCCCAGACGAATCCCGCTGCGCTGCCCTCGAGGAACTTCGTGCTGCTGAGCGGGTGTTTTATCCTGCCCACCCTCATGCCGACCATGGTAGCTATGGAATCCCCTATAGAGAATATGATCACGGAAGCCAGCGCAACGTCCTTAGGGAAGAGCGCCAGAACGAGCAACAGGCCGACGAAGAAGTACAGCGCCCCCTTCCCCGGCATGGTCGCTATGTTCTCCTCCCTTTCGAAGCGCCTGAGGAACCATTCGGTGATGGGCATGCGCTTCCTCCTCTTGATCGCCGATACCAGGAAGCCGGCAAGCGTGATTGGCAGGATTATCCAGACGTCGATGATGTCGAAATACAGGAGCGCGGTTATGAAAATGCCGAGCGTCAGATGGAACAGCTTCCTGCCGTTCTCGAGACTCATCCTTTCCATAATCAACACCATTATTCCGTTATACTTACCTGCGCTAAATAAATTTATATTTTTGAAAATATACTACTTCGTAATGATAACTTTATAATAAACATATTTAAACCAGTTTTCCAAATTCTTTGCATGACCTTCGAAAGATACAGGCACGATGTCCTAGAAAGGCTTCACCGGTACCAGAGAAGAGGATTAGGCCGTGTCATGGAACTTTGCACAATCAAAGATAATGGCGATTCTGTGCCCATGGCCGGTTTCAGGACAAATGGGGAAACTGTCGCCCTTGTAACTGCAAGGCACCATAGCTGCGATACCTACTGCACAGACGAATCCGTTTATAGGATGATAGAGGGAGGGGTCACCGGCTTTGTCGCTGTTCCTGTAGTGGATGTCAGCAGTTACGACGTTGCACAGAATACGCTAGATCGATGGTCCAGAGTTCATCCAGAAGATGCGCCGTCATTTCTTGAGGAAATTTTCAGGGAGCGGGGGAGGCCTGACTGGTCCGGAGTGCCTATCCGGGACTGGGACCACTGGAGATACGGCCATCGAGTAGCGCCTCCCGAAACCAGGGCCGTGGAGGGCATTTTTGGCGAATACCCCCTGAGGCTGGTCATGGATGTCCACGGATGCAGAGCCGAGTACATTTTTATAAAAAAGCCGGTCGAAGCCGACTGCGGGCACATAGAAAAGGCCATGCTCCGCGCTTTGAAAAGTAATGGCGGAGAGGTTCATACAGGCGACGCAAACTTGTGCCTCTCCCCATCCGATACCCCAGGATTCTTCTTGTACCATGGTCCTAAAGGGGACATCTTGACATTTTCGGCTGACTCAGGCATCCCCAATTATGCAGTCGACGTGCCGTTCTTTAGGTATGACGGGGAATCTCTGAAATTAAGAAAGAGCGGGCATCTTCTCAAAACTAGCGCAGCGGTCATGGCCGCCGCGATAGAAAGCGTCAAAAAATAAGATTTGCGGATGCGATACAACCCCACTTCGTAGGGTCGGAGAGCATAACGAAAATTTGAACCCACATAATTGTACTATCATCGAAATGATATTCTTTGGTTATTATCTATCATCCTTTCTTTACTGTGATGCCTACCTTTTTGTGGCAAAGTTCGTGCTCTTTATCGTCCTTCTCGTCATAATCCTTATGCTTTCTATGCCACTCGTCATGCTCCTTTTGCGTAATAACCATTTTCTTCTTAAGTTTTTTGTCCATAGGTCTGCTTTGTATCGTTATTTTAAATAAATATCTTTATTTTTTAAGCGGGAATAAATAAAATTCCGGTTAATTTAATCGCATTTGTTTAAAAAATATGAGCCGCAGGCGGCCAGAAATCATCTCTTTTTCTTCCTCAGGGCGGCGTTGATGAGGCGGAGCGCATTGATTTTTATGAAGCCCTTGGCGTCCCTCTGGTCATAGCCGCCGGAGATGTCCATGCTGGACTGGGATTCGTCGTATAAGGAATAAGGCGACTCTCTTCCGGTTACAGTCACGTTGCCCTTGTACAGCTTGATCCGGACCTTTCCGGTCACGAACTCCTGGGACTTGTCTATCAGCGTCATGAGCAGCTCCATCTCGGGTGAATACCAGAAGCCGTAGTATATCAGTTCTGCGAACTTGGGTATGAGGCCGTCCCTTATGTGCATGACTTCCCTGTCCATCGTGAGGCCTTCCAGGTCCCTGTGGGCTATGTGCAGGACGGTTCCGGCCGGCGTTTCGTAGACCCCCCTGGACTTTATGCCAACGAATCTGTTCTCGACCATGTCAATCCTGCCCACGCCGTTCTTACCTGCAATCTCGTTCAGGTACATGAAAAGCTCCAGGGGCTTGGTCTTTACTGTGCCGTCTTCCATGTTCCTCACTATGACCGGGTTGCCCTTCTCGAAACCTATCTCCAGGTTGGTTTCCCTGTCCGGGGCCGCCTTGGGCGAGACTGTCATCGTGAACATGTCTTCTGTCGGTGCCTGCATGGGGTTCTCAAGGATGCCTGCCTCGTAGCTTATGTGCATGAGGTTCGGGTCAGAGCTCCATGGCTTCTTCTTGGTCGCCTTCACCGGGATGTTGTGCTTCCTGGCGTACTCTATCAGGTCTGACCTTCCCTGGAACTTGTTCAGGTATTCCGTGTCCTTCCAGGGGGCGATGACCTCCACCCCCGGATAAAGCGTATAATAAGTCAGCTCGAACCTCACCTGGTCGTTGCCTTTCCCCGTGGCGCCATGGGCAACAGCCGTCGCGCCCTCCTTCTTCGCTATCTCCACCTGCGCCTTGGCTATGAGCGGCCTCGCGAGGGAAGTGCCCATGAGGTACCTGCCCTCGTAGACTGCATTGGCCCTTATGGCCGGGAATACGAAATCTGTGATGAACTCCTCCTTCAGGTCCTCGATGTAGACCTTGGAAGCGCCCGTCTTCAGGGCCTTCTGGCGGATCTCGTTGAAATCCTCCTGCTGGCCAACGTCGGCGACGTATGCGATGACATCGTAGCCTTTCTCCTTCAGCCATTTGAGAATCACAGAGGTGTCAAGACCGCCGCTGTAGGCCAGAACAACCTTTTTCACTGCCATTGCTTGTAAAATAAGTGAAGTCCATTTAAATTGATTACGTCCGTCCCACCTCGGCGGGGCGGCCACTGCTGGAATAGATTTCCACTATTTTTTCCATAGGACATGCACTTTTAAAGGAGGAATATCTAAATATTGACGATGACATGTGCTGCGTCAATACCCTGAAAGGGCCAAAAGCATATGTATTTAAATAGCGGCTTGAAAAACAATTTACATTTTATAAAATATTTAATAATATGGTATTTGAAAAGGTAGAAGCATGAAGCTCTGGGAAAACGGCGGGGGTGTGGGACTCCACGAGAAGGTGGAGGAATTCACGGCTGGGGAAGACGTGAAGCTAGACCAGAGGCTCGTGGAATGGGATGTCGTAGGCTCCATAGCGCATGCGACCATGCTCAACAAGATAGGCATTCTTACTGAGTCCGAGCTCATGGACCTGAAGCGGGCCCTGATAAATGTCATCGACCTCAACGAGAAGGGCAAGTTCATCATCGAGCTCAAGGACGAGGACATCCACACTAAGATAGAGAACTTCCTTACTGAGAACCTGGGCAACGTGGGCAAGAAGATCCATACCGGCAGGAGCAGGAACGACCAGGTCCAGGTTGACCTGAGGCTTTACACGAAGGAGAAGCTGCTGAAGATACAGATAAATTTGCTGAACCTCTGCAAGGAGCTTACAAGGTTCGCCGAGAAGAACAAATGGGTGCCAATGCCTGGGTATACGCACTTCCAGAAGGCAATGCCGTCATCCGTCGGCCTCTGGGCCATGGCCTATGCGGAATCCCTGCTTGATGACCTGAGGATCCTGAAAACGGCATACAGCATCAACGACCAGAACCCGCTCGGGTCAGCGGCCGGCTATGGAGTCCCTCTGGATCTGGACAGGGACCTCACCACCAGGCTTCTTGGGTTCGAATCGCTCCAGAACAATGTCCTTTACGTCCAGAACAGCAGGGGCAAGATTGAATCCATTGTCATATCTGCGCTGTCCCAGATAATGATTGATCTGTCCAGGCTCTGCAATGACGTCATCCTCTACAGCACCGAGGAGTTCGGCTTCTTCAACATAGGAGACAAATTCAGGACCGGCAGCAGCATAATGCCGAAGAAGAGGAATCCGGACATACTTGAGCTCGTGAGGGGCAAGATGAGCACCGTCGTCTCCAGCTTCACCCAGGTGGTCGACATAATCAAGAACCTTCCGTCCGGCTACCACAGGGACATACAGGAGGCAAAGGGGGCGCTGATGAGGAGCCTTGGCGTGACATACGACTCCCTCGAGATGGTGATAATGGTCGTCCCGGAAATCACTGTGAACGAGGAAAGGTGCGCGAACTCCTTCACGTCCCAGATATTCGCGACTGACGAGGCATTCAGCCTTGTCTCCCAGGGCATGCCCTTCAGGGACGCGTACAAGCATGTCGATTACAACTTCCAGAACTACAAGAAGGGCTCCCCTGAGGAAATCATAAGGAAGAGGAAGTACAAGGGCACCACGGGAAACCTGGGCATAAACAACGCGAAGAAGAAGGTAGACAGGGAGCTTAAGGCGGCCAAGGACAAGGAGAGCGAATTCAAGGCCGTTATAGACAGCCTTCTGAAGGATTCGGGCGTCACCCCTTCCTGAAAATGGAAGAACCCGCCGGTTATCAGAACTTCTTGATGATGATGTAGGTCGAGATGTTCTCCACGCCTCTTTTCTTGAGGTGGTTTATTATGAAGTCGTTCAGCGTGTCTATGTTCTCCGTGGATAACTTGATGAGTATGTTCGTGGCCCCGGATATGACGTAGCATTCGTCCACCTCGGGGAGCTTCCTCAGCTCTATGGCGAAATCGTCCTGGCGAAGCATGGAGTCGTAGGAGATGTTAATGATGATGATGGCCTCTATCTCCTTCCCCAGCTTCTTCTTGTCGATAACGGCCCTGTAGCCTTCTATGATGCCTCTCTTCTCCAGGTTCTTTATCCTGTTGAATACGGTGGTTATGGGTATGTCCGTGGTCCTGGCAATCTGCTTGACGCCAAGCCTGGCGTTTTTTTCCAGAGCTTCGAGTATCTTCAAATCCTTGTCCTGCAGCTTGAAAACCTTGCGTGGTTCCATGTTTGCCCCCGGATGTCCCAAATGAAGGGTTTTTGAATATGAAATATTTTTTCACATTTATTCTTTTTAAAGATTTCCCTGTCACCCGAAGGCTTTCTATTGGAATAGTATTCTTATCTGCTATCGGTTTTGAATAATTCCACGGCCGAAAATGTGGAATTCCTTTCTGTTTCGCAAAAGCGGCATCCAGCTAAAGCGTACAAATGGAATTATTTTTCATTTTTGATGCAAATATGGACAAATATGGCTGTTTTTTCTGCCAAAAATGAATTGTTTTTTAATTAATGCCATGCCAACAATCTAACCATGAGGGATACAGGTTGCGGGGCGAATGTCATGTCTGTGGGTTTCTACTATGCACTGGATGCGGGAAAAAGGAGGGTGCACACGGACGACTATCTCGATACCGATACCTTCGATTTCGTCCAGAACTTCGCCAGCGACCTGGATGTCATCATAGCCGAAAGCCACGACCAGTCAGAGGCCTGCCTCAGCGTGATAAGGTCATCCTTCGCCGGCTTCATCCATGCAAAGCCAAGGCCGGCTACAAAGGCGAGGGGTTCCTGATGGAGAGCCTTGTAAGGGTTGACTCAAAAGGCAGGATGCTCATCCCCTCCAGCATGCGCAAGAAATTGCGCATAAACAACGGCACAGAGCTTGTCCTTATGCATGGCAAGGAAGATAACCTTCTCAGGATCATGCCCCTTTCCAACGGAAAAATAGTGAAGTGCAGCGTCTCCGTTTCCAACTCCCCAGGCAGCCTGTCGAGCGTCATGGAGATGCTGGAGATGCTCAATGCCGGCGTGATGATGAGCGAGAGCAGGAAATTCATGGGCAAGGACGTATCCGAGTGGACGTTCATCCTTGACGTTTCAAAGCTTTCAGGGCAGCCGGAGGCCCTGGAGGAGAAGCTCTCCATGCTCGAATGCGTGAAGTCCGTGGACATTGCCCGCTAATCCGGCTGATGCAAAAGCGTCAGTTGATTTCTCACTTTTCAGTTACGAAAAGTTTTAAATATCCGTTCAGTTTTATATTTTAATGGCAGAAAGCGCCTGTGGAAAGGGCGATGGCACGATTTACTTCGCCAGGAAAGACGGGCGCCTCCTTTTCGAAGGGATAGACGGCCTGACCGCTGTGAAGGCAAGGCAATATGAATGCGAGCGCTGCAGGGCGGAATTATCCAATCAGCTTGTCATGGCATACTGCGGCCACGGGGGGTGGGTGATAATACCCGAAAATGCAAGGGGTTGCGCCCGGGTTTACATTGGGAAACGTGGCGCAGCACCCGTATTCTTGAGAGAAACGCTCGAAACAGGCCAGGATGAATTCTTCCCGGGTGAACGTTACAGGGACATCACCGGCAAAATCGCAAGATGCCGCATCAGGCCGGGAGAAAGCGGCATAGTAACATGGCTGGATTTCGCCGATAAAGCCGGGTTCGATGGGCCGGTCCACAGCTGGGCAGGAGCTAGGGGCATGGATGTTGTCATCGTATATAACGGGTGTCCGGAATTCTACAGGCCGTTATTGGGCGATGCATACGATGCCCTGCCGGGAGGGCTCCTTCCAGAAGATACCCGGATAGGAGAAGCAGAGGCTTTGGAAGCCATGAAGGCCGTGGACCCGGGAAAGGCAGAATCTTTCGATTTCAGCGATCTGAGGGCATTGGAGGCTGAGCTGGCCGCAAGGAAAAAAGCGCGCCAAAAATAGCCGTTTCTATTGAAACCAGCAGGCCCATTGGGTATGCCGGGCCGGCATTCAAAATGATATACTCCGCCGGCTTGAGCCATCATCTTTCTTCCGCCATTCGAAATTAAATATTAGAAAAACAAGAAATGAATATGACCCAAAAAGTCGATTGCAAGAAGCTGGGCCTCAGATGCGGCATAGAGATCCACCAGCAGCTGGACACCGCGCACAAGCTCTTCTGCAGATGCCCCCCGAGGTTCGCCTCCGGGGATCCTGCCTGCTCCATCACAAGAAGGATGAGGGCCGTCGCCGGAGAGCTGGGCGAGGTGGATGCCGCGGCCCTGCATGAGCTCAAGGTCGGCAAGGCGTTCAGCTACAGGGCATATCCGGGGGAGGACTGCCTCGTGGAGATGGACTGCGAACCGCCTCACAATCTCGACAAGGAGGCGCTCGAGACTGCCATCGAGATAGCGCTGATGCTGGGATGCGAGATACCGGATGAGGTACATGTCATGAGGAAGACCGTCATAGACGGCTCCAACACCTCGGGTTTCCAGAGGACGCTTATCGTGGGCCTGAATGGGAAGCTGGGCACCGGGGAAGGTCCCATTGGAATAACGAACCTGTGCCTTGAGGAGGACGCTGCGCAAATCCTGGAAAGGGAAAGCGGCACGGCCGCCTACGGCCTCGACAGGCTGGGCATACCGCTGGTCGAGATAGGGACCGATGCGAGCATAAGCGCGCCCGGCCAGGCCAGGGACGTCGCCGCCAGGCTGGGGATGATACTGCGCTCCACGGGAAAGGTTAAGAGGGGCATCGGCACCATCCGGCAGGACATCAACGTCTCGATAAGGGACGGGGCCAGGGTGGAGATAAAGGGCGCCCAGGAGCTGAGGCTCGTGCCCAGGCTGGTGGAGATGGAAGCCATGAGGCAGGCGGGCCTGCTGATGATAAGGCAGGAACTTGAGAAAAGGCGTTTCAGGAAAATAAAAACCGGCATGAAGGACGTGACGGGAATATTCCAAAACACCGAGAGCAGGATAATGCAGGGCAAGAGCGTGTTCGGCGTGCTGATGCCAGGCTTCGCAGGCTTGCTGGCCAGAAGGCTGACCGATACCAGGACGCTGGGGAACGAGCTGGCCAATTACGTCAAGGTGAGGGCGGGGATACCGGGAATAATCCATTCCGACGAGGACCTGGGGAAATACAGGCTGGAGAAGGAGTTCCTGGAGCTGCAGAAGGTCTTCGGCGCCAGGAAGGGCGACACCATCATAATAGCCGCAGCGGACAGGGCGCTGGCTGAAAGGACGTTCGGCGCGCTCGAGGAGAGGGTGAACATGCTCGTTGGCGGCGTTCCCAGGGAGGTCAGAAGGGCGCTGCCGTCGGGTGACACGGAGTTCCTGAGGCCCCTGCCCGGCGCTGCGAGGATGTACCCTGAAACCGACGTGCCCCCGATTCAGATTAGCAGGGCCATGACAGCCAGGATAGGCAGGGAGCTTCCGGAGACCTGGGATGAGAAGATTTCCAGGATAGCGAAGAAATATTCAATACCCAGAGAGCTTTCGAAGCAGCTGGTGCATTCCGGAATGGAGTCCGTGTTCGAAGCCCTTGCCTCCAGGTTCGACCCCAGGCTCGTTTCCTCGACGCTCATCTCGACGTTCAGGGAGATGGAGAGGGAGGGGCTGGAAACCGGCGGCATAACCGAGAAGCACCTGGAGGAGATGTTCAGGATGGTCGCCGGGAAGCGGGCGGCCAAGGAGGCCATTCCGGACATACTGAGGGAGGTCGCGAAGAGCCCGGATAAGAGCATAGGCGGCATACTGAAGGAGAAGGGGGTCGAGGGCGTCAGCACAGGCGAACTTGAGAAGGTCATCCGGAAGATACTCGCGGAGAAGAAGGGCCTGCTCAGCCACCCAAGGCGGGAGAACGTCCTCATGGGCATAGTCATGAAGGAGGTCAGGGGCAAGGTCGACGGCAAGACCGTTATGGAGACCCTCAGAAGGGAGCTGAAGAGGTCAGGCTAGATGACATCCTGCTTTTCACTATGGCAACCAACAGGGAAGCCGGCAAAGCCGTGATATGCTGCGTGGGCAACGCGCTCCGCGGCGACGAAGGTGTCGGGAGCGCGGTGGCGAGGGAGCTGAGGTCTGAAATCAGGGACGGGAACATCATCGTGATGGACTGCGGCAGCGAGCCCCAGCATTATGCCGAAAGTATCTTCAGGGCTAAGCCGCGAAAGGTGATCGTTACGGGCGCCCTTGACATGGGCAAGCCCCCGGGAAGCGTAGAACTCATGGATGCGAAGGCCGCCAGGGGCCTGCTCCTTAAAGGGCGCAGGGCAAAGCTTGAGATGCTGCTCGGATACATCCAGGGCTTTGCGGAAAGCGTGTATTTCATAGCCATCCAGCCCAGGACAACGGAACTGGGCAAGGGCATGAGCCCCGAGTGCAGAAACGCCATCAGGAAGGCTAAGGAGATGGCCCTCTCGGAATCGCTCGGCCCCGGATAAAAATGCTTATAAATCTTATTTACCATGTTTAAACATTGCGGTTGAACCCAGATTCGGGTGTGGTTTTATGGCGAAAAACAAGAAATCCAAGACAGAAAATGACGTCAAATGCAACTGCACTGTCTGCGGGTCCAGGTTCAGGGTGAAGATAGACCGGGAAGGCAATGCGAATCATGAAGCCACCTACTGCGTCTTTTGCAGGGCCATGCTTGAGGACGAAGAGAGCCTGAGCCTCGGTTAGGCGGGTGCGGGCGGGATGATGGAAACCCCGGGCTAGTTTATTTGTACGAATTTAAGTTCCCCCGGATGAAAACAATTTAAAGGCTTGGGATGATAATTATAGAGATTGCGGGTTGATTTCATGATAATACCTGTCAGATGCATGACATGCGGGAAGCCTATTGGCCAGTTCTGGGAAGAGTACAAGAAGAGGACAGCCAAGGGCGACGAACCAAAAGCCGTGCTGGACGAGATGGGCGTGGAGAGGTACTGCTGCAGGTCGCTCTTCCTGACGCACGTGGACATGACGGATAAGATTGCCAAGTTCAGGAAATAGGATTTCTATCTGATTCTCTTGTGCGCAATCATTTCATAGTCTCAAACTGGTGCCCTTCTTCAGGAATTCGTTCAGCGCCCCTTCCTTGTTTTCGTGCTTCCTGAGCTCTTCGAATGTGACCCATTTGGATTCCAGTGCCTCATCCGGGTCGATCCTCGGCTCCTCCGTTATCCTGACATGGAAGAACATGAGCAGCCTCGATGTCTCTTTCTTTTTCAGGAAATCGTACTGGTGGTCCTGCCCGTAGCCGAGGAACCTGGGATTCTTTATCCTTATCCCCAGCTCCTCTTCCATTTCCCTTGCCAGGGCCTGCTCAAGGCTTTCTCCAATCCGGGGCCTGCCTCCGGGGACCCTCCAGACCCTGAACCGGGGGCAGAGAACCAGAAGGAATTTCGAGTCCTTCTCAACGAAGGCGCTGGAGACCACCTGGGGGCCTCCCGGCGGAACTGCGCCCGGCATCGTTCAGAACCTCCAGTAGGGCGTGAATATCCTTATTATAATCTGCGCCGTGCATCCTATGGAGACTATGAGGTTGAACATGAACAGCACCGTGAGCGACCAGGCCCACTGGACTCCGAAAACCGATACCATCCAAGGCAGGAAGCTGAACCACCCGAGCCAGATGTACAGGATTACTCCCACTACGGGTATGAATCCAAGCAGGAGGGTGACGCCGAGCACGACCTGCACGATTACCGCGATTAGGATGCCGACCGGGCCGTAGGTCATGCAGCAGAATATGATGCCGAGTATGAGCGCTATAAGGTTCGAGTATGCATATAGCTTTTTCTTGACCATTCTTATCTTTTTAAAGTTTATATTAATTATATCATACTTTATTGACCATAAGAATAAAAGCTGGTCCGCATGGCAGAATTCCCAATCAAGATTGAGAACGTGGTCGCCGTCGCTATGCTCGGCGTGGATTTCCACCTGGAGAAGATGCTCTCCTCGACCGAGGGCACGGAGTACGCGCCGGAGCAGTTCCCGGGGCTGGTGTACAGGCCCCAGAATCTTCCCGGCGTGGCCGCGCTGATATTCTCCTCAGGGAAGATTGTATGCACAGGCGCCAGGAGCGTCGAGGCGGCCAGGGACGCCATGAAGAAGGTCGTCGAAAAGGTCAGGTCCGCAGGCATCGATGTGCCCAAGGATTTCGATGTGAGCATAGAGAACATCGTCGCACGCTCCAAGATAAAGGGGCAGCTGAAGCTCGAGGAGCTGGCGCTCTCTTTGGAGAACGCCGAATACGAGCCGTCGCAGTTCCCTGGTCTGGTGTACAGGATACCCGAGCCGAAGGTATCGTTCCTCCTTTTCTCAACAGGGAAGATCATCTGCACCGGGGCGCGAAGGGTGGAGGACATCCAGAGGGGGCTGCAGAATCTCAGGCAGAGGCTGGAGAAGGCGGGCGTTATGGCCGTCCCGGACAGGGAACAGGGCAAATGAACCAGCCATTGCCTGCACCGGCATACAGACGATTTAAAAATTACACCGAGAATAATTCTTCATGTCCGGAAAGCTGTACCTGCCCGAGCCCATGCATTCACTCCTTGGCGGCATAGACCACGGAGCGCTGACGAATTTCTACGGGGCGCCGGGAACAGGCAAGACGAACCTCTGCCTGATGCTGAGCATAGAGTGCATAAAGAACGGCGGGAAGGTCATATATGTCGACACTGAAGGCGGGTTCTCGCCCGAGAGGGTGGCCCAGCTGACCCCTGAAGCGGAGAATGCCCTCAGGAACATCAGCATAGTGGAGCCGAAGGACTTCAAGGAGCAGGGGGGCATAATACGCAACCTGCACAAGATGGAGGCGGACCTCATCATCGTGGACTCCGCCGCGGCGCTCTACAGGCTTGAGTACGCCGACCCGGACAAGGAGGCCCTTGAAGCCAGCAGGGAACTGGGCAAGCAGATGGCCGTCCTTTCAAGCATCGCCAGGGAGAAGAAGATCCCTGTGATCATAACCTCCCACACCTACAAGGACTGGGAGACGGAGAGGAACGAGATAGTGGGCGGCGACTCGCTGAAGTACTGGTCCAAGGTCATGGTCTTCCTGGAAAGGACCGGTAAGATGGCCGAGAGGAGCGCCACCATAACAAAGCACAGGTGGATGCCGGAAGGGAAAACCGTCAAGTTCGTCATCACCGAGGACGGCATAAAGCCCTCCGGCGGCTTCAAGCTGTTCTAGCGTGACTTCTGCTCTGCCATTCCTGGAATTGCCGGCGCCAGTCGCTTAATGTATTTATATATGCTAACATCAAGTTTTGTCAGGTGCGGGAATGAGTTATGCAGATAATAATCTGAGAAGGTCGAATGTGTTAGGCAGACCTGGATTGCCGCTTGACCCTCCTCCAGGATATAGAGATGCCTTGTTAGCAGCGGTGATGCTGCAGGCAGAAGATGCAGGGAAATGTTTTCCGCTTACTGAAGGGCCTCCAAAGGACCCAAATCACGCAGACACTTTGCCTGCAGGCCCTCCGGCGAACGAGGTCTATGTGAGAGTACGAGGGCACGGAAGGTATGGGGTAATAATCCAGTAAAAATTCAAAATGAATACTAAATCAATTTCTTCTTCGGCTTTTGCTTCACGTTTTTCTCTTCAGGATGTTTTGTCTTTTCGCCTTCCTTCTTCACCTTTTTGTCGCCCGGATTCTTATCGTCATAATCAAAGCCGTGCTCGACGCAGAACTTCCACGGCCTCCTGCCATCGGGCTTCACGGCGACCAGCCAAAGCCCGCATTTGCATTTCTTGGTCATCATTTCGAGATGGCCGTGCTGCGGCAGCGGGAATGAGTGGGTGCATCTGGGGTAGTTGCTGCATCCGACGAACCTCTTCCCGGTCCTGCGGGAATGTAATATCGTGAGCTCGCCCTTTCCGCATTTCGAGCACTTGCCGACGTCATGCTGCTTGTACTCGAATTCCTTTACGGCCTCCTTTATCTCGGCGCCTATCTGCTGCTCGTGCTCCTTGAACTTGGCCAGTATCTTGGTCAGCTCGGCCTCGGCGTCCCTGATTATGGTCTCCCTCTTCTTGACGCCTTTCTCTATGTCCTCCATGTCCCTGTCGAACCTCTTCGTCAGCTCCACGGATATAATCTCCGGGCAGTACTTCTCCAGGGCCAGCGTCACGGACTTGCCGAGCTCCGTCACGACTATCGAATTCTCCTTGATGTAGCCCCTCTCGTAAAGCGTGGACAGTATGTGCGCCCTCGTCGCCTTCGTCCCGAGCCCCATGTCTTCCATCTCCTTGAGTATCGACGCCTGGGTGAACCTGCTGGGCGGCTGCGTCTCCTTCTCCAGCATCTCGATGCTCTTGACCTTCACTGCATCGCCGTCTTTGACAGCAGGCAGGACTGCCTCCTTGAGCTTGGCGTATGGCCTGTAGAATTCAATCCATCCGGCAAACGTGGTCCTTATGCCGTGGGCGGCGAAGTCCTCATCCGCGACCTTTATGGAAACCTTGGTCTGCTCCCTGAGCGCAGTGTCCGAGAACGTCGCAAGGAAGCGCTTCACGATGAGGTCGTAGAGCTTCCTCTGGTAGACGCTGATCTTGCCGGGCCTGCTGCCCGTCGGGAATATGGCCGGATGGGCGGAATCGGTCTTGCTGCCCTGCCTGGGCCTCAGGGGGCCCTTTGCGAGCAGCTTCTCGCAGAGGTCGCCGTATTCCAGCTGGCCCGAGAGCTTGGTGATTATGCCCTTGTAACCTATGGTAGAAGGAAGCTTCTGGCTGGAGGTCCTCGGGTAGCTTATCAGCGCATGCTCGTACAATGACTGGGCCACGTCCAGCGTCATCTTCGGCGAATAGCCGAAAAGGCCGAAGCTGTCCCTCTGCAAAGTGGTCAGGTCGAAGGGGACCGGAGGCAGAAGCTTCTGCTCGCTCTTCTCAACTGAGATGACCGTCCCGTCCCTGCCCTTGCACTTGTCCATTACGTTCTCGGCCTTCTCCTTCTTCCAGAACTTCCCTTCGGTGTGCTCTGCCGTTATGTCCCTGCCATCCACGCTGCCCTGGAGCTCTATCTCCCAGTAGGGCTCGGGCCTGAACTTCTTTATCTCCCCCTCCCTTCTGACAAGAATCTCAAGGGTTGGCCCCTGCACCCTTCCGGTGGATAGCGTCCAGAAGCCCTTGACATGCTCCAAAGCAAGCGTCAGGGCCCTCGAGAGGTTGACGCCGAAGTACCAGTCCAGCTGATGCCTTGCAAGGCCAGCCTCTATCTGTGGGAAATCGAGATGCTTCGTCGCTTTCTCATAGGCCTCGACCAGGTCGGGCGTCGTTAGCGTCGAGAACTTCATCCTCCTTCCGTCCTTTGCGTTGCATATGAAGCGGAGCGTGTTGTAGGCGATGACCGAGCCCTCTATGTCGTAGTCGCAGGCTGAGATGAAGCTCGTCGCGTTCTTCGCGAGGTTGGATATGTTGTCGAAGTACTTCTTCGCCCAGCCATTGCCCTTCTGCATGAAGATGGGCTTCCAGTCGATGGAGAAGACCGGGTATTTCCATTTTATACCCTTTTCCGTCTCGTCAAGAATGAACAGGTGGCCCACGGCTGGCACCACCACCATTTCCTCCCTGCCCCTTGTGATTTTGTAGTATGGAGCGCCCTGATAGGACAGATTTTCGACTCCGTCCTGTGCCAGCGCTTGGGCAATCCTCTTTGCGGCAGAAGGCTTTTCCGTGACAATCAGCGTATAGGTCATATACTAAGAACTAAAACGCCCATTGGTATTTAAACGTTCTCACGAAAGACTTTTGAACTGTTAATGTATTATAATATTTAACAGTTATTGCCGGGGTGGCAGAATCTGGCTAATGCGCTCGCCTCGAATCACAGCTTTTCCGGGAGCTGACGCGTCCATGAAAGCTGTGGAGCAAAAGTCAAAAAAGGCGGTTTTGTAGAAACCGTCTGATAGGGAGAGCGAGTGTCCTTCCGGACATGCAGGTTCAAAGCACAGCTTTTACGGGAGCTGCCGCGTCCACAAAAGCTGTGGAGCAAAAATGAAAAATCCAAGATGAAATCGAGGGTTTTTCGCTATAAACCTTAAAGGGTTTTCGCTCCACCGACTTTTGAAGAAGGCGGGAGCCTCTAAAAGGCGGTGTGAAATTCCTGCCCCCGGCGCTTTATTTTCTTTTATCCTTCAAATTCGGGGGCTCAGGGGGAGCTTGGGAATGGGTGCTTCCGCGTTCCAGAAATCTACACCAAGCGCCTCATTTCCGTTTATTGACGATACAGGTAGCATAGGTATAAAAAGTGAATAATTAATTACTTTTTGGTGGTTATGGGTACCCTAGTAGTAGGTTGTGGCTTGGTTGCTAGAGCAAGTGCCGAAGGTGGTATTGAAATCTATTTAGGTCGGAGAAGAGACGACAAACGCAATCTGCCTGACAAATGGTCATTGTTTTGCGGCAGAACCGAACCATGGGATTCGAATATCAGAGATACCGCTGCCAGGGAAACCAGACAGGAAATCCAAACCTTGTGCGTAGTTCTGGGTGATGAAATTGGAGTTTATCGAACTCCGGGTATTGAAAAACATGTCTTCGAGGTAAGGAGATATCATGGCGAACCTCGTGCAAACCCGGATGAATTCAAGTACGCAAGATGGTTTAAACCTGAAGAGATTCTAGCCTTGCCCGAAAATGAAGTGACATTCGGAACAAAGGAGCCTGTCTCAAGATATTTGGAAATGGTAAGAGCCAGGGGCTATGTTTGATATATTTAAAGAACAATTTGGTGAAAAAATTAAAAGCCGCTGCTAAGCGGTGAAAGAAAAAAGAAACAGAAAAGAAAAATAAAAAATGGGGATTCTATCCCCTGTATCCTTATTTCGCCTTAACGAGGTCCGTGCAGATGCCCGCAGCGACCGTCTTTCCCATGTCCCTGATGGCGAACTTCGCCAGCTGGGGGAAGTCGGACTGCTTCTCTATGCACAGCGGCTGAAGCGGCTGGACCTTCACGATTGCGGCGTCTCCAGTCTTCAGCGTGTCCGGGTGCTCCGTTACAGTGGCGCCAGTCTTCGGGTCAAGCTTCTTGACGATCTCGGTTATCTTGCCCGCGATGTGCGCAGTGTGGATGTGGAACACCGGCGTGTACCCCTTGGTTATCACCGTGGGGTGCTGCAGCACGATTATCTGCGCCGTGAACTCCTTCACTACCGTTGGCGGCGTGTTCGGATGGCTTATTACGTCACCCTTCTTGATGTTCTTCTTGTCCACGCCCTTGAGGTTGAAGCCTATGTTGTCGCCCGGCTCTGCCCTGTCCAGCGACTTGTGGTGCATCTCTATGGACTTGACTTCGCCGATGGCTCCGGAAGGCTCGATTATTATCTTCTCCCCCGGCTTCAGCACTCCGGTCTCGACCCTGCCTACAGGCACGGTGCCTACGCCCGTGATTGAATATACGTCCTGGATCGGCATCCTGAGTGGCTTGTTTACCGGCTTCTCAGGAACCACTACGGTCGAATCCATCGTCTGCAGAAGGGTGCCGCCCTTGTACCATGACAGGTGTGGCGACTTATTCACTACATTGTCACCAATGTATGCGGACACTGGCACGAATGGTATCTTGTCCGTCTTGTACCCTATGGTCTGCAGCAGCTTTGCGACCTGGTCCTTGACCTCATTGTACTTCTTCTCCTCGTAGTTCACAGTATCCATCTTGTTTATCGCTACTATGATTTGCTGGATGCCCAGAACCTTGGACAGGTACAGGTGCTCCTTCGTCTGCTCCTGGATGCCGTCCTTTGCCGAAACGACAAGTATCGCGGCATCTGCCTGGCTGGCACCGGTTATCATGTTCTTGACGAAGTCCCTGTGCCCGGGGCAGTCTATGGCCGTGAAGTAGTACTTGTCCGTTATGATCGGCTTGTACATAAGGTCTATGGTTACGCCTCTCTCTCTTTCCTCCTTCAGCTTATCCATCACGAAGGCGAACTCGAACGTTTCCTTTTTAAGTTCCTTAGCAAGCTCTTTGAGCTTCCTCAGCTCCAATTCTGAAAGTGAACCGGAATCGTATAAGAGTCTGCCTAGCAATGTCGATTTCCCGTGGTCTACGTGACCAGCAGTTATTATGTTTATATGTGGCTTTTCCGCCATGTCTATCCCTCCTATCTATCCTTTCATTCATTACAGGGGCGCTCATGCCATATATGCGCCCCCCTGAACCTTATAATATAAAAGATTTATATATTTATATCTTTGGGTAAGCCGCCGGTCTACGGAAAAATCCACCCGATTCCGCTTTGGCCGGCGGGGTTTCCGGGAGTTTCACTTACCAATCCGGAAAAGAATAAAAAGGGAATAAAGTATTAAAACTTATAACTTTATTAATCTATAAATTCAAAACCCAAAGGATATCAAGAGGTAGAGGTATAAGCATGGGAAAAGATATCGGCGTCGGAATGAAGGGGCCTGAGAAGGCCTGCGAGGACAGGAACTGCCCGTGGCACGGGAAGCTCCCGGTCAGGGGAAGGGTCCTGGAATGCAAGGTGGTGTCGACCAAGGGCCACATGACAGCCATAGTAGAGAGGAGCTATCACCACTTCGTGCCCAAGTACCAGAGGTACGAGAGGAGGAAATCCAAGACCGTCGCCCACAACCCGCCCTGCATAGCAGCCAAGGAGGGCGACATGGTCGTGATAGCTGAGTGCAGGTCCCTTTCGAAGACCAAGCACTTCGTCGTCGTCTCAAAGGAATCGGTGAAGAAGGCATGAAGGGGTTATCTTCCCATCCTACCAAGGGCCTGCAGATAGGCTCCGTTCTCAAGTGCGCCGACAACACGGGCGCGAAGCTCCTTGAGATAATATCGGTAAGGGGGTACAAGGGCCCCAGAAGGACCAGGCCTACCTGCGGCATCGGTGACCTTGTGACATGCAGGGTCAAGAGCGGCACGGAGAAGGTCAGGCACCAGGTCTTCAAGACCGTCATAATAAGGCAGAAGAAGGAGTACAGGAGGCCGAGCGGCATCAGGGTGGAATTCGAGGATAACGCTGGCGTCGTGGTCAACGACAAGTTCGACCCGGTCGGGACGCTGATAAAGGGCCCGATGGCCAAGGAAGCTGTCGAGCGCTTCAAGACCGTTGGCAAGCTGGCGAGCGTAGTAGCATAGGTTCATGGTGACAAAAATGAAGATGATGTTTAAGAATCAGGAAGGGTTTTGATGGGAGGAACACATCCAGACTTGGTGTTGTCAGGCAGCAGGCACATTGTTTACATAATTTCCGGCGGCGAGGGTCAGTACAGGGTGTGCATAGTTCCAAGCGGCATTAATGCCGACGGGGTGACAAGAATCGAGCAGGAATGGACGGACCTGCCGGTAGCTGGGTATAGAAAGGCTCTTCGTACAAATAATAGGCCGGAAGAAGTGGACGCTTTTGCGGAATCGGTGTTCAGAGGGAGAGGTGCAGCAAATGAAGCAGCAATGGTCGCCTGAATGGAAGGCGAGCGTTCAGCCGAGGAAGCAGAGGAAGTACAGGCATAACGCTCCCCTGCATGTGAGGAGGCATTTCATGTCCGTCAACCTTGCGGCTCCGCTGAGGGAGAGCTATGGCAAAAGGTCCATGGTCGTCAGGAAGGGGGACGAGGTCATGGTGATGAGGGGGGGGAACAGCGGCACGAAGGGCGCCGTCGAGAAGGTCGACATGAAGAGGGAGAAGGTTTACATTGAGGGCGTCAAGATGACAAAGGTCGACGGCTCAGCGGTGCCGAAGCCGGTGCACCCGTCGAATCTCATGATAACGAAGCTCAAGCTGGAGGACAAGAAGAGGCAGCAGGTAATTGAAAGGGCGGGGAAGAACACGAAAAAAGAGAAGAAGGAGAAGAAAGGCGGTGAATGAGCATGCACATGAAGAGGTACACGATGCCGGGCTTCTGGCCCATTGGAAGGAAGGTCAACAAGTTCGTCGTTACACCCAGGCCGGGCCCCCACAGCAAGCAGTCAAGCATCCCGCTAATGATATTCCTCAGGGACGTCCTCGGATACGCCGACACCTCAAGGGAGGTCAAGAGGATAATCGCCAAGGGCGAGGTCATGGTAGACAAGAGGGTCATCAGGGAGGCCGGGCACCCGCTGGGGCTGATGGATGTCATCGAATTCCCGCTCATAAAGAAGCATTTCAGGGTCATGCCGCACCCGAAGGGGCTTGAGATCGTGGAGATAGACGGCAGTGAATCCTCGAAGAAGCTCTGCTCGATAAAAAGGAAGACCGTCATAAAGGGCGGCAAGTACCAGATCACGCTCCATGACGGCAGGAACATCATAGTCGGCAAGGACAACAAGTACAAGCCGGGGGATTCCGTCCTCATCGAAATCCCGACCCAGAAGATACTCAACCACTGGCAGATAAAGGAAGGCCTGCCCGCGACGGTCGTGAAGGGCAAGAACATCGGCCTGGCGGGCAAGATAAAGTCCGTGCACCAGAGCAAGAGGCTGCAGGAGAAGAGCAGGGTGGTGCTCGAGACGAAGGGTGGGGATATAGAGACGCTCAGGGATTACATCCTTGTTGGTGAGGTCAAATGAACCCCATGAAGGACATAAGGCTCGAGAAGGTCACGCTCAACATGTGCACCGGCGAACCCGGCCCGAAGCTGGAGAAGGCCAAGAAGCTGCTCGGATCGATATCCGGCAGGACGGTGGTCATCACCAAGGCCCACAAGAGGAACACCTTCGGCATCGCCAAGGGCAGGCAGATAGGCGTCATGACGACCCTGAGGGGCAAGGAGGCCAGGGATGTTCTGGCGAGGCTCCTCCAGTCCAAGGACAACAAGCTCAAGTCTTCGCAGTTCGATTCCAACGGCAATTTCTCATTCGGAGTCGAGGAGTACATAAACATACCCGGGGTGGAGTACGACCCGGAGATAGGCATCATGGGGCTTGACGTGTGCGTCACCCTGGAGAGGCCCGGATACCATGTCAAGAAAAGGATGTACAGGCAGCAGAGGGTGGGAAAAGGCCACAGGATAACGGCGGAAGAGGCAATGGAGTGGGCCAGGAAAGAGCTCAGAGTCGAAGTGGTCTGATCGCATGGAAAGCCTGAACTGCAGCAAAACGGCCGCATTTTATCATCATGTTCACAAGCTCAAGCATATCAAGAGGTCCGGATGGCTGCGGTATCCCATAAGGGAGCCCGAGACCGTTGCCTCGCACTCCTACAGCGTCGCCCTGCTTTCATGGCTGCTATCGGAGGGAAAGGCTGACACTGAAAGGATGCTCAAGATGGCGCTGGTCCATGACCTTGCCGAGGCCATCTGTGGGGACATGACCCCCCATGATAAAGAATATAAACGCAAGCGCCAAATAGAAGAAGATTGCCTCAGGAAAATCGCCTCGGCATTGCCAGGAAGCATGCGGAGGGAGATAATGGGGCTGCAAAGGGAGCTCGAGGAAGGGAAGACGATCGAGGCGAAGACCGTCGGGATGGCGGATAAGCTTGACATGGTCCTGACGGCCGCCGAGTACGGGAAACCGGGAGCCAGGCTGGGGGAGTTTTTCGATGTCTCCACGCCGGGCTTCACCGAAAGCGGCATGAAGCTGCTAAAATATTTAAAAAGCTTAAGAGATAGTGAATGATATGAGCTTCGACAATGCGAAGAAACAGCTGGACAACAAGCAGGTAAAGCTACAGAGGTTTCTGAAGTTCTGCGCCCCGAAGAAGAGGGTATCCGGCAGGAATGCCACCCCCTGCCGCAAGTGCGGGAAGACCAATGGCGTCATAAACAAGTACAGCCTCCGCTACTGCAGGCAGTGCTTCAGGGAGGAGGCAAAGAAGCTTGGGTTCAGGAAATACAGCTGATATGTAAAGGTAAAGGATCAGATTGCTATGAAACACGACTTGCTCGCGGACATGTTTTCGGTGATAAAGAATGCGGAATCCATAGGCCAGAAGAGCTGCATCACGCCGGCGTCCAAGGTCATAAAGAACATCCTTCTGATAATGCAGTCGAAGGGCTACATAGGCGACTTCGAGCACACGGACGACGGAAAAGGCGGCAGGTTCAAGATAGAGCTGCTCGGGAAGATAAACGACTGCGGCGTCATAAAGCCGCGCTTCTCTGTCTCCAAGCAGGACTTCATAAAATGGGAGAAGCGCTACCTGCCCGCAAGCAGCCTGGGCATCCTGCTCGTCAGCACCACCAATGGCGTCATGAACCACAGCGACGCCAAGAAGCACAACACCGGAGGCAGGCTGCTGGGATATGTCTATTAGGGTGAACGGATGAGCATGGAAAAAGAGATCAAGAAGGCCATCAGCGAGGGAAAGGCCGTCCTCGGGAAGAACGAGGTCAGAAGGGGCCTGAAGGCGGGCGGCCTCAAGGCCGTCCTGTGCGCATCGAACTGCCCACTGGACTGGCTGAAGGACCTGGAGTATTATGCGGGGCTTTCGAAGGTGGAGCTGGAGAAGCTGGCGGATGACTCGGCCAAGCTTGGCCAGGTCTGCGGGAAGCCATTCAATGTAACTGTCATAGGGATAAAGAAGTAGTGGAATCATGACGATAAAGCTCGCGACTCAGAACATAAGGGACATAGCGGTGTTCGAAAGGATAACCAAAGTCCATGTCAAGGACGTCATAAGGGACGAGACCTGCGTGTACTTCATGATAGAGCCGGGGAAATCCGGCCTCGCCATAGGCAAGAACGGCATGATAGCCAAGAGCGTCGGCAGGGTGCTCGGGAAGCCCGTGAAGGTGTTCGAGTTCGCAGGCGACCTGGACACGATGGTGAAGAGCATGATACCTTCGGTGAAGGGCCTGGAGGTGGACGGCGACACGGTCACGGTCTCCATACCCAACGGCGACAGGTCTATAGTGATCGGGAAGAACGGAAGGAACATCAAGATAATGAAGGAATTTTTAAAGAGGCACTTCAAAATAAATTACCTGAGGTTGAGATAAATGCCAGGAGAGTTCACGGCAAGGAACCTGAAGAAGAGGAGGAAGAAGTACCAGTGGAGCTCCAAGGCCGGGAAGAAGAAGACCATGAAGATGTGGAAGAAGGACCCGCTCAGGGGGGCGCCCATGGGAAGGGGCATCGTCCTGAAGAAGAAGGGTGTCGAGCAGAAGCAGCCCCACTCGGGCATAATAAAGTGCGTAAGGGTCCAGCTCATAAAGAACGGCATCCAGGTGACGGCATTCGTCCCCGGGACCAACTCGATCAGGTTCATAGACGAGCACGACGAGGTAACCATCGTGGGCGTCGGCGGCTCCCAGAAGTCCGCGGTAGGCTCCATGCACGGCATAAAGTACCAGGTCGTCGGTGTGAATGGCGCCTCGCTGGAAGAGCTGCTCAAGGGAAAGAAGGAGAAGCCGAAGACGGCCTAGGATGATTATATGAAATACTTTGACAGATGGGATTCGAAGGGGCTCGCGGTCGAGGACCCCGGCCTTGTGAAGTACGTCAACCTCAGGCCGGTCGTCCTGCCAAGGACCTTCGGCAGGAACAGGGGCGACTTCAGGAAGAATAGCATGACCATCCTCGAGAGGTTCATGAACAAGCTGCAGGTGCCCGGGCACACCGGCAAGAGGCACAAGATAACGAGCGGCAAGTGCTGCGGCAACTACCAGACCATAATGAGGGAAACCGAGAAGGCGTTCGAGATAATCGAGACCAAGACTAAGGCCAACCCTGTGCAGGTCCTCATCAAGGCCATAGAGAACGCGGCGCTCTACGAGGAGATAGCTGCATACCGGCTCGGCGGCATGATAGCCAGGAAGGCCGTGATAACGTCGCCCCAGAGGCGCGTTGATGTTGCGCTCAGGCTCATAACGCAGGGCATATACAGGTCCACCTTCAGGAGCAAGAAGACCCTCCGCGGCGCCATAGCCGATGAGCTGATGGCGATAGCGAACAACGACAACAGGGCGCTGGCCATCAGGGAGAGGAGCAGGATAGAGAAGGAAGCCGAGGGCGCGAGATAGAACCTCTTTCTGTTCGAAACAGGCAAAGACGTTCACGAGAAAAACCCCTGAAAGATTCCAGAATTACTTCATTTTGCGGCTTCAGGCGCTATTCTTTTAGAAGTTTGGATAGCCAGATCATCCTTTTCTTCCGCTTGTCCCAATGGCTGTCCATAATATACCTAGATGCTGTTAATCAGTTGTATCTGAAATTTTTAAGCTTTACGCCTGAGAGTGTGGCTGACAGTTTTAAAAAAATGCTGATGAAATTCTAACGATTGTCTAGGGCTTGAATTCGTTGAAGCTCTATCTGAGGGCTCTGAAGACCAGGTCCTTCTTTTCCGGCGGTTTTCCGAACAGAGGTTCGTAAAGCCCTCCAAGAGCCAGGTTTACGGTCATATCGTCATAGTGCGCCCAGCCTTCAGGCCTCATGAACCTTTGTTTCGAGACCTCGCTCAGCGGCGCCCTTTCTGTGCGGTATCCATGTCCTTCCCCTTTGAATACTGCTGATTTCCCGAAATCGCCTTCCTTTACCATCCTCGCGCATTCGGCACCCGCCTCCCTTGCGTATTCATGGTCAAGCGGTGAAGGCGGGCAGTCCCTCATCTCATAGGTGATTGCATCGATGGCGACAACATCCCTGTAGGCAGCAGGGGCAGATTTTTTCCATTCGTCTTTGATGACCAGCGCTAGTTTCATTGGCTCGATCTTCATATGGCCGTGTTTGTCAATGTCACCCGGCCTGAGATGGCTTTCCACCCCTTTTATGTGCGCACCTTCCGCAACAGCTACCACAGCAAAGGGTCTGCCGTATCTGGTGCCATTAGCATCATAGGCCCCTATGACCTTGTCCATTATCATTCCAAACGGATATTCTGTTTTTTCACCAAGGACGACAAAGTCGCACCCGCCCCAGAGACCAGCTGCGGCAGCGACCCAGTCTGTATCCCTTCCGAACATGGGGACGAAGTATATCCTTTTATTCGTGACTGCGCCTGTGTGCGCATTCCTGAGCCTCCTGGAGGCGACATCAACGGCTGTCGGATACCCGAGAGTGAACTGAGTGACCGACAAATCGTTGTCCATGGTCTTTGGCCAGCCAACAACAGGCAGGCCTGCCTCGTAAAGTTTCTGGGCCTCGCCAAGATGGTCGTCGCCTCCCATCACCAAAAGGGCGTCAAGCTGAAGCCTCTTTCTGGTTTCCAACGCCTTTTCAACATCGGCCTTGTCCCTCGTCGAGCCCAAGAATGTGCCTGCTTTTTGCGGTTCTATCAAGTCACCGGTAATTGGCCTGTACCTTCCAGAATTCAACCCGGCGTATCCGTCTTCAAAACCAATCAATTCCCAATCAGGAGGGAGTTCCGTTCTGAATCCAGCGGTTCCCGCCATGAAAGAGCTGATATGCCCCCCGCCGTAAAGAATTCCCGCTCTTGGCATCAAAATCCCCTATGATGTATTCATGGGTAAATTTTTTAAGCATTTCGGCGGGAAGTGGGAATTTATAAAGATGTTGATGTAATTCTAACGATTGCCGGAGGCTTCGAATCGCCAAAAACTTAAATATGGGGCTTCATTAAACAATATGAATATAACCGCCACGGCGCGCGGGAGATGGTTCGAATGGCAAAAGTGGAGATGACGCAGCTCGTCAAGGAACTGATGAGGCAGCCTGAGCATATAAGGAACATCGGGATAGTCGCCCATATCGACCATGGAAAATGCATAAGCGGGGATTCCAGGCTGTATGCGGCGAACGGAGAATTTTTAGAGGCAGGGGAACTCTTCAGAATCGCGGAGGAAAGGGGCATCGTCGCCAGAAATACGGAGGGAGAAATCGTTTATGATGTCTCGCATGAGAACATCGAGGTCTTCTCATTGAACAAGGAAAAGGGAGCGATTGAGAGTAAACCCATAAAATATGCATGGAAACTCAAGGGCGGCAGGGTCATAAAGGCGAAGTTGAGGAACGGGTATGAAATAAAAACTACGCCCGGGCACAAGTACATCGTATTTGACGGCGATGGCTTTGTGGAAAAAATGGCGGAAGACCTGAAAAGAGGGGACAGAATTGTATGCCCCGGGAGGCTGGAAGCCAGAAACACTTCGGATATCAGGAAACTGATTCTGCTGGAACTCGCAAAAAAGCCCTTCTTTGTCACATTGAAAAATCCGGGGAAATTGAGGTGCTTCATTCTTGAAAAAGGCCGGGAAAATGTCAGGGAAATGATAAAAGCCGGTATATCAGGGAACGGCGTCTATCACGCGGCGTACAGAGGCAACATCATACTCAGGGAGTACATAGAGATTTGTCTCCGCATGGGCCTTTCTTATGACCAGATGATTGAAAATATCGAATGGGTGTCCCACAGGACCGGCGGCAGAAGAAGAGGGAAAAACTGCGGGAGGATGAGATTTCCCGCAAATCTGGAGGGTTTTTATTATCTTGCAGGACTGATGGCGGGCGACGGGTCGGGAAACAAATTGGTCGTGGGCAAAGAGCCGCTTGGAAGGGCTTTCAAAGCCATATGCATGGATATGGGGATTGACTGCAAAGAAAGGAATTATGCAGGAAGGACGAAAGAATTGTGCACGAATAAGACCATGCTCGAGATTCTTAATTCGATTTTCGGTTATCCAAAAAAGGCCAAGTCGCACAACATAGAAATTTCAAGGCTGCTCATGTTGTCCGGTGACAAACTGGTCGCCAGGTTCATTTCAGGTTATTTCGATTGCGACGGGACGGTTGAAAGGTCGAGAGGGGCCATATCAATTACCAGTGTCAGCAGAAAGATGCTGCAGGGAATCCAGATGCTTCTATTGAGATTCGGCTGCACCTCCAGCCTGCGGGGAGATACGCTTTACATCTCAGGTAACTCTGTGGCAAATTTCAACGGTTATGTAGGGTTTACACTCGAGCATAAGGCCATCAGAGCCTGTGAACTGGAAAAGAGGGCTGTCGGCAGCTACGTTCTGGATCTTGTTCCACTAAAAATAGAGAGGATTCTGGAACTGAAGTCAATGGTTTCTGCGCACAAGAATCACCTGAGAAACTATCAAAAGCTGCAATACGAACCTACGATAGGCACTCTTAGAGAGATGCTGAAGGACATAAAAATACAGGGGGCTGTTGAATGGCTGGCAAAAATTGCTTCCGGGGCGCTGGCCTACATCGAAGTTGACGAAGTCTCTTATGGGCATGAGGATGTTGTTTACGATTTCACGATTGAGGATAATCACAATTTCGTCGCTGAAGGCATGATAATACATAATACAACCCTAACAGACAACCTTCTCGCCGGAGCGGGCATGATTTCCGAGGAAGTGGCCGGGAAGAAGCTGGCCATGGACTTCGACAAGCAGGAGCAGGAGAGGGGCATCACGATATTTGCCGCCAACGCGAGCATGGTACACAACGTGCACGGGCAGAACTACCTCGTCAACCTCATAGACACCCCCGGCCACGTGGACTTCGGCGGCGACGTCACAAGGGCCATGAGGGCCGTGGACGGCGTCGTGGTAGTCTCTGATGCCGTGGAAGGCGTGATGCCGCAGACAGAGACCGTTCTCAGGCAGGCCCTGAAGGACAGGGTAAGGCCGGTCCTTTTCATAAACAAGGTCGACAGGCTGATAAGGGAGCTGAAACTCACCCCCGAGCAGATGGAGGCCAGGTTCAAGAAGATAATAACGGAAGTCAACATTCTTATCCAGAAATACGTCGAGGAGCAGTACAGGGAAAAGTGGAGCGTGAACGTCATGGACGGCAGCGTAGCCTTCGGCTCGGCGCTCAGGAAGTGGGCCATCTCCGTCCACATGATGAAGGAGACCGGCATAACCTTCAAGGACATAATAACGTTCACGGAAGCCGGAAACGAGAAGGAGCTGGCAAAGAGGGCCCCGCTGCACAAGGTGCTTCTTGACATGGTGGTCAGGCATCTCCCCAATCCGCTGGAGGCCCAGGCCTACAGGATAAGGAAGATATGGTCGTCGCACCAGAGCGGCACCCCGATAGAGAAGAGCATGATTGAGTGCGACCCGAACGGCAAGCTCGCCGCCATAGTCACCAAGATATATCCGGAACAGCAGGCCGGTTATGTCGCGACCGTGAGAATCCTTTCAGGCAAGATAGTAGGCGGCCAGGATGTATATCTGGTTGGGTCCCAGAAGACGGAAAAGGTCCAGCAGGTTTCCATATACAAGGGGGCGCAGAGGGTCCTGATGGAAGAGGTGGTAGCCGGGAACATAGTAGGCGTCGTGGGCCTCAAGAGCGCATTCTCCGGCGAAACCATATGCGACCCGGATTACATCATACCGCCGTTCGAGAGCATAAAGCACCTGTTCGAGCCGGTGGTGACGAAGGCCATCGAGCCAAAGTCGCCGGGCCAGCTGGCGAAGCTCATAGAGTTCCTGAGGAGGGTCAGCAGGGAGGACCCGACCCTGCAGGTCAAGATTAACGAGGAGACCGGCGAATACCTGGTTTCGGGCCTCGGGGAGCTGCACATCGACGCCAAGATAGAGAGGCCGCTGAAGGATAACGGCATTGAGGTCAGCGTGTCGCCGCCCATAGTCATTTACAAGGAGTCCGTCAAGGAAAGGTCGCATGCCCCGGCGGAAGGGAAGTCGCCGAACAAGCACAACCGCTTCTACGTAATCACCGACCGCCTGGAGGACAAGGTCTACCATGCAATGGTCAACGGCGAGATACCGGACCAGGAGATAAAGAAGAAGAACCAGGAGCTGATAGACAAGCTGGTGGAGCTCGGCATGGACAGGGACGAGATAAAGAAGCTGAAGCTCATATACAACAGGAACATGTTCCTTGACCTCACCTACGGCGTCAATGCTATACTCGAGGTCATGGAAATGCTCAAGGAATCATTCATCGAGGCCATGAACGAAGGGCCGCTGGCCAGGGAGCCGTGCTCGGCCGTCAAGGTCATGCTGGTCGACGCAAAGCTTCACGAGGACGCCATACACCGGGGCCCTGCACAGGTCATACCGGCCGTGAGGCAGGCCATCAGGGATGCGATGGTCGCCGGGAAGGCTTTCATATTCGAGCCAAAGCAGATCATAAGGATAGACGTGCCAACCGAGGAGATGAGCGGCGCCCTGAAAGAGGTGCAGAACAGGAGAGGGCAGATAATAGAGATGAGCGAGGAAAGGGGCACGACGGTCATAAAGGCCAAGCTGCCGGTCGCTGAGATGTTCGGGTTCAATTCGGGCCTGAAGTCAGGCACTGGCGGCAAGGGGTTCTTCTGGCTCATCGACGTCGTGTACGAGCCGCTCCCCAAGGAGCTGGAGCACAAGGTAGTCACGCAGATAAGGCAGAGGAAGGGCATAATGCAGGAAGCCCCGGCAGAGGAGTAGGATAGTTTTGTCTGGTTTTCTATAATTTCATATATTCTCTAATAATTTTTACTTTTGGTCAAATTCTCTTAGGGTTGGATAAGACCCTGCATTCTCCTTCCAGACAAAAGTGAAATCCCAAGCGGGTGGATTGTTCTTGTAGACGCTGTGGCCTGAACCGTAGAATGCACTCGGTCCCCTGCTTTCAAAGGTCCCTATGCCGTTCTGATGGGCGGAATCCGTGTAATAGGAATTGGTAACGACTCCCTTTCCATTCGCTATCTGGCCTGCAAGTCCGCCAACCTTGGTGCAGCCTGCAGCACAGCTCACAGTGCCTGTCGCGAAGGAGTTGTCGATGTTGAACCAGTAGAGCATGCCGGTCAGGCCTCCACAGCCTGCTGACCCGCTATCACAGTTGCTCCCATGGACATCGCCTAGAGCATAGGAGTTGATTATGGTTCCATAGCTGGAGCCGGCGAGGCCGCCAACTTCGCTTATCCCGCTGACAACTGCTGAGGAATACGAATCTTTGATGGTCTCGTACTGGTTATCGCCAACGAGGCCGCCCACGCCACTATTGCCTGAGACACGCCCTGTTGAGAAGGCGCCAGTTATGCTGCCGTAGAGGTTCCAGCCCACCAGTGCACCGACTTCATTGTTTCCTGTTATGTCTGCATCCAGAAGCCCGACGTTCTTTATCTCGGCATAGCCATGCGGGGAACCTGAGAAACCTCCGGTGTATCCGAAGAGGCCCACAGTCGAATAGCACGGGTTGCCGGGGGGGTTGGAAGGGTCAACCGGGGCAGGGCGGTTTATGTAGAGGTTCCTTATGACGTGGCCCGTGCCGTCGAAGATTCCCTTGAAGGGCTCGTCCCTGTGCATGGCATCGTTGTAACTCTGGCAGTTCGCATAAACCCCGACAGGCTCGAAGCCGAGGCCGCCGTTCCAGCTTCTCGTTCCGGAGCAGTCGATGTCCTTCGTTAATGCGTAATGCCCGTTCAGGTTGTTCTTCATGCCCTGCAGTCCCTGGCAGTCTGTTATCGGAATCTCACCTGGTGAGAGGCATCCGCCAGAACGGCAGGACCTGGTATGCTCAGTGTTGCAATAAACGCCCTCGGCACATGCGGAATCTGCGCAGTCCGCAAGGCCGTTGCCGTCCTCGTCCCCCTCCTTTTCACAGTTTTCATGTGTCTCTGGTGAGAGGCATTCACCAGAACGGCAGGATCTGGTATGCTCCGTGTTGCAATAAACACCTTCAGTGCATGCGGGGTCAGTACAGTCCGCAACTCCGTTGCCGTCCTCGTCGCCTAGGACTTCGCATTCTTCTTTCACAAGTGAGAAATCAAGCATGTAGATGTCAAAATTATTGTTCCTATTGTCTCCCCAGACTATTTTGTCGCCGTAGATGTCTGGAATGCCTTGGTTTGAAGGGTCTGATGTTATCTGTGTCTCTTTCTGGGTGGCGAGGTCGTACATGTAGATGTCAAAATTGTTGTTCCTGTAGTCTTCCCAGACTATTTTGTCGCCGTAGATGGATGGATAGTATTGGCCTGAAGGGTCTGATGTTATCTGTGTCTCTTTCTGGGTGGCGAGGTCGTACATGTAGATGTCAGACTTGATGTTCCTGTAGTCTTCCCAGACTATTTTGTCGCCGTAGATGTCTGGAACGTCTTGCTCTGAAGGGTCTGATGTTATCTGTGTTTCTTTCTGGGTGGCGAGGTCGTACATGTAGATGTCAACATTCTCGTTCAATATTCGGTCTTCCCAGACTATTTTGTCGCCGTAGATGGATGGATTGAACTGATTTTTGGGGTCTGATGTTATCTGTGTCTCTTTCTGGGTGGCGAGGTCGTACATGTAGATGTCACCATTGTTGATACTGCCGTCTGT
>Ga0315293_10000218_pt1 | contig 50901 bp, 39 predicted proteins | sample YL17G13_20_MG_FD_203071 | JGI IMG/M metagenome (GOLD analysis project Ga0315293, IMG submission 203071) | Sediment microbial communities from Yellowstone Lake, YNP, Wyoming, USA - YL17G13_20 | ecosystem: Environmental > Aquatic > Freshwater > Lake > Sediment | place: USA: Wyoming | collected... | reverse complement strand
AAACTTTGCGTATTCTTATCGACTCGGAGTCCAGGTGGCCGGTTATCCGAACTTATGGAGGCCAAAATGATTTATCGCCGTCTTACATCCGTTTTTCTTGTCGTAGCAGCCCTCGCGGTTCTCCCCTCTTGGACCGCTCCTCAGGCTCAGCCGCAAACGGCGGCCGCCGCCGACGAACAGAAGCTTTTGGCGGCCATGCACACCATTGCCAGTCAGCCGCTCTACGACTACGTCCGGGAGCTTGTCTCAGAGAAGTACGGCGGCCGCCTGACAGGAACGGAAGAATACAACCTCTGCGCCCGCTGGGTGGCCGATCAATTTCAAAAGTGGGGCGTGCAGCCGGCCGGCGACAAGGGGACCTATTTCCAGGCCTTTCCCAATCCCTACACGCTCGTCTTTCCGGGGTGTGAGCTTGTCCTCAACATCCCCTGGAAGAACGGCCTCCTTAAGAAATTCTACAAATACGAGGATGAGTTCATACCCGGCGGGACCTCGGCTTCGGGCGAGATCACGGCCGAGGTCGTCTATGCCGGCTACGGCATTTCCGCGCCCGAGCTCGGCTACAATGACTACCAGGGCTTGGATGTGCGGGGTAAAATCGTGCTCCTGGAACGGGAAGTGCCCGTCAGCCCAGACCAAAACCCCGAGCTGTTCAAAAAATGGCGTCCCTACTCTTTCCATCAGTACAAGCTGGAGACCGCTTACGACAAAGGCGCCCGGGGCCTGATCTATAACTACGGCCCTATCGGCAACCCCAACAACTCTTACCGGGAAGGTTTTATCTACAGTCATGTCGGGCCGGCCGTGGTGGACGATGTCTTCGCCGGCACCGGCCGGAACCACAAGGAGGTCGTGGAAAAAATCGCCAAGACTCTCAGGCCTCAATCCTTCGCCACGGACAAGGTCATGACCATCAAAAACGTCACCCAGCATCATCCGGAGGGCGTGGGCCTCAACGTGCTGGGCATCCTGCCCGGCTCCGACCCGACCCTCAAAAGCGAGGTCATCATCCTGGGCGGCCATCTCGACCATCTGGGACGGATGGGGGAGCTCATGCCGGGCGCCAACGACGACGCTTCGGCCGTGGCGGTCATGCTGGGGGTGGCCGAGGCCCTGAGCCGCTCGGAGGTCAAGCCCCGGCGCTCGGTGATGTTCATCGCCTTCGGGGCCGAGGAGCAGGCGTTGGCCGGTTCCGCCTACTACCTCGACCACCCTTTCCTTCCCCTGGAAAAAACCGCGGCCTTCATCAACATGGAGAACGCCGGCTCGGGGGACAAGCTGCACATTTTGGCCGGCAAGAATTTCCCGGCCTTAGGGGGCTATCTCGACCGGGCCAATCAGAAATACATCCACCGGGTCATGACCTCTTCTCCCTTCGCCAACATCGCCCGGCCCCGGCAGGATACCGCCCGCTTTCTGTGGAAAGGAGTGCCCTCCTTGACCCTCAGCTCTCAGGGCGGCCGAACCTTTTACCACATCACCAAGGACGACCTCTCGACCATCACCCCCGAGATCATGGAGGACGCCGGCCAGCTTCTGTTCATGGCCGTCATGGACATGGCTTCGGCCGACACCCTGGATTTTCGAGCCGGGACCTCCCACTGAGGGCCTTGGTGTTCACCTTTCAGGCCCCCACTCGAGTGCGGTTCGGAGCCGGAACGGCCGACGGCTTGGCGGAGGAAGTCGAGCTTTTGGCCAAGGCCGGCCGGGTTCTCCTGGTCACGGATAAGGGAATTGTTGCGGCTGGAATCGCCGGACGGATGGTCCGTGAGCTTCCTCAGATTGAGGTGTTTGATGAGGTTGAAGCGAATCCGAGGCAGACCACCGTGGACAAGGCGGGGGAATTGGCCCGTCGCCTCAAGCCCGGCGTCGTCATCGGCCTGGGCGGCGGGAGCGCCCTCGATGCGGCCAAAGCCGTGGCCCTTCTGGCCACCAATCCCGGCCGCATTGAGGACTACGAAGGCCGGAGCCGCTACCAGGCCCGTCCTCTGCCCGTCCTGGCCGTGCCCACTACCTGCGGGACGGGAAGCGAGGTGACCTGGGTGGCCGTTATCACCCATACCGGCCGGCGGTTCAAAATGAGCATCAAGGGGCCGGAGATGTTCCCGGCCACGGCGGTCGTGGACCCGGACCTGCTCCGGACGCTTCCCGCTCCGCTCGTCGCCTCGACGGGTTTGGATGCCCTGACTCATGCCTTGGAGGCCTTTACGGTCAAGCCGGCCACTGTGCTGACCGACCTGTTCGCCCGCCAGGCGGCCAAGCTCCTCTTCGCTCATCTGCCGGCCGCCTATGATAATATCGGCGGACCGCCGGAAGCCCGGGAGAAGGTCATGCTGGGAAGCCTCCTGGCCGGGTTCGCCTTCAGCAACAGCGATGTGGGGGCCGTACACTGCCTGGCCGAATCCGTCGGGGCGCTTTTCGACACGCCCCACGGGATCGCCAATTCCGTGTTCTTGCCCTGGGTCATGGAGTACAACCTGCCGGTATCCCAAGCCCGCTACGCCGAGCTGGCCCGCCTGATGGGCGAGAAGGACGAAAACGACGAGCGGGCCGCCCGGCGGCTCATCGAGCGGGTGAGGGGCTTGAGCCGAAGCCTCGGCATCCCGTCTTTTGGAAAGCTGGGGATCAGCCCGGAGCATTTCCGGGAGATTGCCGAGAAGTCGGCGGCCAATAACTCCAACCCCTCCAACCCCCGGCCGGTCGGAGTTGAGGATTATGTGGGCATCCTCCGGCGCGCGGCGGCCGTGACAGAAAACATGGGGAGAGGGGCATGAAGGCCGATCTCGACTCCTGCCTGGCCCTGCGGCTTCGCGGGCTGGTCAAGTCCTTCGGGGAAGTCAAGGCTGTGGACGGCCTGTCCCTCGAGGTCCGGCGCGGGGAGATTTTTGGTTTTCTGGGCCCTAACGGCGCCGGCAAGACGACCACCATCAGGATGATGTGCGGCCTGTTGGCGCCCGACAGCGGTGTGGTAGAAATCCACGGCCGTCGGGGGCCTTCTTCACCCTCGACGGCGCGGGAGTCCATCGGCCTTTCTCCTCAGGCCATCGTCATTTGGGAGTCGCTGACCTGTCGGGAGCAGCTCGAATTCATGGGCCAGATGTACGGGCTGGACAGGTCGTCCGCCCGGCGGCGAAGCCTGTGTTTATTGGAGGCCTTCGGCCTCCAGGAGAAACGGAACAAACTGGGCAAGACGCTTTCCGGCGGTCTGCAGCGCCGGCTCAACATCGCCCTGGCTTTGGTCCATGAGCCGGAACTCCTCTTCCTGGACGAACCCCAGGCCGGGCTTGACCCCCAGAGCCGGGTTCTGGTGCGGGAATTCATCCGGGGCTTGCCCCCCCGAACGACGGTCATTCTCACCACTCACGACATGGAGGAAGCGGAGAAATTGTCCGACCGGGTGTGCATCATCGACCGGGGCCGGCTGCTGGTCCTGGACACGGTGGCCCGCCTTAAGAGCCGGCTGGGTGAGGGCGACCTGGTGGAAGTCGAGATTGCCCAGGATATCCGGACCGCTCTCCTGCCTCATGTTCCGGCCTTGCAGCAGTCCGGCCTCAGCCTTAACCTCGGGGACCATACCTTGATCCTGGTCCCCGATGAAGCGGCCCTGGTCTTACCGGAGATCCTCCAGGCCATCAAGGACCGCGGCCTGCGTTTGGTCAACCTGCGCATTCGGCAGAAGACGTTGGAGGATGTCTTCATCCATCTTACCGGCCGGGGGTTGCGGGAATGAAGCTGGCGGCCTATTGGCAGAAGACTTTCCGGGAGAATCTCCGGGAATGGAAAATCCTCGTCCTGACCCTGGTATTCGGCCCCTTTTTTGTTTACCTCATGTTTGCCTATTTCAAGGCGGCTGCTCCGGCCTACACTCTCCTGGTGCTGAACGAGGACCATCCGGTGGCGCGGCCGACGGGCAAGCCCCTGGAGGCGGGCCGGGAGCTATGGGCCGCCTGGGACAAGCTGACCTATCCTGACGGCAAGCCGGTTTTCAAGACGCGGGCGGCCGGCAGCCTGGAAGAGGGACGCCGGCTGCTGAAGGACCGGGAGGCCGACCTTGTGGTGCGGATTCCGCCCGATTTCTCTCGGTCGCTGGAGGCCTATCGGGCCGACAAAAGCCGGCCTCTAGCGCCCGTGCTCAACATCGGCGACGAGTCCAGCGTGCGGTTCATGGTGGCCGCTTCTTTCGCCGACGCGGTGTCGTATGGCTATGTGGCTTCGGCCCTCGGCCTCGAACTGCCGGCCGCCGTCTCTTTTGAGGGGACGGGTTCCGGCCGGAGTCCGAGCGATTTTGACCTCTATGTGCCGGCCCTCATGGTCCTGGCCGTCATCATGGTCATGTTCACCGCCGCGGCTTCGCTTATCAAGGAAGTGGACAAGGGCACTATCACCCGCCTGGTCCTTTCCAGAATGTCCACCTTTGAATTTTTAAGCGCCGTCAGCTTGAACCAGATGCTCATCGGCACGGTCGCCCTGGCCCTGTCCTATCTGGCGGCCCAGTCCGTGGGCTATCGTATCCACGGGTCGCTGGCGCTCTTCCTGGCGGTGGGGGCTTTTTCCGTGCTGTCCGTGGTGGCCATCAGTTTGGTGGTGGCCGGATTCCTGCGAACGATCTTCGAGCTTCTGACCGTAGGGGTCTTTCCCTTCTTCATCCTGATGTTTTTTTCGGAGAGCATGTTCCCCCTGCCCAAAGTCGTATTCTTCCAGATGGCCGGGCATACTTTTTATCTAAATGATATCCTGCCCACGTCTTTAACCGTAAGAGCCTTCAATAAAATTCTTAATTTTGGCGCCGGGCTTAAAGAGGTGTCCTTCGAGCTGGCCGGAATCCTGGTCTTGACCGTCCTTTATTTCGCCCTGGGCTTGTGGGTTTTCCGGAGGCGCCATCTCCGGAGCCGGTAGCCCCTGTCATGAGTTAGAAATAATCCTTGGCTGTCTGCGGCTTTCTCCTCGGCTGGAGCCCCCCGCCTTCGGCCCCCTAAACGCACCCCATTTTTGCTCGGGTTTGACCCTTTTTCAATATAAAGAGTTTTATATAAAAGAAAAGGTCAAAAACGTGAAATGAAGTGAAATAATATGACATTGCCATAATTTGTATTGACTTTTCCCCTAACTTATTTAAAATCACACTTATATTTGGAGAAGGAGCTGGGGTGACGTGACCGAGAACAACGTCCTCGATTCTTGGAAGGCAATTTCCGACTATTTAGGCAAGAGAGTCAGGACTTGCATCAGGTGGGAAAAAGAACTCGGTCTGCCCGTTTACCGTATCGATACCCATTCGACTCGTTCCAGGGTTTTTGCTTATAAATCCGAGATCGACCAATGGCGGAGACAGAGGGCCGACGGCCGTTTGTCCCGCCGAACTCCTCTTTTATCCGGGAAAGTGGCCATCGCCGGCGCCGTTTTCCTGGCTATGGCGTTGTTATTCGTCTTTATCGTGCGCCCTTTTGCGGCCGATTCGTCCGGCCGCGCCGCGGCCGCCGGCTCCCTTCGGCAAGTGAAGATCGCCGTCTTTCCCTTCACCGACGGGAGCGGCGCGGCCTACGAGGAATACTTGTCCGTCGGCCTGGCTCAGGAAATTGTGGATTGCCTGCAGCGGCATAAGGGCCTGACCGTGATCTCCTTGCCCGCCCTGGTCCGCAACATGCCGATCTCCAAGGCCGAACATATCGGCCGGGAACTGGGGTTGGACTACATTCTCAAAGGCGAGATCAGGAGGGAGAAGAACAGCGCCAACCTGGCCCTGGAATTCATCAGGGCCGCCAATGAGGAGCTGATCTGGAGTTCGAAGTACCGGGAACCGCTGAACCAATTGTGGGCTATCAAGAATGATCTCTCGGCCAAGATCGGCGAGGTGCTGAACACGGAAAAGACTCCCTTTCCTGCTTTCCAGGGCCGGCCGGTGGACACGGCCAACAGCCTCGCCCTGGACAGCTATCTTAAAGGAAATTTTATCCTGTCCCGATTGAACGGGGAGACGAACGATCCCTGGACTTTGTATCATCAGGGGAAATACCACGAGTCGAAGTATACGGCCGGCGATAATGAGCTGGCCATCAGCCTTTTTCGGCAGGCCATCAGCAGCGACCGGAGCTTCGCCCCGGCCTATGTCGGGCTGGCGGCCTGTTATGCCAACTATGTCCATTTCAACTGGGACTACAACATCCTCTGGCTGGACCGGGCTGAAGAGCTGCTGGCCAAAGCCCTGGCCTTGAACCCAGACCTGCCGGGCAATTTCAGCACCCATCTGGAGACCCTCCTGTTGAGGGAATACAGCTTCGGGGAGAACCGGGAGAAGGAAGTAGAGAGCTTGGTCCTGATCGGGCAGAAGAAATACCCCAATGACCAACAGCTGAACTCCATCGTGGGCACCTACCATTTCCGCAGATTCGGAAAGGAGGGGCGGCCGGAGGATTGGACCCGGGCCCTTCGCTTCAAGGAAAAAAGCTTCTGGCTGAACCCCTATGCCCTCAGCAACATGGTCTACGCGGAGCTCCTCCTGCTCGACCGTGATTTCGATAAAGCCCTGGAGGTTTGCTCGCTGCTGGAAAAACTCGACACTTCGAACCTGGCCAAGTTCCAGCTGGGAGAGGTCTGCTATTATCAGGGCGACCTGGATAAAAGCGAGTCCATCTTTGAGAGCTTCGAGGTGCCGCTGACATTCCGGCTGATCGCCCTCTATTATTTGGGCATGATCCATGCCCGACGGGGGGAACAGAAAGAGGCACTCCAAGTCGTGCAGGAGATCAACCTTCTGTCTCCCGGAGAATACCGGTATTTTAATGACGGGCTGAAATTGGCCTCCATATTTATGGGGCTGGGCCGGGAAGAAATCGGCTATCAGTATCTCCAGTCTTTCTTCCAGAAAGACCGCTCGCTCCGGGACCGCTTCATCAGCTATCGGTATATCGCCCTGGACAAGAACTTCGATAAAATAAGAAAAGACGACAAATTTCTCGAAATATTAAACCAAAAGGAGGCCTCCCCATGGGTGAGAGCAAAACCGTCCGTGTAACCCCCAACATGAAGAAATGCCTGGCGGTGCTGACCAAGGCGGTCGCCGGCCTGCCCCCCGGCGGCCTCAAAGACAAGGCCAAGGACGCTTTGGCGTATATGTCCAAAACGTTCCAGGGCCGGCCCCAACCCTTGGCCGGGCGGAGATGTCCCGTCAATACGAGCATCATCAAATAAGCCGAACCGTATTTCCCATTCTGACCGGAGCGTCATGAAAATCAGGGGGTTGACTTTCGTCCTGAACGAAGACTGCAATTTCCGTTGCGCGTACTGCTATAAAAAACTGTCAAGAGCCGCCTTCAGTTTTCCCCTGGCCCGGCGCCTTCTTGTTTTTTTTTGCCCTTTCTGACCCGGGACTACCATCTCCACTTCACGGGCGGTGAGCCGCTCCTCCACTTTGCCCGGCTTCAAAAGATCGTGGCCCTGGCCGAGGCCGAGAGCCGATCGCTCCACAAAAAAGCGCACTATTCCCTCACCACCAACGGCAGCCTGGTCTCCGATACGGTCCTTCGTTTTTTAAGCCGGTATCGCTTCACCGTCACCCTGAGCTTTGACGGAACAGCCCAGGACATTCAACGGCAGAGGGACTCCGGCCGGCTGGTGCTCTCCCGGCTGGAAGCCTTGCGGGACGAGGCCAGGATTCGGCTCAGGGTCAACAGCGTTTTTACGCCCAAAACGATCCCCTGCCTTTCCGAATCCGTTCGGCTGCTTCTGGACCTGAACGTTCCTGACCTCGACTTCAACCTGTCTGTTCTCCGTCCCTGGAACCGGGTCTCGCTCAGCAAGCTGGAAGGCCAGATGAACAGGGTGGTTGACCACCTCTTCGGACATTTCCTGAGGACCGGACAGGTGGCGCTCGAAACGTTCCGGGAGCCCGGACCAAAAATGATTTTTTTCTGCGCCGCCGGCCGCGATCGGCTGGCCTTTACTCCCGACGGAAGGATTTGGGGCTGCCACCTTTTCAGCGACTATTTCCGGGGGAAGGAGCGAGTGGCGGCCTCTCGACGCTACGGTTTGGGAACTCTGTCCGAGCTCCCCGGGGATCCCCAAGCGGCCCTGGCCCGCCTGGCCCCCCGCTTTGAGCGGTTGGCTGTGGACCGCCTGGCCACCTCGCGGGGCGAATGTTTTCTCTGCCCGAAAGTGGAGCAGTGCACCGTCTGTCCGGTGAACGCGGCTTTCTCGGGTTCTCCCCTGGGCCGGATTCCTCTTTATGTTTGTCGGATCAGAAGGATCATGATGAAAGCCGAGGATCGATTCCGGCGGCGGGTCAGACGTGCAACTCGAGAATGTCCTCGTCCTCGAGGGAATAGTCGCGATTGACCATTTGGCCTTGGACCTTGTCCTGGCGCCAGAGGCGGGCGTACTTGAGGTTTTGAGCGAAATCCTTGTGCACGGCCTTGGCCAAGTCCATGACCGTGCTGCCCCGGGGCAGGGTGAAGGGCTCGTCGCGATCGGGCTTCTTACCCGGGGCCTTGCTGTAAACCCGGATGATGTCCAGAAGAAGGAAAACCTTCCTGCGCAGCGGCTCGACCCCCTCGGCGATGAGAGGGAAGACGGGTGCCACTTCGAACCGGTCACCGAACAGGATGCGCAACGCTTCAAGGCTTTCACCGGCCCGCTCGGCTCCGGCCTTGGAAGCCGCCACGATGGCCCTCTTCCGATAAGGCGGAACAGGCCCCGTCAAGGGCGCCGATCCCCCCACCAGCTCTATTTTTTTTTCTTTAAGCCGAAGGAGAACGGCCTCCAAATCCGACGACGGGTCCTGGGCTGTCAAATCAACCACCAGGAGGACGGCCTCGGCCGTTTTAATCGCCTCCGCCAGCCCGGGTTCTAGGAAGTCGGTCATCAGGGGCGGAGTGTCGATGAGTTGAATGCGGATGTTCTCGAATTTCATCATGTAGGGGGCCGGCTGCCGGGTGGTGAAGGGATAGACCCCCACCTCCGGATTGGCCCCGGTCAGGGCCTTGACGATGGAGGATTTGCCCGCATTGGGCAAGCCGACCAGAACGACTTGTCCGGCGCCCGACTTTTCGATCAGCGTATTCGGGCTGTGTCTGGCCAGGGAAGGCTGCTTGTCTCCGGACTCCTTGAGTTTGGCGATTTTGGTCTTGAGCTGAGCCTGCATCTTTTCCGTGCCCTTGTGTTTGGGGATGATGGACAGGAGTTCCTCCAGGATTTCGATCTTTTCCTGGGAATTGCGGGCGGTCTTGAGTTTCTTCTCAACATCGAAATATTGGGGCGGAAGGTTGGCAGGCATGGGAAGGTATTATACTCCAGCCGGGGGCCGCTGGACAGCTAAAAAAGTGAGGATTGTCCGGGGACAAAAAATGGCGATAATACGAAATTTGGCAGTCATGGAATAAATAGCATGGAAAATTGTCGCAATGGTCCTTAAAAATTTTATTTATTATCTTGTAATTGCATTATAATAAATAAATTACGATGATAGCCTCCAGGTCATATATTTTTATAGTAATGCCTATTTTTCCGCTTTTTGATGCCCACTTCGTCTTTTATTTCCTCATTTTGAGAGAAAATCTTATGCTTTTTTTGCCAAACATGGAAAAAACGATTTTTCCCTTCAATTTCAAACAAGGGAGATCGGACCGCAATATGTGGTAGAATGAACAGAAGACGGCCCAAAATGTTTTGAATTTTCCTTTACTTTATGCTGGATAATATTGTATAATTCTCTCGAACATCTTTATTGATAACATGACGTAGAGCAGCCCGCAAAGCGTCTATATCAATAAGGCGAAATTGCCATGAAAAAAAAGGAAAAAATAGCGTCTAAGACGAAAAACAAGCAGGCCAAGGACAAGGACATTTCCGCCAAACCAAAGCCTGTTGCAAAATCCGTCTATAAGGCCAGGCCCAGCCGGCCGGAGGCGGGCAAGCCCGATAAAGCTCCCAAGGCCCCGGCCGCGCCCGTTCCGCCGCCTTCCAAGGCTGAAACAGCTCCCCCTCCCAAGAGCGAGGAAAGGGGCAAGCCACGGCGCGAAGCCAAATACACGGCCGAGAGCATTAAGGTGCTCAAAGGCCTAGACGCCGTCCGCAAGCGGCCGGCCATGTACATCGGCTCTACGGGTCCCGAGGGCCTCCACCATCTGGTCTATGAGGTGGTGGACAATTCCATCGATGAGGCCCTGGCCGGCTTTTGCAAAAACATCGAGGCCTTCATCCACGTGGACGATTCGGTGACGGTCATTGACGACGGCCGCGGCATTCCCGTGGAATTGCACAAGAAAGAGAAAAAGTCGGCGGCCGAAGTGGTCATGACCATGCTGCACGCCGGCGGCAAGTTTGACGATAAGAGCTACAAAGTCTCGGGCGGCCTGCACGGGGTGGGCGTGTCGGTGGTCAACGCCCTGTCCAGGAGGCTGGACCTGGAGGTCAAGCGCGACGGCGGGATTTACACCCAGAGCTATGAACGCGGCGTGCCCATCACCCGGCTCAAGCAGGTGGGCAAGACCAAGAAGTCCGGTACCAAAGTCACCTTCTGGCCGGACGATGAGGTCTTCGACTCGACCGAGTTCAACTTCGAAGTCCTGACCCAAAGGCTGCGGGAGCTGTCCTTCCTCAACCGCGGCATCCGCATCTCCATCGTCGACGAGCGGACGAACAAAAGCCACGAGTTCCAGTACAAGGGCGGCATCGTCGAGTTCGTCCAGTACCTCAACCAGAACAAGACGGTCCTCAACCCGCGGCCGGTCTATTTCGAAAGCCAGAAGGACAGCATTATCGTCGAGCTGGCCTTCCAGTACAACGCCGGCTACAACGAAACGATCTTCACCTTCGTCAACAACATCAACACCACAGAGGGCGGCACGCATCTCATCGGCTTCAAGGCCGCCCTGACCCGCTGCCTCAACAACTATGCCCTGGCCAACAATCTGTTCAAGGACCTGAGCGCCGGGGCGCTGTCCGGCGACGACTCGCGGGAAGGGTTGTGCGCCGTGCTCAGCATCAAGATGCGGGACCCCCAATTCGAGGGACAGACCAAGACCAAACTGGGCAACTCTGAAGTCAAGGGCATCGTCGAGTCCCTGGTCAACGAGAAGCTGGCCGCTTATTTGGAAGAAAACCCCACCAACGCCAAGCGCATCGTCCTCAAGGCTCTGGAAGCGGCCCGCGCCCGTGAGGCGGCCCGCAAGGCCCGCGACCTGGCCCGGCGCAAGAGCGTCCTGGAATCGACAACCCTGCCCGGGAAGCTGGCCGATTGCCAGGAGCGCGATCCCGCCCTTTCCGAGATTTTCATCGTCGAGGGCGATTCCGCCGGCGGCTCGGCCAAGCAGGGCCGCGACCGCCGTTTTCAGGCCATCCTCCCCCTGAAGGGCAAGATCCTCAACGTCTGGAAGGCCGCCCAAGACAAGATCCTGAACAACGAAGAGATCGGGATGATGATCGCCGCTCTGGGGGTGAGCGCGGGCGAAGCCGAGTCGAGCCTGGACAAGCTTCGCTACCACAAGGTCATCATCATGACCGACGCCGATGTGGACGGGTCCCACATTCGCACCCTGATCATGACTTTCTTTTACCGGCAGCTGAAGCCTCTCATCGAACAGGGTTACCTCTACATTGCCCAGCCTCCCCTCTACAAAATCTCCAAGGGCAAGGAGGTCCAGTACCTCAAGGAGGAGAGGGCCTACGAGAAGTGGCTGGTCAAGAAGATCTCGGAGGAGTTCAAGGTCCGGGTCAAGGGCAAAAAAGAGGTCTTCGAAGGAGAGAAACTTCGCAAGCATTTCCTCCGCATCATGCAGAAGAAGAGCTACTTGCAGCTCCTGGAGCGAAAGGACTTCCCCCCCTTTCTGGTCGAGCTCCTCATCCGGGAGGGGGTCGACGGCCTGGAGTTCCTCCAGGATAAAAAAGCCATGAAAAGGGTCCAGTCGCTCATCGAGGCTATGGACAAGGACCTGGCCACCGAATTGAGCATGGACGAGGAATACGAGTCCTACGAGCTGGGCCTCAAATACCAGATCAACGGGGTGTCCCTCAACTGCAAAATCAACCTGGCTTTGATCGATTCCACGGAGTACAAGAACCTCTTTAAAATCTACAAGGAGATGGAGGGCTTCAACCCGCCCTATGAGATCCTGGTTGACAGCGAGACCTTGACCATCGAGAACGAAACCAGGCTCCTCGACTACCTCCACGACAAGGGCAAGAAGGGGGTGTCCATCCAGCGCTACAAGGGCTTGGGCGAGATGACGCCGGAGCAACTCTGGGAGACAACGATGAACCCCCAGCGTCGGGCCCTGCTCAAAGTCTCCATCCGGGATGCCGTCGAGGCCGATGAGACTTTTTCCATCCTGATGGGCGATGATGTCGAACGCCGGCGCAACTTCATTGAATCGAATGCCGTGATGGTCACCAACCTCGACATTTGACGGCTTCCGCCGAAAGGACGCGAGCCATGACCCCCCCCGACCAAGACAAAGAGAAAGACAAAGAGCCCGCCAAGGGGCCGGCCCAACCCACCCTCCCCCCCGCCGCCGCCGACCTGTCCGTGGTCAGCCTCGAGGAGGAGATGAAGAGGTCCTACCTCGACTACGCCATGAGCGTCATCATCGGCCGGGCCATCCCCGACATCCGGGACGGGCTGAAGCCCGTCCATCGGCGCGTCCTCTTTTCCCTGTACGAGACGGGGACGAACTACAACAAGCCCTACAAGAAGTCCGCCCGTATCGTGGGCGACGTCATCGGCAAGTACCATCCCCATGGCGACCAGGCGGTCTACGACACCCTGGTCCGCATGGCCCAGGACTTCAGCCTGCGTTACACCCTGGTGGACGGCCAGGGCAACTTCGGCTCCATTGACGGAGATCCTCCGGCGGCCATGCGCTACACCGAAGTCCGGCTGAAGAAGATCTCCGAAGCCCTGATGGAGGATCTGGACAAGGACACGGTCAACTTCGTGCCCAACTACGACGAAAGCCTGACCATGCCCGAGGTCCTGCCAGCTAAGTTTCCCAACCTCCTGGTCAACGGCGGAGGGGGCATCGCTGTGGGCATGGCCACCAATATCCCCCCCCACAACTTGGGCGAGGTGGTGGACGGCCTCATCTACCTCATCCAGCATCCGGCGGCCAAGCTGGACAAGATCATGGAATTCATACCCGGCCCGGATTTCCCCACGGGCGGCCATATCTACGGCCTGCAGGGGCTCCGCGACGCCTACCGCGACGGCCGGGGGACGATCTATATGCGGGCCAAGACCGTCATCGAATCGGCCGGACCCAAGAGCGAGCGGGAACGGATCGTGGTCACCGAGATCCCCTACCAGGTCAATAAGGCCAAGCTGTTGGAGAGCGCCGCCCAGCTGGTCAACGATAAGCGGATCGAGGGCATCGCCGACATCCGCGACGAATCCGACCGGGAGGGCATGCGCATGGTCTTCGAGCTGAAGAAGGGGGAGCTGCCCGAGGTCGTCCTCAATAACCTCTACAAGCACACCGCCCTGCAGACCTCCTTCGGCATCATCATGCTGGCCATCGTGGACAAGCAGCCCAAGGTCCTGGGCCTCATCGACATGATGAAGTACTTCTTGTCCCACCGCCAAGACGTTGTCCGGCGCCGGACGCGCTTCGAGCTGAAGAAGGCCGAGGCCCGGGCCCACATCCTGGAGGGGCTGACCATCGCCCTCGACCATCTGGACGAGATCATCACTCTCATCCGGCGGTCCAAGACGGTGGAAGACGCCCGCAACGGCCTGATCACCCGGTTCCACCTGACCCACCTCCAGGCCCAGGCCATCCTGGAGATGCAGCTCCAGAAATTGACCAACCTGGAAAGGGAGAAGATCCACAAGGAGTACCTCGAAGTCAAGGAACTCATCGCCAAGCTGAGGAGGATCCTCGGCTCTGACAAGCTCATCCAGGACATCATTGTCGAGGAGCTGAAGCAGGCCAAACAGAGCTTCGGCGACGCCCGCCGGACCGAGATCAGGGAAGGCGTCATCGCCGACATTCGGCCCGAGGACTTGATCAAGGAGGAGGAAGTGGTCATCGTCCAAACCGCTTCCGGCTACGTCAAGCGGACCTCCCTCAGCTCCTACCACTACCAGAACCGGGGCGGCAAAGGCCGCAAGGGGATCAGCATGAAGGAGGAGGATGCCGTGAAGAACATCTTCATCTGTTCCACCCATAGCTACCTCTTGGTCTTCACTAACCAGGGCCGGATGTACTGGCTCAAGGCCCTGGACATTCCCGACGTGGGGATCGCCGCCCGGGGCAAGCCCATCGTCAACCTGGTCGATTTCCAGGCCGGCGAGCGGGTGACTTCGGTGGTGGCGGTCAAGGACTTCAGCCCCGACCGCTACGTGCTCATGCTCAGCTCGGACGGGCTGATCAAGAAAACGGCCCTCGACCAGTTCAAGAACATCCGCAAGGGCGGCATCCTGGCCATGAGCATCCGGCCCAAGAAAGAGCTCCTGTTCACCGGCCTGACCGAGGGCAAACGGGACATCCTCATCGGCACCCGGCTGGGCAAGGCCATCCGCTTCAGCGAGAAACAGATCCGGCCCATGGGCCGTCAGGCGGCCGGCGTACGGGCCATTTCCCTGGCCGCCAAAGACGCCGTCATCGGCATGATCGTGATCAGCGAAGCGGACAAATTCATCTTCACCGCCAGCGAGAAGGGCTACGGCAAGAAGTCTGAAATCGGGCTGTACCGCCGGCAGAGCCGGGGCGGCAAGGGCATCATCAACCTCAAGGTCATGCCCAAGATCGGCCCGGCCCTGGCCATGGTGGGCCTCACCGCCGGCGAACTTTTGCTCATGACCGAAGCGGGAAAAGTCATCCGCATCAGGGCCAACGAGGTGCGCACTTCCGGCCGCTCCACCCAGGGCGTCAAGCTCATCAACTTGGAGTCGGGCGATAAGGTCTGCTCCGTGGCCATGGCGGCCGGCGAGACATAATTTCGCTGGGCACCCGTCCCCATCGTCCTCCCGGGCGGCCAGGCGGGACGATTTTCCTTTCTGCTTGACACGTCCCGGCCGCCAGCCTACAATGAGCCCACTTCAAGCCAGGAGAGGATTATGATCGATACCTTGCCCCAGCTTGTGCTTAACACCTTCAAAGAATACCCCAAGGACAATTTCATTCTGTTTAAAAAAGAGGGGGCCTACCTCCCCTTGTCCACGGCGGCCTTCAGCCTGCCGGTGAAACATCTCAGCCTGGGCCTTCAGGCTCTCGGGTTTGGCGCCGGTGACAAATTCGTCATCCTCTGCGAGAACCGGCCCGAGTGGGTCATGGTCGACCTGGCGGCCCTGTGCAGCGGCGGCATCACCGTGCCCATCTACACCACTCTGGTGCCCGAACAGGTCAAGTACATCATCGATGATAGCGACGCCAAGGTCGTCCTAGTTTCCAACGCCGAGCAGTGGAAAAAGATCGAGGCGGTGAAAGCCCAACTGGGCAAGGTCCAGCATTTCCTCATGTTGGACGGCCCGGCGCCGGCCGGGGTCAAGAGCGTGGCCGAGGTCATGGAGCGGGGCCGGCAGGAGGCGGACAAGGACCCCGGGCTCTTCGAAAGACGGGCGCTGGCCGTTCAGCCCTCCGACACGGCCACCATTATTTACACCTCGGGCACAACCGGCGTGCCCAAGGGCGTCATCCTGACCCACAGCAACTTCGTCTCCAACGTCAAGACCAGCGCCGAGCAACTGGAATTCAGCGTCAAGGACACGGTGCTTTCCTTCCTGCCCCTGTCCCATGTCCTGGAGAGGATGGTCACCTACGCCTATGTTTACCGGGGCTGCACCATCGCCTATGCCGAGAGCGTGGACACCGTGGCCGCCAACCTGCTCGAAGTCAAGCCCCACATCATGGTGGCCGTGCCGCGCGTCTTCGAGAAGATTTACTCCAAGGTCATCGACACTGTTCTGGCCGGGTCGGGCCTGAAGCGCAAGATCTTCTTCTGGGGGCTCAAGGTGGGCAAAGAGTTCGGCCGCCGCAAGCTGGCCAAGCAGCCCATCCCCGGCTCCCTGCGCTTCAAACGGAACCTGGCTCACAAGCTGGTCTATTCCAAGATCGTGGCCAAAACGGGGGGGAACATCCGCTTCTTCGTCTCGGGCGGCGCCCCGCTGAGCAAGGACATCGCCGAGTTCTTCTATGCTCTGGGCTTGGTCATCATGGAGGGCTACGGCCTGACCGAGACTTCGCCCGTCATCTCGGTCAACACTTTCCAGGCCCTCAAGTTCGGCACGGTGGGCAAGCCCATCCCCGGAGTGGAGGTCAAGATCGCCCCGGACGGCGAGATTTTGGCCCGCGGCCCCAACATCATGAAGGGCTACTATAAAAAGGAAGCCGAGACCCGGGAGGCCTTCGAGGGCGGGTGGTTCAAGACGGGGGACATCGGCCGACTGGATGAAGAGGGCTTTCTGATGATCACCGACCGAAAGAAAGACCTCATCGTCACGGCCGGCGGCAAGAACATCGCTCCCCAGCCCATTGAGAACATCCTCAAAACCAACTCCTATATCGCCAATGCCGTAGTCGTCGGCGACCGGCGGAAGTTCGTTTCAGCCCTGGTCGTGCCCAACTTTGAAAAATTGGAGGAGTACGCCCGGAGGAACGGCATCGCTTTCCGGGACCGGGCCGAACTTGTCCGGAACCCCAAGGTGGTGGCCTTCCTCACGGCCGAAGTGGATCGGGCCACGCCCATGCTGGCCTCCTACGAGAAAATCAAGAAGCTGCTCGTCCTGGACCGCGACTTCGAGCTGGAGAAAGGGGAAATGACCCCCAGCTTGAAGGTCAAGCGCAACATCGTGGAGAAGAAATACGGGGACGAGATCGAGGCGCTTTACCGGGAAGACAAGTTCGATAACCAGATCTGAGCGGTTGATATTTTCTCGGCCTGATTCGCTCTTGTGAGAAGGTCTGTCCCGAGTGCAGAAATACGAAGAAGATCGTCGTCCGAAGTCGAAAAACGCCCGGACATCATGCGCTCTTCAAATAATCAACTCCAGGCCGGCCTGAAACAAGAGGCTCTGACTGCCGGAGATGTATGATACTCTCGGGTTGAGGTAGAATGGTCCGGTCACCCGGATCTTGGTACCCAGGGCCACCTTGAGGCATGAAGTCTGGGGATACTCTGGAGAACCAAGGTCGTAAGGATTAAAAACGTTAAGCGAAATAAAAGCCCCGACATTGATATAAGGATTCCAGTACCTTTGTAGGCCTTTGAAGAGCCGGTATTCCAAAGCGAAGCCCAAATAGGCAAAGCTTTGGTCGTAAGAGTCTATAATGACATCTGCCGCGCTTGATTTCCTATGAAGGGCCTCACTGTATTTATGATCGAAGGCTTCAAGGATAAAGCCGAAATGGTCCGTTGAGATAAATCCGATTGAGACCAGCAAGCAACCTTTCAGCCGAGGCGATGAGTAATAGCCGTACCCGCTGCCGCCGGTGCTATCGTCATACCGAACTTCCGTCAGAGCAAGAGGGAATCCATAGCCGATTCCGATCATGCCCAGGACGTCAGCGCTGCAGCCCTTAGCTGTCAAAAAAACGATAGCGAAAACTGCCGTGAGGACCGAAGACTGAAGGATACCCTCTTTTTTTTTCATCGCCTGACTCCATGCGGGAATAAGGATTATTTTCGCGATAAAAGGAAAACTGCGCCTTTTATTGGTGAATCCCCCTTGACCCTCGGGGGGAAGCGTATATCACCACAAATTCTAATGTCAAGGATGCTATGTTTTTGTTGAGATCGATCTCCGAGCAACCCGGGCCGGAGCTAAGAATTCTTGAAATCTATCATTGGCCGGCCAGCTCGTACTTCTGGATGAGGGGATTGAGCCGCGTCAGGAGCTCGTAGAATGATTGGCCTGCCCGGCCGGCGAGCTCGGTGGCCGTGACCTCCTCCCCCCCGTCGCGTCCGATGACCGTCACCGGGTCCTCGACGCGGACGTCCGGAACTTCGCTGAGGTCGACCACGACCATATCCATGGTAACGCTGCCCAAGATTCGGACCCGGCGGCCTCGGACTAGGACCTCGGCCACCCTGGACAGGGCGCGCGGAAACCCGTGCCAGTAGCCGATGGGGCAGACTCCCACGACCGAATCCCTGGCCAGCGTTTCGCTCAAATCATACCCGATCCGGGCGCCCGCGGGGAGGCGCTTGACCTCCGAGACGATCGTCCGCCAGGAGAGAACCGGCCTCAGCTCGTATTTTCGTTCAAAGGCCGCCTTCATCTTCAAGGAGGGCCATAGCCCGACGAGCCCGATCCCGATGCGGACCATATCCAAATGGGCCTCGGGATGAAGAAAAGCGCCGGCGGTGGCGCAGGCGTGGAGGAGCGGCCGGTACCCGGCCGCCTCGAACGCGGCGGCGGCGCGCCGAAAAGCTTCGATCTGCCCCCGAGTGTAGGCTGTGTCGTCCGGGTCCTTGGCGGCGGCGAAGTGGGTGTAGAGGCCCTCGATCCCAATCCCCGGGTGGTCACGGCGCAGGACGGAGACCAGCTCAGGAACCTGGGCCGGCAGGAAGCCTTGGCGGTGGAGGCCGGTGTCGATCTTGATATGGACCCCGAGGCGATCGCCGACTCCCGACCGGCTGAGGGCGGAAAGGCTTTCGAAGCTCGAAAGTGTCAGGCTGATCTGGAGGCGCGCCGCCTCCTCGATGCGGGCCGGGAGCGTGTAGCCCAGGACGAGGATGGGTTTTTCGATCCCGATCTTCCGGAGCGTTGCGGCCTCGACGATCGAATCCACGCCCAGCCAATCCGCGCCCAGCCGGTCCACGGCCGGGACGAAGTCGTACAGGCCGTGGCCGTAGGCATTGGATTTAGCGACGGCCATCAGCCGACAGCCGGCGGGAAGGAGTCCCCGGAACAGGCCCAAGTTGTGGGCCAGGGCGGCCCGGTCGAGCTCTATCCAGGTCCGGAGCAGATGTTTGTCGATGGCGGCGTCGGTCATGGAATCGTCCGCGGCGCCCCCATCTTACGGTGGACGGCGTCCATCGTCAACCTCCCGATCGAGGCCAAGGTTCCGGCCGCCCCTGTGGGAACGCATGAAGTTTTCCTTCAGAAGGGGAGGAACGTCGTCTCCAAGAAGGCCAGCTTTAAGGTCATCAAGCTGGTCAAGCCTCTGTTGGACAAGCAATAATACCAGGGCAAAAAAAAGCCGGGGAGGCCTTCCGGCCTCACCGGCCCTGGATTTCTGATCAAACCGAAAGCGGGGTTATTTGATGTCGATAGCCCCTTTGGTCCGCTCCCGGCGCTTCTCCTCCATTTTGTCCCACTTCTTCATGCAGGGGGCGTCCTGGCCTTTGACCAAGGAGCAGGCCAGGTATTCCGAGCAGTAGATGACGCAGGCCCGGATGGCTTTGCCGGTGGGAGTTTTCTGAGAGTCGGAGCCGTGGATGGAGAAGCTCCCCAGGCTGAGGCCTCCGCCCAGGCCCAGTCCGCCGGCTTCGGCCTCGATCGTCCGGGTGTCCACGATCTCACCTGTTTCGGAGTCGATGACCTTGAGGTCCACGGCGATATAGGTCTTGTCCTTCTTGCCGCCCAGGCTGATGGGTCCCAGCGACACTCCGCCCCCCGTCTCCCGGGTTTGCTCCTCGTAGGCGGAAACGGTGCCTGCCACCAGATACTGGGCGCCTTTCATCTTGCCCATGCGGACCTTGGTGGCCTGGCTGACGCGTTCAGTCTGGCTGAAATCCTGTTCGTAAAGGACGGAGTCGATCTCCTTCCGCTCCAGGACCTGAAAAGCCTTGGTGCTGAATAATTCCGAGGCCAGCATATCCGACAGCTCGTCGCCCACGGAGGCGCTCCACCATCCGGCGCTGGTTTGGTTGGTGAAGCGCAATACGCCCAGGCGGGGCTTTTCGTCCTGGGCGGCCAGCGAACAAACACCGGCCAACAGGACAAATGTCAGCCCAAATAATAGGGTTTTTTTCATGCGATCCTCCTTGTCAGGAGCCCATGATAGCAAGAACAGGCGGGGAATTCAATGAATCAGCGAGCTCTCTTGATGAATCAAGGTCACTTGGCGCTGGAGGCGTCCTCTTCGGGTTCGGGCTTTTCTTTGACCCGGTACAGGATGCGGCCGCAATTCTCGCAGAGCAGGAGCTGATTTTTCTCCACCAGTTCGCTCAGCATTTGGGGCCGGACGCGCATGTGGCACAACGTGCAGAAATCGTCGGTAACCGGGGAAAGAGCGATGCTGCCCTTCTTGTCGAAGATCCGGAAATAGAGGGCCGCCTGATCCTTGGGGATGAGGGGGAGCAGTTCCTGTTTGGACTTGATCAAGCGCTGGAGTTCTTCCTCCAGCCGGGATTTTTCCTGGGCCAGGGCTTCCTTTTCCTTGTGGAGGCTGGTTTTTTCCTGATTGTCTTTCTCCACGGCGGCCCGGATATCGACCTCGATCTCGTCGGCCTGGAGAAGCTCCCCGATGATCTCTTCTTCGAGCTTGTCGATTTTCTGCTGGTTGTCGTTGATTTCCTTAAGCAGGGATTGGTATTCTCTGTTGGTCTTGACTTGGTTGAGCTGGAGCTTGTATTTGCTGACCTGGGCTTTGATATCCTTGACCTCGCCCTCCAGCTCCCGGCGGCTCTTCTGGTTGTGGGCCAATTGATCTCGGGCCTGACTGAGGGTTTGGGCCGAGGTTTCGACCTGACGGTCGATAGCCTCGAGTTGGGAGGGGATACTATCCAGAAGAGATTGGATCTTCCTGATTTCGGTATCGAGCCGCTGCAGTTCGATCAGCTTTTCGAAATCAACGTCCACATCTCTTCCTCTCGTGCGAATGGGCCTACCAGGATTCGAACCTGGGACCTGCCGGTTATGAGCCGGTGGCTCTTCCGCTGAGCTATAGGCCCTCGAGTGTCTCTCTTATATCAGATATGGAGGAGAGAAGTCAATTTTTGGGCTCAAGCCGTGCCGTTGGTGAAGGACTTCAACTTCCGGCTGCGGCTGGGGTGCTTGAGCTTGCGCAGGGCCTTGGCCTCGATCTGGCGGATGCGCTCCCGGGTGACCTTGAACTGCTGGCCGACTTCCTCCAGGGTGTGCTCGTTGCCGTCACCCAGGCCAAAGCGCATCTTGAGGACCTTGGCTTCGCGTTCGGTCAGGGTCTTGAGGGCCTCCTCGATCTGCTCCCGGAGGTTGATGTGGATGACCGTATCGGGCGGGGAGGGCAGGATCTTGTCCTCGATGAAGTCACCCAGGTGGCTGTCCTCCTCCTCGCCGATGGGCGTCTCCAGGGAGATGGGCTCCTGGGCGATCTTGATGATCTTGCGGACTTTGTTGACCGGCAAGTCCATCTTTTTGGCGATCTCCTCGGAGCTCGGCTCGCGGCCGACCTCCTGGACCAGGCCGCGCGACACCCGGATGAGCTTGTTGATCGTCTCGATCATGTGGACCGGGATGCGGATGGTGCGGGCCTGGTCGGCGATGGCCCGGGTGATGGCCTGCCGGATCCACCAGGTGGCGTAGGTGGAAAACTTGTAACCGCGGCGGTATTCGAATTTGTCCACGGCCTTCATGAGGCCCATGTTGCCCTCCTGGATCAGGTCCAGGAACTGCAGGCCGCGGTTGCTGTACTTCTTGGCGATAGATACCACCAGCCGAAGGTTGGCCGCCACCAGCTCCTTTTTGGCCAGGTCCGAGATCTTCTTGCCGGTGGTGATGGTGCGCAGCATCTTGCGCAAGTTTTGAGTGTCGAGGCCGATTTCCCGCTGGTGGCCCTTGAGCTGGCGGTTGATGTCCCTTTTCTTCTGCTCCAAAACCGCCCGGTTCTTTTGGCTGCGGCTCTGCCTGTAGGCCAGGCCGGCCTCCTCCAGGCGCTCCTCCTGGTCGTTGATGACCTGCAGCTTGTGACGGAGGATGTCGATGATCTTCTCCCGCTGGATGGAGCGCAGGTTCAGTTCGCGGATATGCCGGCTGATGGCCACGATCTTCCGGCCGCGGGAGATGAAGGATTTCTTCCGCTGGGGGATGCGGTCCAACTTGGCGGTCAAATCCCTGATCTTTTTAATTTTGGCCAGGATCTGTTTCTTCTTCTCTTCGATCCTGCCCTCGGCGATTTCGTCCTCGCTGACGTCGAACATCTCGGTGATGACGTTGACGTTGTCCTTGATCCTGGACTCCAGGCCCAGCACTTCGTTCAGCACCAGGCGGGTTTTGGACAGGGCCTTGATGATGGCTTTTTCCCCGCGCTCGATCTCCCGGGCGATGGCGATCTCTCCCTCGCGGGTCAGGAGGGAGATGTTGCCCATCTCCCGCAGGTAGAGCTTGACCGGGTCGGTGGTGCGCTCCAGACCCTGCAGGGAGACGACGTCGGGCTTGCGGCGGCGGAGGACCATCTCCTTCTGCTTGGAATCGAGGATCTTAATCCCGTAGTCTCCGACGGAGTTGAGAAAATCGTTGAAGTCCTCCTCGGAGTCGAGCTCATCCTGGAAGGTCTTGTCGATGTCTGTGAACAGCAGGTAGCCCTGCTTGCGCCCCTTGGTGAGGAGGGCATTGACTTCGTTTTTTGGCCGGTGGGTGTGTTCGGTTGGCAAGTCGGACTCCTACAGGGATAGTATCTGTTTGGTCAGGTCCTGCTTCTGGAATAGCAGGGCCGCTACCTTGTCCCGGTCCCCTTTTTTTTCCAAGCGGACGATCTCCGCCTGGAGGGCCTCCAATTGCTTCTGGATGTGGGAACGGCGCAGGGCGAAGAGACAATCCAGCGCTTCTTCGACGGTGGGCGCCTCCTCCGCTTCGATCAGGGCCCGGGCCAGCCGGCGGCTCAGCTCAGCGCCCACTTTCTGGTTGAGTTCGCTGAGGCGGACCGGCTTCTCCTGGCGGGACCATTCTTGGAGATAGAGGAAAACAGGCTCGCCGGCCAGGCCGGCAAAGTCCTCCTCCCTCACCTCGGCAAAAACATAAGGGGCCAGGTCCGGATGCCCGACCAGGATCTGCAGCAGGCGTTTCTCGGCGGGTAGGAAGTCGCTCTTCTCCTGGACAGGACCGCCCGGCCCCGAGGCCGGCCGCGGCTGCTCTTGGGCCATTTTCCTTAAAAGCTCTTCCTTCAGCCCGAAGTGCTCGCTGACCTGTTTGAGGTACTCGCTGCGTAGGATGGTGTCGGGGACTTTATTCACTTCGTTGACCACCTCCCGGACGGCCTTGGCTTTGGCTTCCGGGGTGTCCAGCTTACGGCCGGCTACGGTCATGTTGATTAAAAATTCAAGGCCGGAAGGGCTGGCTTCCAGCAAGCCGCGGTAGCAGTCCGGGCCCTGCTGGCAGATGAAACTGTCCGGGTCCGAATCGCCGGGGAGGACAACGACCGAAGCGCCTACTCCCTGCTCCAGACAGAGGGCCACCGCCCGCAGCGCGGCCGACCGGCCGGCCGCATCCCCGTCATAGTTGACGATGATCCGCGGGGCGAAACGCCGGGCCAGGGAGACCTGGTTGGGAGTAAGACTGGTTCCCAGCGAGGCGGCGCAGTTGGTGAACCCGGCCTGGTAGAGTCCGGTGAAATCCGTATAGCCTTCGACTAGGATGAGTTCGCCCTTTTCCCTGACGGCTTCCTTAGTGAAGTTCAGTCCGTACAAAATTTTGCTTTTGGAGTAGAGCGGGGTCTCGGGCGAATTCAGGTATTTGGGCTCCTGGTCCCAGATGGTGCGTCCCCCGAAGGCCGCCACTTTGCCGGTCAGGCTGAAAATGGGGAACATGACCCTGCCGCGAAAGCGGTCGTACCAGCCGCCGGACTTCTGTCCGGGCAGGATGAGTCCCGCCTTTAATAGAAGGTCAGCAGCAATGTCCTTGGCTTGGAAAAACGAGAAAAGGGCGTTCCAGGAGTTGGGGGCGTAGCCGATCTTGAGTTTCTGGAGTGTTTCCTCGGTGAGGCCCCGGCGGTGAAGGTAGTCCAGGGCCTTTTTCCCTTCCTCCGAAGCATGCAAGTTTCTTTTGAAGAAGGCCAGGGCGTCCTCGGTGATCTTGAAGAGCTTCTCTTCGAGGTTCTGAGCCTGAGCCGCGGCCCGGCCCGGCCGGGGCAAGGGGATGTGAAAGCGGTCGGCCAGGTATTTGACGGCTTCGGGGAAGGTGAGGCTTTCCTTTTCCATGACCAGGGCGAAAATATCGCCGCCCACACCGCAGCCGAAACAATGATAGAGCTGCTTGTCGGGGTCAACGGTGAAGGAGGGGTCGCGTTCTGAATGAAAAGGGCAGAGCCCCACGTACTTGGAGCCCCTTTTGCGGAGCGTCGTGTATTGAGAGACGATCTCTAGAAGAGACGCCGTCTGTCTGATTTGTTCGACAGCATCCATATTTTTGACATAAAACTCTTGATAGAATATAGGAACGCCAAAGCCTCTTGTCAAGCTCCTAAACCATAAAAAATAAAAAAATTAAGCCTTCCGGAGCCTTTTTTTTAGCCTGGAAAAGGCTTCCTTTCCCATTTATTAACTCGAAATACTTGATTTTTGTTGCCAGTCAGGCTATTTGTTTTTGATTCCGGCCCCGATTTCCCGTTTTGAGCCGAAAAGGAAATAATATATAAAACCGGTAAGATTTCTAATTTATAGGTGGTTGATCAGGCTGGCCAGATGGCCTGCTCCGAAGCCGTTGTCGATGTTGAGCACGGACACCCCTCCCGGGCAGGAGTTGAGCATGGCCAGGAGCGCGGCCAGGCCTTTGAAACTGGCGCCGTAGCCGATACTGGTCGGCACGGCCAAGATCGGCACGCTGACCAGCCCGGCCACCACGCTGGGCAGGGCGCCCTCCATGCCGGCCACGACGATGATCACGCGCGCCCGGCGCAAGCGGTCATATTCTCCCAGGAGCCGGTGCAGACCGGCCACGCCCACGTCGTAGACCCGGTCGGTTTCGTTGCCCATAAGGTCGCAGGTGACGAAAGCCTCCTCGGCCACGGGGATGTCGGAGGTGCCGGCGGTCAGGATGACGATCCGGCCCTTTCCCGGGGCCGCCTCTTTTTGCTTGAGGAATGCGGCCCGGGCCGCGGCATTGTAGGAGAGGCCTTTAAGCTTGGGTTTCAGCCTGCGGAAAACGGCCGGCTCGACCCTGGTGATGAGCAGGTTGCCGCCCATGTCCAGGATCCGGCGGGCGATCTTCAGGATCTGGTCGTTGGTCTTGCCCGGGCCGAAGATGACCTCGGGAAAACCCTTGCGGACCTCACGGTGGTGATCGACCTTGGCGAATTTCAGGTCCTCATAGGGATAGTCCTTGAGCTCGGCCATGGCCCCCTCCGGCGAGAGTTCGCCCCGCTGAACCTTCCCCAGGATCTCTTCAAGCTTTGTCTTCACAGCCAGATTCTAGCACAGCCTCTTTGACTGAGGCTACAGGTCGGAATAAAATAAAAGCATCTCCGAATATGCGATTGCCAATAGGCGCCGGAATCGCCCCCGGCCCCCTGGGGAACCAGTCCCGTCGGTTCCCCCCGTCGCAAAAAGCCGACGGGGCCCCCCTCCGCTAGGGGGGCCTAAGGGGCGATTCGGGCGCCCAAAGAAAATCGCCCAAACGGGGATGCTTTAGAACAGAAGAAAATGATGCCGCCCGCCGAGGACAAACCGCGGCCCGAGCAAATGCAAACTTTGGCCCGGGAAGCCTGTTTTGCCGGCGTCGGGGCTCACACCGGAGCTGAGGTCCGGGTGCGCCTGCGACCTTCCGGTCAAGGCCGGGTCGTCTTCCGCCGGATGGACCTCGGCGGCCGGGAAGTCTCGGTGCACCCCGCTCGAGCCGAGTCCAGCCAGTGCACGGTGCTGTTCGATGGCGGCGTAAAGATCCGGACCGTGGAGCATCTTTTGGCGGCGCTCATGATGGGTGGAGTGGATAGCGTCGAGGTCGAGCTCGACGGCGAAGAAATTCCCATCCTGGACGGCAGCGCCGCTCCTTTAGCCGATATTATTGTGGAGGCCGGCCTCCGGCCCCTGTCTGAGCCCCGGCGTCCCTTCCAGGTGATGAAGCCTCTGCGGGTCGAGGACGGGCGGAGCGCGGTTTCCTTCGAACCTCATCTGTCTTTTGAGGTTTCCTATGCCATTGAATACGACAATCCTCTGATCGGGAAGCAGGAGCTCGGCCTATCCCTTGACCCCCGGACGTTCAGGGCTGAGATCGCTCCGGCCCGCACCTTCGGCTTCCTGAAGGACGCGGAGCGGTTGCGGGCCAAGGGCTTGGCTCGGGGCAGTTCCGTGGAAAATACCGTGGTCCTCGACGATAGGGGATTGGTCAACCCGCCCCTTCGCTTCCCGGACGAATTTGTCCGGCACAAGATTCTGGATCTTATCGGCGACCTGGCTCTTCTCGGCGCGCCGTTCCAGGGCCGGGTCACCGCCAGCCGGGCCGGCCACAGCCTCCACCTTCGCGCCGTGCAGGCCCTCCACCGGGGGGCACTATGATTCGCCTGAAAAGATGGGGAATTCTCTGGCTTTTATTGATGTCGGCTCTGGGGCGGCCGGGGACTTCATTCCCGGCCGAAGAGGAGCCGCGCCTCATTGAAGCGCTCATGGGCGCGGGTAAGACGGTGAATATCAACGGTCGGGCTTGGACCTCGGACCTGGGGGCCATGGTCTTCCATGATCAAAAAGTTTATGTCCTGACCGGGGATACGATGGGGTTGGGCATTTTCTCGCCCAATGCCCTGGCCACCACTACGGACCTTGATGCCCGAGGCGGCCTCAACCTTCGCTGGAGCACGGGGCTTGACGGAAACCCGAAAATGTTCTTTCCCCGGATCGAACCCGATTCAACCGTCCCGGCCGGAGCTGTCAGCCTAAACGGCATTTTTTATGTCTTCCTGATGGACGTCATTCATTGGAAGGATATTCCCGACCCGGATATGCGGGCCCGGTCTGTGCTCATCAAATCAACGGACAACGGCCAATCTTTTTCTCAGGTATGGCTGGGCGCGGAAGACGACAAATTCGTCAACATCAGCCCGGTCCTGGGCAGTCACCCCTCCCTCCCCGGCCGTCAGGTCGTTTATCTCTTCAGTTCGGGCAAATACCGGAATTCGCCCGTCTATCTGGCCTACGCCGAAACAGGCGACCTCGAATTCCCCGGTCGATACCTCTATTTCACCGGACTCCAAAACGGCGCGCCGCAATGGACGTTGGGTCAAGACGGAGCTCAGCCGGTGGTCCGGGGCGTCAAGGTCGGCGAGCTGTCCGTGGCCTGGAACGATTATTTTCAGAAATACCTCCTGGGCTTCTTTGACTTCGGCGGCCAGCCCTACGGCTTCTATCTGCGCCGGGCGGCCCAGCCCTGGGGGCCTTGGCCGGAGGGGAGGCTGGCCTTCAACGGCGAGGAGAAGCCGGACTGGTATCAAGCCGGCTGGGGAGGGCCTTACGGCGGGTACCTGCTCCGGGAGCTTGACCGGGACGGCGGCCGGACGGTCTATTTCACTCTTTCCCTGTGGACCCCATACAACATCTTCCTCATGGAGATTGACCTCGACCGCGTGTTCAGGAAGGGAGGGAATCGAAAACTCCTTGTCACGGAGAGCTGCCTGGAGTAGAATGTGTAAACTCTAAACGGGAGATTGCGGTGAAAGACGATAAAAAAGACGAATTCCAGAAGGCGCTGGCCGCCTACGGCGAGGCGGTGAAAACCTTCCGCCAGGGTAAGGTCGATAAAGCCCAGGAACAGTTCACGGCTTTTATGGAAAAGTACGCCTCCGAACGGGAGCTGGTGGACCGGGCCAGGACTTACCTTAAAATCATCAAAGAGCGCGTGGGCAAGCCCCCGGAACGACTGACGGCCAAGACCGACGAGGATTACTTTCTGTTCGGCGTTTATAAAATGAACATGGGCGATTACGAGGGCGCCTCTAAAATGCTGGACAAGGCCAGGGAGGCCAAGCCCAAGGATGCCCGGGTCTTCTATCTCCTGGCCCAACTCGCCTGTCTCACCAACGACCAGGAAACCTGCCTGGAGCATCTCAAGAAGGCCGTTCAGATCGACAAGTTCTACGGCATCCTGGCCCTAAACGAGGAAGAGTTCGACCCCATCCGGGAGGACAAACGGTTCAAAGCCATTACCCGCGCCTCATGAGCCGCGATCTTTTCGCTCTGGTCCTGGCCGCCGGCCAGGGGACCAGGTTTAAATCCCCTAGGGCCAAAGTCCTTCATACGCTCCTGGGCCGGTCTATGATCCGGCTGGTGGCCTCCAGCCTCCTGGCCCTCAAGCCCCGAAAACTTCTGATCGTGGTCGGCCACCAGAAAGAGGAAGTCGCCCGCGAAGTGGCCGGCCCCCGGGTAGAGTTCGTGTGGCAAAGGACGCAGCGCGGAACAGGCCATGCGGTACTGGCCGCCCGCTCCCGCCTGGGGGCCTATCCGGAGGCTGATGTCCTGGTCATGCACGGCGACCTCCCCCTTATCACGCCGGAGCCGCTCCGACAGATGGTCGGCCGCCACCGCCGGGCCCGGAACGCCCTGACCTTCATGACCGCCGACCTCGACGATCCCTCGGGGTTCGGCCGTATCATTGAGGAGGACGGCCGTTACCGGGTCGTGGAGCAGAAAGACGCGAGTCCAGAACAGAGAAAAATCCAGCGGGTCAATGTCGGCGTTTATATTTTCCGGGTCCGAGACTTGTTGATCGCCCTGCCCCGTATCTCCAACAAGAACAGAAAAAATGAGTTCTACTTGACGGATATCGTGGAGGTCATGTCGGGGACGGGCCTGAAGGTAGAGCCTTTTTTGACCCCCAACCCAGAGGAGATCGTGGGGGTGAATACCCGCTATGAGCTGGCCAAGGCGGCCGAGGTCCTGAGGGAGCGGAAAGCCCGAGAGCTGGCCGAAGTTGGAGTGTCCATCCTCGACCCGCGGACGGCTTGGATCGACCTCGAAGTGCGGGTCGGTCCGGACACGGTCGTCCATCCCTCGGTCAGCCTAGAAGGCCGCACCCGGATCGGCGCCGGCTGCATCCTCCATCCCTTTGTCCAGGTTATCGACACCGAGGTGGGCAACGGCGTCAGGATTCTGGGCTCCTCGGTCATCCGCGACTGCCGGCTAGAGTCGGGCGTCCAGGTCGGGCCCTTCGCCCACCTGCGGGCCAAGACCATCCTGCGGCCGGGGTCCAAAGTGGGAAACTTCGTAGAGATGAAGAACACCGACTTCGGCCGCGGCTCGAAAGCCATGCACCTTTCCTATTTAGGCGACAGCACGGTTGAGGAAGAGGTCAACGTCGGGGCCGGGACCATCACCTGCAATTTCGACGGCGTGAAAAAGAGCCCGACCCATATCGGCGCCGGGGCCTTCATTGGCTCGGGCACGGAGCTTGTGGCGCCGGTCAAGGTGGGCCGGGGCGCCTACATCGGCGCCGGCTCGGTCATCACCAAGGACGTCTCGCCCGGCGCCCTGGCTGTCTCGCGCAGCCGTCAGATTGAGCGGCCCGGTTGGGCCGCCAAACGGAGCCGTAAGCGCGGCCGGACAAAGATATCCCGGGTGGCGGGTAAAAAATAGCTTTTTCCTACGGTCTCTCGCCTGCCCGCCAAAGCAGTCGGTTCTCCGCGCCGGGACTCTTCGTGTTCTTTCAGGGAGACGTGGTCATATCCGTGGCGTCAGAAAGCTATAAGAACTTATTCACTGGGAACATAAACATTCACTATAAAACCTAGTTCTCAATTTTTCTGCCAGTTAAAACCGGATCAAAGGTAATAAGGGATGGAAGAAGGCACCGAGCCGGTTCGTGTTAATCGTTGTGTGGGCGGAGTTGTCCAACTGGGAATCGCTGGTACCGGCGGTCCATCCAGATTTGCAGGGAAGCACCCCGGGCGTGCCGGGCGATATTCCCGCCGTTTCCATTCTCTCCAGCCGCCCTTGACCCCTTTTGAGTTTTAATTTACACTTCCCCTCGGTGATTGATGGGAAAGTCGAACCAAAGACGCCCACTCGGCCAGCGCTTCAAAAATGAAGCGAACTTCATAAAAGTTTTGACTTTTCTAAATAGCGGTTATATTTCCAAATTTTCGAGCACCGCGTAAAATAAACTTACATCCCTTCTCTCTGGAAAGAATAATTTGCTTCTAAACGAACTTGTTTCTCAGCAAAAATAATAGCCAAAAGGAATTTTAGTGGGTTATCCTGGCACGCAAATTGCTTAAACCTACTCCAAAGGCTGATATCATTAGACTCAATCCGTTAACGAGGAGGTTCTTATGCGACAACTAAAAGTCTCCCAAATTCATCGCTTGGCCCTGGCGATTTGGGCTGTTTCCTTTTTGGGCCTCACCGCCGCAGCCCAGCCTCAGGGGACCGACATCATTCTGGGCAAATCTTTCCCCATGACTTCGAAGATTCTCAACCGGGACGTCAACGTCCTCATTTCAGTCCCGGACGGCTATAATGCCGGCTCAAGTAATTACCCGGTCCTTTACGATTTAAACTCCTTCCTTTCCTTCACCCTGGATTGCGGAACGGCAGGGCTTCTGGGGCGGAACTTAATCATTCCGAACATGATCGTCGTAGGAGTGCCCTTCTTGGACAGGGGATACGTTCCTACTCCCTTTGAGGAGCGCGGGGAGAACCCTACGGCTACCGACCTTTCCCTCAAGTTTCTCCGGGAAGAGTTGATTCCCTTCGTGGAGAAAAACTACAGGACCAACGCTTTTAGAATCTTGTATGGCCACTCGGTGGGCGGCTTGTTCACCATGTACACGCTCTTCAACGAGCCCGACCTGTTCACCGCCTACCTGGCGGGCAGCCCCTGGTTCCAGACCAACAACCAGTACTGGCTGAAAAATATCGAGAAAATGGCCAAGAACCGGAACCTGGACGGGAAATTCCTGTTCATGACAGTGGGCAAAGACGAGGCCCCCTTGACCATCGACACCTATCGGGAGCTGGGAAAATGGATGAACGGCCAGCCGGCCAGCGGCCTGACCTGGAAGAGCGCCTGGCTGGAGGGCGACCATGGATCGATGGTTGGCCGGAATATTTATGACGGGCTTTTGTTCATCTTCAGCGGCTGGAAGATGCCTGACGAACCGATCATCCAGGCCGATGTGGCCAGGATTGATGAATATTTAAAGAGTCATAATGACAAGTGGGCCAAGTACGGCTTCGATACCTCCAGCGTTTTCCCCGAAGCAAGGCTCAACACTTTCGGCTATGCCCTGGTCAACCGGAAAGAATACGACAAGGCCGTTAAAATTCTCTCTTACAACATCAAGCTGTATCCCAATTCCTACAATGCTCATGACAGCCTGGCCGAAGCCTATTTGACCAAAGGCGACAAAGAACAGGCCATTCAGTACTACAAGCTGGCCGTCAAGCTGAACCCGGGCGACACGGACTATGCCAAAAGGGTCTTGCAGAATTCAAAGAACAAATTGCGCGAATTGGGCGTGAACGATTAACCTCACCACTTGAACTTGGCCATCAGCCGGGCCTGGCGGGGGTTCTGGCGCCCCCAGACCGACCCGAAGAGGGGGACGTCCTCCTTGACGTAGGACACCGGCTGCTGGCTGTCGAGCAGGTTGAGGACGTCGAGCCGCAGCGAGACTTGCCACCGGCCTCCCAGGCGGAAGACCTTCTCCAGTCCTACGTCCAGGTAGGAGTGGGCCGGCGTCCGGCGCGTGCCCCGGCCCTCGGGGAAAGCGTAGTATCCGCCGAAATAGGGCACATAGCCTTTCTTTTCCCAGTAGTAGCCCGACAGCCATTCAAAGGCCAGGGACAGGAAAAAGCCGTAAGGCGTGGCCAGCACGGCGTTGACTTTGAGGTTGTGATCGATCGAATAGGGGAGTTTGCCGTACCAGCCTTCATCGCCGATGCCGCGCCCTCCCAGCCCGGCCAGGGCCCAGTCGTAGTAGGCTTTGACATCGGCCACTTCCGGCAGGTTGGGGATGAAGATGTGCTTGCCGAAAAAGCCGACGTAGTTGGTGCTGCCTTCTTCCTGGGACCAGGCTGCCGGCTCGGACTGGCCGGGGTTGGTCCCCTTGGCCAGGGCGTGGCTGTAGGAGGCGTTGAAGAAAACGGCCGGGCCGAACCGGCCGTTGAGCTCGACTTCGAACCCTTTATAGTTGCGCCGCTTGTACTCGAAGTTGTCGAAGAGGAATTTGTAGGTGGAGACCGGATCATAGACCAGCAGCACCTCCAGCAGGTCTGCGGCGTCGGCCTGGACGTAGCGGGCCTTGACCACCCAGTCGCGGCCCAAGCGGCGGTCGAACTCGACCAGGAGGCGTGTCAGGAAATTAGGCTTCATGTTTTTGCTGACCTGGAAGTTCTGGGTGGATTGTTGAACCTGGAAAACCCAGTTGGCCGCGTCGTGCAATTCCGCCTCGTTGGGCGCGGCCGTACCCTGCCAGCGGTAGCTCCTGAACTGAAGCCCGCCTCCCGGGTTGAAGAAGCCCAGGGCCATGGTGGTCATGAGGTCGGAAAAACGGCCCCAGCCCAGCTTGAGGACGTTGACGCTGTCATCGGTGAGGTCCCAGGTCAGCGAGAAGCGGGGAGAGAGAAAGTCGCCCAAGCCCCAGGACCACAGCTCCTTTTTCTTGTCGTCCAGGCAGACCTGGGTCTGGGTGCGCAGTCCGGCCATGAAGGTCACCCGGCCCCAGGTGACCTTGTCCCGGGCGTAAAGGCCCAGGCCGCGGGTGGTGTTGATGAAGTTGAAGGGAGCATATTCGAAGGTGTTGGTGGGAGTGCCCAGGCCTCCCCGCCAGGTGGTGAACTGGTACTTTGTCCCGGCGTCAAAGCCGTCTCCGGGGAAGATGTCCTCGTCCTGTCCGGTGAAGTCCACTTTGAATTTCGAGGACATGGAGTAGTACTCCAAGCCCAGGTTGAGCTCGTGCTGGCCGAAGGAGGGGATGTCCAGGTATTTGGTGAGCTTGGCGCCGAAGTCCAGCCGCTTGGAGTTGTCGGTGACGTTGCCGTAGGAGTTATGAACGTTCTGGGCCAGGTCCTCGATGTAATACTGGGCCGGGCCCACCTCGCCGTCCTGGGGGTGCTTGAAATCGTGCCGGCTGACCCAACCCAGGCCGGCCTCGATGAAGGCCGTGGGGCTGAGAATGCCCTTGTAATTGAACCGGAACAGAGAGTCGGTGGTGTCTTGATCCTCGTACAGGTCGGGGAGGCCCGTTCCGCCCTTGGGTTTGAATGTCTTGTTCAGGGAGGCGGTCAGCGACAGGTTGTGGTTGGGGGATAGGCTGTAAGTCAATTTGGTGAACAGGTTGTTGTGACGGGACGTCTTTTGGCCCTTGGGCACCAGGAGATAGTCGAGGACGGATTCTTTGGTCTCTTCGATGTCGGAGAAATAGTTCTCCGAGACAAAGAACCACAACTTGTCCTTAAGGATTGGGCCGCCGATGTTGAAGTAGCCATTGACTTGGGAAAAATATTCGGGCTCGACGGCCACCGCCAGCTGCGGCCGGCGGGCGGCCTGGAGCGCTTTGTCCTGGAAGAGGAAAGCTGCTTCGCCGCTGAACTCGTTGCTGCCGCTTTTGGTGACCATGTTGATGATGCCGCCGTAGGCTGAGCCGAATTCCGGGCTGAACGGGTCGGAAATGATCTGGACCTCTTCGATGGCGTCGAAGTTGAGAGTCATCCCCGCGTTTCTCAATCGGACTCCGCTGAGGGTCAGTCCGTCCACCACCCAGTTGTTGCCCTCCTCGCCCTCGCCCCGGAAGCTGGGCTGGCCTTCGTCGATGGAGTTGCCGTAGCGGGTGCTGACCCGCACTCCGGCCGCTCCGGGCGTGAACTTGGTCACGTCCACGACCGTCCGGTTCAGGACGGGCACTTGAGCCAAGTCCGCCGCGCCCAAGTTGAAGCTAGTGTCGGTGGAGGTCGTGTCGATCAGGGGCACCGGGGCGGTGACCGTGATCTCTTTCTGGATGTCAGCCGGTTTCAGGGCCGCATTCAGGGTGGTGACCAAGCCCAGCCGGACGATGGCCTTTTCCTGCACGACCTTGCCGAAACCCTCCAGGGTGAAGGCCAGGGTGTAGGTGCCTACGGGCAAGAGGGGGATACGGTAGAGTCCGTTCCCTCCGGAGAGGACGGTCCGGGTGCCCTGCAGGCTGGGGCCGGAGGCGACAATAGTCACTCCGGGCAGCCTGTTTCCTTCGTCGTCCAGGACACGGCCCTGGATTTCACCCGTTTCGCTGGCGGCGGCCGGACGGCCGGCGGCCAGGAGAATGAAGATGAAGACCAGACAAAGAGATGTATTTTTAATCATAAAGTTTACGTTTTCTTTCTTGTTTTTAAAGCCTTAGCCGGAGCCGGTCTGGAAGATCCGGCCGGCTTGGATGGTTGGACCGGCTTCGCCCTTCGGCCGTGCCGGCGGATGAACTGTTCGGTCAAGTCCCGGGCCTCGGTGTCGGTGAACTGCCGGGGCGGAGACTTCATGAAATAGGCCGAGGGGCCGGTCAGGGCGCCGGCCAGGCCCCGGTCCAGGGCCAGCCGGGCGCAGCGGATGGCGTCGATGACCACACCGGCTGAGTTGGGCGAGTCCTCGACCGACAGGCGACACTCCAGCGAGGAAGGAACGTCCCCGAAATGCCGGCTTTCGATGCGCAGGAAGCAGAGCTTGTTGTCCTTCTGCCAGGGCACGTAGTCGCTGGGGCCGACGTGGACGTTGTCCGGTTCGATGCTCAACCCGCGGGCCGTGATCTGGCTCACCACGGCGTTGGTCTTGGACTTCTTCTTGGAATCGAGGCGCTCCCGCTCCAGCATGTTGAGGAAGTCGGTGTTGCCGCCGGTGTTGAGCTGGTAAGTGCGGTCCACGGGCATGCCCCGGTCGAGGTAGAGGTTGACCAGAGTGCGGTGGAGGATGGTGGCCCCCACCTGGGATTTGATGTCGTCGCCGATGAGGGGCAGGCGTTTGCGCTCGAAGCGCCGCTGCCAGTAGCGCTCGCTGGCGATGAAAACGGGGATGCAGTTGATGAGAGCGCAGCCGGCCTCCAGGATCTGCTCCACGTACCACTTGGTGGCTTCCTCGCTGCCCACCGGAAGGTAGTTGATAACCACCTCGGCCTTGGTCTGGCGGAGGATGCCCACGATGTCGTCGGTCGGCCCCGGCGCCTTGCGGATGACCTGGGACAGATACTTGCCCAGGCCGTCGTGGGTCATGCCGCGGTGGACCCGGACGTTGAGGTTGGGCACAGCAGAAAACTTGGTCGTGTTGTTGGGCGCGGTGAAGATGGCCTGGCTGAGGTCCTTGCCCACTTTGTTCCGGTCGATGTCGAAGGCGGCCACAAACTCGATGGCTCCGATGTGGTAGCCGCCCAGGTTGGCATGCATGACCCCGGGAATGAAGGGATCCTCCCGGACATTCTTGTAGTATTCCACCCCCTGCACCAGGGACGAGGCGCAGTTGCCCACGCCGATGATGGCCACCCGGATTTTGTTCATGGTTGTTCCTTTTCTGACACTTGAGATGGACGGTCCTCCACTTTCTTCTTCAGGCTATGAGCGCGGCTTTCCCATTTTTTAACCAAGAGCGTGCGTTGAACGGCGGTAACATTGGAGACGAGGGCGATCAGAATGAGGACGGCGGTCATGGCCGTGTCGAAGATGCGGAGCGGGGGTCCGATAAAAGCGGCCAGGCTGAGGAGCACCAGACGCTCCGCCCGCTGCATAAAGCCCTCCCGGCACTCAAAGCCCAGCCCTTCGGCCCTGGCCCGGGTGTAGCTGACCATGACCGAGCCGAGAAAAGTCCAGAAGGGGATCCATAGCCGCCAGCTTCCCCGGAAGTGCACGGCCAGCCCGAAATAAATAAAAAACTCGGAATAGCGGTCCAAGGTCGAGTCCCAGATGGCGCCGAACTTGGATTGTCGGCCGGTTTGGACAGCCACCTGGCCATCCAGAATATCCAGCAAGCCGCAGACGATGATAGCCACTCCAGCCCAGACCGGTCTGTCCAGGAGAAAGAGGGCGCCCGAGGCCAGGCCGGCCAGCAACCCGGCGAAAGTCAGGACATTCGGGCTGATTTTGACCTTGGCACAGAGGGCCAAAGGCTTGGCCGTCCAGTCCTTCAGCCTGGCCAGGAGACCTTGAGGAAGAAGCCGGAAAGACGATTTGGAAGGATTCTCTGTCCCGGTCCGGGTTTCGGTCTGCATGGATGAATGGCCTGAGAAGACGTTCCTTAAAATACATCCTTTAGCGCCGGAAAATCAAGGTTGAGTCAGGGTCCCTTCTCATTTATAATTCTTGTTATCATGTACCACTTCCTGTTTGACGCCTACGAAAGCTACCGGTCGCGGCTGGACGACATCGCGCTGGTCCATGAATTCCTCGAGGAGATCCCGTTGAAAATGGGGCTGAAGACGGTCATGCCGCCCTTCGTCCTGCCCTACTACAACGGCATCGTGCCCGAAGACTGCGGCATCAGCGCCTTCGTGTTCCTGGAGGGCGGGCATTTCACCATCCATACCTTTTCTTATCGCGGCGTTTTTTTCAGCGATTTGCTCTATCCTCAGGCTTTTGATACGGATAAGCTTAGGTCCTATATCGACGAGGCTTTCCCGGCCGATAAAGTTTTTCATAATTTTGTAGAGCGCAAAAAAGGCTTCACCCTCGATCGTCCGGCCATCGATGAGGAAAAAGACTTCGGCCCCCACCTCATGATCGACCTGGAGAACTACCAGGGCCCCCACAGCCTGGACAGCCTGTTCACTTACTTCGACAGGCTGCCCTATGCCATCGGCATGACGCCCATCATGAGGCCTTACGGGCTGAGGAACGCCGCGGGGAACGAAGAAGTCATCTCCATCCTGACCATGATCGCCGAGAGCCACATCAGCCTCCACTACTTCCCGGGCCGGGGACGCGCTTTCTTCGACATTTTCTCCTGCTCGTTCTTCGACACGCAGAAGGCCGGCCGGGAGTTGCGCCGGGGGCTGGCCGGCACCATCACCGCCGAGGTCCTCATCTCCCGGGGGAGCAAGTACAAGGATTTTCGCGAAGAGCGGCGGGACAAGGTCCGTTACTCCCGGCAGTGGCTGAAGCACGCCCACAACGCCCGCCGCAAGACATGACGGTTGGAAGTGGGCGGAGCGTTGCCTTGCCCGGGAAGAAGCGCCACAGAGCCATGGTCATTCTGGGAATAGATTTGGGCGGGGTGGAGCATCGACCGACGGGGCTGTGTGTTTTACGGAAATTCCGGGCGGAGACGTCCCTCCTCTATACGGATTCTGAAATCCTCGAACTGGTGAAAAAAATCGAGCCCGACCTGGTGGCCATCGATGCGCCCCTGACTCTGCCCCCGGGCCGGAGGTCCATGGAGGAGCGGACGGACCGTCATCTGCGTCCGGCCGACGAGGAGCTGCGGCGGAGGCGGATCCCGTTCTTCCCCATCACCCTCGGCCCCATGCGGGCCCTGACGGTACGGGGGATCGGGCTGAAGCGCAAGATCCGGAGGCTGGGCTTCAGGGCAGTCGAGATCTACCCCGGGGGAGCCCAGGACATCTGGCGTATTCCGCGCGCCAAGCGTGACCTCCGGGGGTTGCGGCGGGGCTTGGGTAGGCTGGGGATCAAAAGGCTTCGAAAGGATGCCTCCGACCATGAGCTCGATGCGGCCGCCGGGGCCCTGGTGGGGAAGCTTTTTCTTGAAGGGAAAGCTGAGGTCTATGGCGATTTCAAGTCCGGCGCCATTCTCATGCCCCCCGCGCCTTTGAGATAAATTTCTTAGATCAGCGGTTTTGGGCGCAAAAAACCTCGTTTAAGCACAATTTAAAATGGGGAAAATGATTTAATTTATTTGATGTCTGCAAATAATCTTGGGCCGCCCCCTTTTTTAATGTAAAATCGAGGTATGACCCCCGAGAATGATTACCCCGATTTCGTGGCCCGTTTCTATGACACAATCTATGGCCATCTCCGGACAGCGACGGACGCCGAGTTCTACCTAAAGCGCATGGCCGAGGCCAAGGGGCCGGTCCTGGAGATCGGGACCGGAACCGGCCGCTTGTTCGCCGAAGCTTTGCGCCGCGGAGGGGACATCACCGGCATCGACAACAGCCCGGCCATGATCGAGGTGCTCCGGTCTAAGCTGGAGCCTGCCGACCGATCTCGGGTTCTGGTCATGGACGCCCGCCGCCTGAGCCTGGCCAGGCGGTTCGGCCTGATCGTGGCGCCCTTCCGGGTCTTTTCCCATCTGCTCAGCGTGGAAGACCAAATGGCGGTGTTGAATAGGGTTCACGACCATCTCCGGCCCGGAGGCTACTTTCTCTTTGACGTTTATGTGCCCAATCTTAAATATATCCTGGAGGGATTGGACGGGCTGGTGGACTTTGAGGGGGAGTATGAACCCGGCCGGCGCCTCAAGCGCATGAGCCACATGACCGCCGACCTGGTCAATCAGCTCAGCCATGTCCGGATGAAATTTGAATGGGAGGAGGGAGGCCGCCGGCTCGAGCGGGAGTGGTCCTTCACTCTGCGCTTTTTCTTCCGCTTTGAGCTCGAACATCTGGTCAATCTCTCCAAGCTGAAGGTGGAGGCTTTCTACGGCGATTTTACCGGGGGCCCGCTCAAGCCCGATTCCAAGGAGTTCGTCATCCTCTGCCGGAGGGCTTAGGACAGGTCCCGCAGCGGCTCAGGAATAGAAGAATCCCTTAACGCTTGAAAAAAAATAATAGGAGATGCATATGAAAAAAGCTTTATTGTCTTTCCTGATCCTGGGGCTGGCGGCCGTCTTGACGGCCCAGGATAGGCCCGGCCCCAAGGTTTTCATTTCTGTGGACATGGAGGGCATCTGGGGTGTGGTCCAGGGCAACCAAACTTCGCCCGATTCGCCCGAATACGGAGCGGCCCGCAAATGGATGGCCGAGGACGTCAACGCCGTCGTGGCCGGGCTGCTGGAGGCCGGCGCCGGCCGGATCGTGGTCAACGACTCCCACGGCAGTATGAGGAACATCATCGCCGACCAGCTCAACCCGAAAGTGACCTTGATCTCGGGCTCTCCCAAACCGCTGTCCATGATGGAGGGGATCGACGCTTCCTTCGACGTTTGTCTGCTCATCGGCTACCACGCCCAGGCCGGTACGGCCTCGGCGACCTTGGACCATACCATCTCCGGCAGCACCATCCGTTCGATCAAAATCAACGGCCTGGAGCTTCCCGAGCTGGGGATCAACGCCGCCATTGCCGGATCCTACAACGTTCCGGTCATCATGCTCAGCGGCGATGAGGAGACATGCGGCCAGGCCAAAGCGATCCTTGGTCCATCGATCACGGCCGTGGCCGTCAAGAAGGCCGTGGGCCGCTATGCCGCCGAGATGCGGCCCTTGGAAGCGGCCCGCCAAAGCCTCAGCCAAGGCGCCAGGGAAGCGTTGGCCAACCGGGGGAAGGTCAAGCCCTTCCGGCTCGACCCGCCCTATAAGTTCGAAGTGGAATTCCACAACAGCGGCCAGGCGGAGATGCCTTCCTTGCTCCCCCAGGTCAAAAGAACGGGTGCCCGCTCGGTCGCTTTTTCTGCCGGCGATTATATCGAAGGCTTCAAGCTCATGCGGGCGGTGATCGCCCTGGCCGGCATCAGCTGACCAGGAACGCAAAGACAACCCCATGGCTGCCCTGAAAGAGGCGAACCGGCGAACCTACCTCGGCCTGTTCCTGGTGACCATGGCCGCGCTGATGTTCGAGATCCTCTTGACCCGGATCTTCAGCGTGACGATGTGGTACCACTTCGCCTTCATGGCCATCTCGGTGGCCATGTTCGGGATGACCCTGGGAGCGGTGGTTATCTATCTTTTTCCCAGGCTCTTTACCCCGGAGCGCGCTCCGGCTCACTTGGCCTTGACGGCGCTACTCTTTTCGGTCTCCATGGTGGCCAGTTTCTTGGTCCATATCCGTCTGCCCCAGGTCTCCCTTAATTCCTTCCAGGCCCTGTTCACCCTGGTGGCCACCTTCGGCCTGGTGTCCATCCCCTTCATCTTCAGCGGGATGTGCGTCTGCCTGGCCATGACCAAGTTCCCCGGGCAAGTCAGCAAGTTCTACGCCGCCGACTTGGCCGGGGCGGCGGCGGGTTGTCTGCTCCTCATCGCTCTCCTGGAGGTCACCGACGGCCCGACGGCGGTCATGGCCGTGGCCTTCATCGCCAGCCTGGGAGCTTTCCTATTCGCCGCCGATATCCGCCATGTCTCTCTCAGCCGCCTGGCCGGCCTGGCGGGAGTGTTGCTCCTGGCTTTTTCGGCGGCCAACACCGTCCTGGCCGCCAAGCAGCGCTCCCTGGTGCGCCTGGAGTGGGTCAAGGGCGCCCGTGAATCGAAACCCTTATTTGAAAAATGGAATTCATTTTCACGCGTCCGGATCTTCAACGACCCAGCCACTCTCTCCCAACCCTTCGGCTGGGGCCTGAGCTCTGCCTACACCCGTTCCGGCCAGGTTCGCCAGCTCGGCCTGAACATAGACGCCAGCGCCTTCACCGTCCTGACCCATTTCGGCGGGGACTTGGAGAAGCTCGACTATCTCCGCTACGACGTGACCAACATCGCCCATTATCTCCGGACGGAGGCCGACGTGTTTGTCATCGGCGCCGGCGGGGGGAGGGACATCCTCACCGCCCTGGTCTTCGGCCAGAAGAGCGTGACGGGCGCTGAGATCAACAATAATATCCTCCGCACGGTGAACCGGAATTTCGGGAATTTCACCGGCCACCTCGACCGCAACCCCAAGGTCCGTTTCATCAACGACGAGGCCCGCAGCGTCATCGCCCGGTCCCGGAAGTCTTACGACATCATCCAGTCCTCGCTGGTCGACACCTGGGCGGCCACCGCGGCCGGCGCTTTTGTTTTATCGGAGAACGCCCTGTACACCGTCGAAGCTTGGACCACCTTCCTGGAGCATCTCCGGCCGGCCGGCCTCCTCAGTTTCTCCCGCTGGTATCTCCAGAAACGGGAGATCCTCATGTACCGGCTGACCGCTCTGGCCGGCGCCGCCCTGCAGAAGATCGGCCTCCTCCAGCCTCGAGGCCATATCCTCATCGTCAAGAACAATAACATCGGGACGATCCTGGTCAGCCGGACCCCCTTTGCTGAAAAGGATCTGGATACGGTCGAAGAGGTCAGCCGGAGGATGCGGTTCGAAATCATCCTCAGCCCGCGGTTTGCCCTGGATTCGACCTATGCCGCCCTGGCCGACGGCCGAGACCTGGAGGCCTTCACCCGGCAGTTCCCCGAAAACATCTCTCCTCCGACCGATAACAATCCTTTCTTTTTTCAGATTCTGCGATTCAAGAATATCCTGAATCATATCGGCCGCTTCCAGCCGAACCCGGTTCCTATCCTCAGCTACCTGCTCATCGTGGTCCTGGCCTTGACCTTGCTCTTCATCATTGTGCCCCTCGGCCTGTCCACCAAGAAGGGCGTCCTCCGCGGCTCTTTCCCCCTCTTTCTCTTTTTCGGCGGCATCGGAATGGGGTTCATGCTGGTCGAAGTGTCCCAGATGCAGAGGCTGGTCATGTTCCTGGGCCATCCGTCTTACAGCCTGACGGTTGTGCTGTTCACCCTGCTGTTGGCCTCCAGCCTGGGGAGCTACTCGACGAGGACGATCGAGGAGACCGGCTTAAGAGGGGCCGGCCTCCGGCGGTTTCTTCTGCTCCTGGCCACCCTGGCCGTGTTTGCCGTTTTGACCCCGCCCGTCCTGAGGGCCGCCCAGGGGGCCATAACGCCCCTCCGTATCCTGGTGGCCATTTTCCTCCTGGCTCCCCTGGGGGTGTTCATGGGCATGGCTTTTCCCCTAGGCCTGAAGCTGGCCTCCCGGCGGTCCGCCGGCTTGACTCCCTGGCTGTGGGGCATCAATGGTTCTTTATCGGTCTGTGCTTCGGTGCTGGCCGTGGTGATCGCCCTGAGCCTGGGAATCGCCGCCTCCTTGTGGACAGGCTTCCTGTGCTATGGCCTGGCCACCCTGGCCTATCTCCGGGCGGCCCGCTGATTCCTAGCTATCGCGGCCCGCTTAGGCCGAGGTCAATGTTGGGGATTCTTTCGGCGGCCCCCTCCTCTTCAAGATAGGTTCGCCGGCCGCTGAGGAACCAGGGCCGGGCAACACCTCCGGCTCCCGGCCGGCCGGGAAAAAGCAGACAGGCGGGGGAGCCTGATTTGACATCTTCTCATTTTAAACTATATTAATAATATAATATATATAGGTTAAGGAGAACTTATGAGCCCCAAAGCTCTTGTGATCATAGGCCTGGCCGCCGGACTGGCGGCCTGGAATTTTTTGTCTGTCCCGGGCAAGGTCGGCCGGATGACGACCGTCCGGGACGCTCAGAACGGAGGTGAAAGAACCGTGGTGGCCAAGATCAATCGTTCCAATGAGGAATGGCGGAAGATCCTCCCCGCCGAGCAATATCATATTCTTCGGGAAAGGGGCACGGAGCAGGCCTTCCGCGGCCGGTACAACGACCACTATCAGGAAGGCCTCTATGTCTGCGCCGCCTGCGGCAACCCCTTGTTCCGTTCGGGAACCAAGTACGACCACGGCTCGGGCTGGCCGAGCTTCACCGCTCCAGTAGGTGAGGAGGCGGTCTTGTTTGTGGAAGATCATTCCTATCTGATGAACCGGACCGAGGTGCGCTGCGCGGCCTGCGGCTCCCACCTCGGCCACGTCTTCGACGACGGCCCGGCCCCCACGGGCAGGCATTACTGCATCAATTCCGCCTCCCTCGATTTCAAACAGGCCGGGGCGGAAACTTCCGCCGCCCTGGAGGCCAGGACCGAAACGGTCACCTTGGCCGCGGGCTGTTTCTGGGGAGTTGAGGACAAGTTCCGGCGGGTGCCGGGTGTCCTGTCGGCGGTGGTGGGCTATACGGGCGGCACGACCGCCAACCCGATCTATGGCCAGGTCTGCTCGGACAGGACCGGGCATGCCGAGTCCGTTCAGATCGCCTACGACCCCTCGCGGGTGAGCTACGAGGAGTTGGTGCGCTTCTTCTTCAGCATCCATGACCCCACCCAACTCAACCGGCAGGGGCCGGACGTGGGCAACCAATACCGTTCGGCGGTGTTCACCAACAGCCCGCAGCAGGCGGAGATCGCCCAGCGGATCAAGACCGACTTGGAGGCGTCGGGCCGGTTCAGCCGGCCGATTGTCACCCAGATCGTCCCGGCTTCCACCTTTTATCCGGCCGAGGAATACCACCAGCGCTACCTGGAGAAATTGCGGCGCCGCACCGGATCGAATACGGGAGGCTGCGGGACGGATACCTGCGGACGATAAGAGCCGGTCAGTTCAATCCACGATGAAGACCCTGGCCCCGGTTTCCGTGGAGCCCAGATGAGGGTTGGACTCGTCGTCGCCGGCCTGAAAGCTCATCCCGGGCCGGAGCCGGAAAGAGCGGCCGTCCCGAAGGGCAACGTTGAATTCCCCCTCCAGGACGAGGAGGACATGGCCTCTAGGGCACCAATGGTCGGAGCGGTATCCCGCCGAATATTCGACGACCCTGGCCCGGATGTTTCCGGCCTCAAAGATGCGCCACTGCGATGTTCCCTTTTCCCCCCGGTGTTCGACGGGTTTGACCGAGCCCCAGTCCGTGACTGCAAAGGGGACTTCCAGGATTTTCATTCCTTCCTCCTTTTTTTCACCGCCGCCGATTGGCAGAAGCATCTTCTATGATGATGTGATTTCAAAGAGGTGTCGGCATCGCCCCTTAGGCCCCCCTAGCGGAGGGGGGCCCCGTCGGCTTTTTTGACGGGGGGAACCGACGGGACTGGTTCCCCAGGGGGCCGCGGGCGATTCCGGCACCGATAGAGAATCACATAAACCGAGATGCATCCCTGATTGACAGAATCCTTTTTCCTCTGTATAAAAGATTTTAAGATGATTGTCCCTGGAGGTAAAGCATGAAATTCAGTCGACAAACCTTCCTTGTCCTTTTTGTTTTCATGGCCCTGGTCCTGGCCGGGCCGATTTTCACCCAAAGCCAGGACCAAGGATCCTGTGCCGTTTGTACCAGCCCCGCCGATCGCGAGAACTGCACGGTCATCATGGTGGGGAAGAACGCCTCGGTGGACGGGTCGGTGATTTCCACCCACACCTGCGACTGCGGGGTCTGCGACTGGACCTGGCGGTATGTCCCGGCCGCCGACCATCCGGCCGGCTCGATGCGCAAAATCTTTTATGTCGATCAATTCAGCACGGTCCCGCCCAGCCAAGGGCTCAAGTGGGACCGGGTCAAGGATGATCTGGCCGGGCTGGAGATTCCCCAGGTGCCCCACACCTACAGCTACCTCCTGGGCGCCTTCGGCTATATGAACGACCAGCAGGTGGCCATCGGTGAGTCCACCATCGGCTGCCGCGAAAAGATGGAGAACAAGACCACGACCCCCAAGATGGACATCACCCAGTTGACCCTGCTGGCCATGGAACGGGGCAAAACGGCCCGGGAGGCCATTAAGGTCATGGGCGAAATGGCCGAAAAATACGGCTACGGCCACACCGATGAGGGCGAGATGCTGGCCGTCAGCGACCCGAACGAAATCTGGATCTTTGAAGTCATGCCCGTCGGCCCGCTGTGGACGCCCAAGAGCGGCAAGCCCGGCGCGGTGTGGTGCGCTCAGCGGGTCCCCGACGACCAGGTGGCCGTCTGCCCCAACGAATCCCGGATCGGCGAGATCGACCTCAACAACAAAGATTATTTCAGGGCCTCGCCCAACGTCGTCTCCTACGCCGTGGACAACAAATGGTACGACCCCCAGAGCGGCAAGCCCTTCAACTGGAAGAGGGCCTATTCGCCCAATGAGGTCAGCGCTTCCAGCAGTAAGGGCTCGCGTGTCCGCCTGTGGAGGTTCTTCGACCTGGTGGCGCCCTCTCAGAAGTTCAGCCCCGATACGCCCAACATGGATTTTCCCGTATCGATCAAACCCGACAACAAGATGTCGGTTCATGACGTCATGGTCATGACCCGGGACAAGTGCCAGGGAACGCCCTTCGACCCCGCTCGGGGACTTCAGGGCGGCGCCTTCTCCAACCCCAATTTCCTGCCCTACGGGTTTGAGCTGGAGGGGAAGAAATACAACACCCCGCGGGTGATCGGGGTCAACCGGGCTGAATACGTCACCGTCACCCAATGCCGCGGTTGGCTGCCCAACCCCATCGGCGGAATCGTCTGGCTGGCCTGGGGCAGTCAGGACACTTCCTGCTTCTTCCCGCTCTACAACAGCATCACCGAGATCCCCCATTCTTTTGAAATCGGCGACCACTGGGAATTCAACCGGGAATCGGCCCGCTGGGCGGCTGATTATGTCGATTTCCACACTCAGGTCCTCTATTCCTATGCCATCCAAGATGTCCGGAAAGCCCAGGTAAAATGGGAAAAATCGGCCGTGGACCGGACATCCCTGATCGACAAAAACGCCCTGGAGCTTTACCAGAAGGACCCCGCCCAGTCCGTCCGCTATCTGACCGACTATTGTCTGGGCAACGCCAGCGCCGTCATCAACGCCTGGTGGCAGCTGGGTGACCAGCTCCTGGTGAAATACAACAAGGTCTGGGTCTACGATTCCCTTAACCGGAAGCGCAATCCACTCATTTTCCCCGAATGGTACCTTAAGGAGCTCGTCCGCGGAAACCAGCTGGTACCCGAGGAGAAAAAGTAGAACGGCGGACCGCCCTCGGCCCGGTTAGCCCGCTCCGCCCTGAGGCCAGGCCAACGGTGGGGCGGTTCTATTGCTGGAAATAAGAGAGACAGAAATAGTAGGCCTCCAGGCAGGCTATGAGGCAGTTGGGGCACCAATGGGCAAAGGTCGCCGGGACGCAAACGGAAAACCACAGCGCACAATCCACGTTGCCGGCTGCCCGGGGCGGGGAGGCCAACCCGGCCGCGAACAGGAACACTCCCGAAAGAAGGACGGCCGCCAAAAAATTCTGAAACCGATGTCCTCGGAAACGGGTAAAACTCATTGTCTATCCTCCTCGAATGTCGTTACCGGAGGATGAGACGGCGGCCGTCGAGCGCTTTTCTCAGCCCTAGTACGCGTCTCCGCCGTATTTCGTCAGAAGTTTGAGGCGCAGCTCGCGGGGGTCGGCCGGGCCAAGAGCCTTCGAGCCAGAGGGTTTTCATTGACAATTCCTTTTGGGGGCGATACCATATATTCATCATTGCCAGGCTCCTAAGGCTTGGGAGACAAGGGTGGAAGTAGATCAGAAGAAGGCCGGTCCTGCGCCCGGTCTGCAGTCCCCAGCCAATCTTTATGACAGGGTCCGTGACCTTTTGGGGCAGTTGGCCAAGACCATCTCTTCCATCAAGATCTTTTCCATAAGCCATGAATCCTCAAAAAAATTGATCCGAGGCCTGTGGCAAAACATGAGCGGTTTCTTGGATATTCACCCCAAACTGGAGCTGGCCGTCGAGGAGTTTTCCTTCCTCTTCCAGAACCGCGTCGTTTATAAGGACGAAAAAGCCATCAAGAGCCTGCCCTTCCTATTCTATCGGGACGGGATGACCAAGCTCTTTTTTCATCGATCTTTAAAGCAAGAAGAACTGGTCGAATTTCTGCGGGCCGTGCGCACTTCTTTTGAAATGCCGGCCGAATTCTGCGATGTGGTCAGCCTGCTCTGGGAAAAAGACCTGCCCAATATCCGATGTCTTGCGCCTGACGCCTTTTTGGAGGCCAAGATCGGGGCCGGCACGGAAACGTCCCGGCCGCGAACCCAGTACCGAGAAATCGTCTCGGGAGTCATCGACCTCCCCGCTGGGGAGCTGACGGAAGGCGAAGTCCCGGCCTTTAACTTGAGCTTCGGCTCCCAGGTCGAGGAACCTTTAAACGGAGACGGCCCGGCCCGGCCGGACGGAGATCAGGAGGAAATCTACACGTTTTTGAGTGAACAAGAGGACCGCTGGCTGGGCGAGATGCTTCAGGCCAACCGTAAGGTCTCGCCCCTGGGAGAGATGGTCCAGTTGATCAGCGAGATTCTTCATTTAGAGAGGATGCCCGAACGGTTCGGCAATACCATGAAAGTGGCCTTCCACCTCCAACAGGATCTGGTGCAGAAGGCCGAATTTTCCCTCCTTGTCCAACTGTTGACCAGCATCCAAGAGCTTAGGACGGACTTCCCCGAGCCGAACTCGCCTCAGCATCTGGCCGCGGATAACTTCCTGCAGCAGATCAAAGACCCGGACGCTCTAGCCCTCCTCAAGAAGTCCGTGGCGGAGAACCGCCTCGTGCTTTCCCAGCCGTTTTTCGATTACCTGAGGCTCCTCGGGCCGGATAGCCTGAGCCTAGTGGGCGAACTCTACGAGCTGGAAAGGAACCCATCTTTCCGGTCGAACATCAGCAGCTTTCTTCTGGATGTCGGACGGCAGGCTCCCCATCTGCTCTTCAGGCTGGTCTCCCCCCAGCAGCTGAACCTGAGCCGGGACATCATCGGCGTCCTGGGCAGTATCGCCGACCGGCAGGTCGTCCCTCTGCTCGGCCAATTCCGGGGGGACTGGCCCAAGCCACTCAAGCTGGAAGCCATCAGAGCCCTGGGCCGTTTCCGAAATCCGGAAGCCGGCCGCGCGCTTTTTGGCTTCCTGGACGACCCGGATGAAGAGGTCCGGGTTATCGCCGTCAACAACGTGCGGGTCCTGACCGACAGCGCCTTGATATTATCCTTGGAACCCCTGGTGGGCGATAAACGTTTTGACAGCATCACCCTGGCCGAGCGGCAGTCCCTTCTGGACCTGTTGGGGCGAAGCCGGCTGCCCAAATCCTATGAGCTGCTGCGGAGATTGTTGAGGAGGAGGCTGGGCTTGTTCCGCCGGACGGAGAAAGTCTCCACTCGGCTGTGCCTTATTCAGGCGCTGGAACGATTCCCTTCGCCACAAGCCAAAGAAATCTTGGAGCAGGGAGCGCGGATGAGGAACCGCGTCCTTCGCCTGGCTTGCCGTTCCGCCCTGGCCCGCCTGAAATTTCCGGAAGGCCCGACCGGAATCAACCCGCCGGAGGCCCCATGAGCCGTCCTGACAAAGAGCTCTTCCAAGACGATGCCCGCCGGGAAGAAGCCCGGCTCAACAGGGAAGCCCTGACCCTGCTGCGCTATCTCAAAATGACCATGAAGGTGACCAAGATCTACGACCCGAGCAATCAAATTGTTCAGGAGCAGATCCGCCTTTTATTTTCCCTCCTGCAGACCCTTGTCCAGCAGGAAAAGGAGGCCGTCCTCCTGCTGCGGCAAACCTCGCTTTTCTTCAACGGTTCCCGGGTCCGTTTCTCCTTCAGCAACTATGACTTGGTCAAGTCCATGACCGGAGAGATGATCAAACGGAGCATCGGCCTCCTCCGCTTCCTGCCCGACCTCAGCGAAGAGGAATTGAAGAATTTTCTCCTGATCCTGGCCAAGAAAAGGCCGGCGGAGGAATCCGTCTTCGACGGCCTGGTCAAGGATTTGGAACAAAAAGGGATCGTCAACATCGAGCTGGATAAAATCGCCCAGTTCGACGTCTTCACCGGCAACGAAGAGGATGCCATCAAGATTTTTTTCCTGGGCATCGCCCATCTCAAGGAAATCTTCGGCCGGCTCATGCGCGGCGAGACTTTGTCCTTGAACATGACCCGCAGGCTGATGCATTCCCTGTTCAACCACATCTCCCACAACGAAGCCTTTGCCTTGGGGTTGACCACCATCAAAAACTTCGACGACTACACCCTGAACCATTCGGTCAACGTCTGCATCCTGGCCATCGCCCTGGGCCGCCGGCTGGGCCTGGAAAAGCAGGAACTCACCGACTTGGGGATCAGCGCTTTTTTCCACGACTACGGGAAGATGGAAATACCCAAAGAAATCCTGGACAAGCCCGGCAAACTGGAGGCCGAAGAGAGAGCCGTGATGGAGTGCCACTCCCAGATCGGCGCCCAGAAACTCCTCCGTCTCAAGGAGGTCAGCCCGGTGCCCGTGGGCGCCATCAACGTGGCCATCGAGCATCATGTCCGGGAGGACCTGACCGGCTATCCCCGCTATCACAAGAAGAAGAACATCAGCCTCTTCAGCAAGATTGTCCGGATGTGCGATATCTTCGATGCCCTGTCCACGCCCCGGCCCTACCGGGACAAGACCTTCACCCGGGACGAAGTGCTGAGGATGATGATGGCCGAAGCCGGGGACGGCTTCAACCCCATCCTGCTAAAAGTTTTCGTCCAGATGTTGGGCCTCTATCCGGTCGGCACCTTGGTTCAGCTCGACACTAGGGAGTTGGCCATCGTCTTTGAGCCCAACCCGGATCGCTCGCTGGCTCTGCGGCCCAAGGTGAAGATCATCACCGACCGGCAGGGCCGCAAGATCGACGGCGAGGTCGTCGATACGGCGGCGGTCCATCCGGAAACGAATGCCTTTGAGCTAACCATTATCCGATCGCTCGACCCCGCCAAATACGGAATACGGGTGGCCGACTACTTCCTGGCCAGAGGTCAAGCCGCCGCCTCGCCCGAGGCGGGCAGCTCACCGGCAAGTTTTTCTTGACAAACCGCCCAGCGCAGTCTATCATCGCTGGGCCATGAGACAAGGCGCATCTCTCCGAGTCCCTAACGTCGAAGTGCGCCATCATCATTTCCAGCACGGGCGTTCCCACGCCCGGTAATCCACGTTCTTAATCCCACCTTTTTTCCCAAGGCCGATCTTTATCTTTAACCGTGTTCGAAAGGGGATCCCGCCCCAGGGGGATTCCCTTGAGCGCAGGATGAGTAAAGCATGAAACGATTGAAAATGGTCATCCCCAAAGGAAGGCTTTATCGGAACGTGGTCCGGCTCCTTAACGACGCCGGTTTCGGCATCGAATCTGATGAGAACGTCTATGTTCCCCGGACGGCCAGCCCGGCCCTGGAAGCCAAGATCATGAAACCGCAGAACATCCCCCAGCTCATCGAGCTCGGCTCTCATGATATCGGCTTCACCGGGCATGATTGGATTGTCGAGAGCAAGGCCCGGGTCCACCAGGTCCTGGACCTCGGGTTCGACCCGGTCCGGATTGTGGCCGCTGCGCCCCGCCGCATCAGCCAGGCGCGCCTCCGCCGCCGGAAGATCGTCGTGGCTTCGGAATATGAGAGCATCGCCCGCCGTTATCTCCACAGCCGGGGCTATCGCTATATTTTCCTCCGCACCTTCGGCGCCAGCGAGGTCTTCCCCCCCGACGACGCCGACATGATCATCGACAACGTGGCCACCGGCCGCACCCTCCAGGCCCACGGCCTGCGGATTCTGGCCGTCCTGCTGGAGTCCACCACGCGTTTTATCGCCCACCCCGGCGCCCTGGGCGATGCGTGGAAGCGGGAAAGGATCAGCGAAATGGGGCTGCTCCTGCGCGCCGTTTTGGACGCTCGGGGGCGGGTCATGCTGGAGATGAACGTCCCCGCCTCGAAGCTGGAGTCCATCGTTAAACACCTCCCCTGCATGCGGTCGCCCACCGTATCGCCCCTCTATGGCGACCAAGGCTATGCCGTCAAGGTGGCCATCCGCCGGGAGAGCGCCGCCGGCCTGATCCCTGCCCTTAAAAAAATGGGCGCGACCGACATCCTGGAAAGCACGTTCGAAAAGGTTGTCCCATGAACCGCTGGAATAAAAAGCTGAAGACGATCGTTCCGTATGAAATAGAAGAAGAACGGTCCGGAGATGTCTTGCTGGATTCGAACGAGAACGCCTGGGGCCCGGCGCCCGGAGTGCGCCGGGCCTTGCGCGGTTTATCGGCCAGCCTGGTCTCCCGCTATCCGGACGTGTCGCAATTAAGGGCCGAGGCCGCCCGCTTCTTCGGCGTCCGGGTTGAAGAGTTGTGGCTGACCAACGGAGCGGACGAGGCGATCTATGGACTCCTTTCGGCTCTGGTCGATGACCGGCAGGAGGTGGTCATTTCCGACCCGAGCTTTTCCCTGTATGCCTTGGCCGCCAAACTCCGGGGCGCTGCGATCAAGGAGGTCGCCTTGGGGAAGGACTTCACGCTTCGCCTGCCCGGGCTGCTCCGGGCCATAACGCGCCGGACGCGGCTCGTGGTTCTGGCCAGCCCCGACAACCCCACCGGTGGCGTCATCCCGGCCAAGGCGCGAAGGATGATCCTGGATAAGGCCC
>Ga0315293_10000216_pt1 | contig 51129 bp, 46 predicted proteins | sample YL17G13_20_MG_FD_203071 | JGI IMG/M metagenome (GOLD analysis project Ga0315293, IMG submission 203071) | Sediment microbial communities from Yellowstone Lake, YNP, Wyoming, USA - YL17G13_20 | ecosystem: Environmental > Aquatic > Freshwater > Lake > Sediment | place: USA: Wyoming | collected... | reverse complement strand
GGCGGGCAACCAGCCACGTAGACATCCACCGGCACCACTTCGTCCACCCCCTGCATAATGGCATAGTTGTTGAAAACGCCGCCGCACGAAGCGCAGTCGCCCATCGAAATGACCCACTTGGGTTCGGGCATCTGGTCGTACAGGCGGCGCAGTACGGGCGCCATCTTGCGTGAGACGCGCCCGGCGACGATCATCAGGTCCGATTGGCGCGGCGAGGGGCGCATCAACTCCATCCCGAAGCGACTCATGTCGTAATGGGACGCCTGCGCAGCCATCATCTCGATTGCACAGCAAGCCAGTCCGAAGAGCATCGGCCACATGGCATTAGTGCGACTCCAGTTGACCGCCTGCTCCAGTGTGGTGGTGACAACCCCCATGTTGCCAAGTTTCTGCTCTACTCCCATTCCAATGCCCCCCTCTTCCAGGCATAAACATAGCCAACCAATAAAACAAAGATAAAGATGAGCATTTCGACCAGGCCAAAAAGCCCCAACTGGCGGAAAACAATCGCCCAGGGAAGGAAAAAAACCACTTCGATGTCGAACAGGATGAATAGCACGGCGACGAGGTAGAAGCGCACCGGCATCCGCCGCGTGCCGGGACCGATGGGGTTCATGCCGGATTCATACGGCATCGCCTTGCGGCCGGTCGGGCGTTTCGGGCCGAACAACATACCCAGCCCGATGGCGATGAACCCGATGGCGGCAGTGACAATGATAAAAGCGGCAATCGCAGCATATTCGAGCAGCATAGGTTCTCCTCTTGAGAGGCTCTAGCAAACGCTTTGGCACGAAAGTATATCATAAGATACTTTGGGCGTGAATTTTCACAATGAGCAATTACCCCAAATAATCCCTCAAATGCCGGCTGCGGGTTGGATGCCGCAGCTTGCGCAACGCCTTGGCCTCGATCTGGCGGATGCGTTCGCGCGTCACGTTGAAGTAGCGGCTGACCTCCTCCAGCGTGTGGTCTTTACCATCCACTAGGCCGAAGCGCAGCTCCAGCACCTGGCGTTCACGTTCGGAGAGCGCCGCCAAAGCGTGTTGGACTTGCTCGCGCAGCATCTCGCGCGAGGCGGCGTCCAGCGGCTCTAATGCGTCCACATCTTCGATGAAATCGCCCAATTGACTGGAATCCTCGTCCCCCACCGGCCCTTCCAGCGAGACCGGTTCCTCCGACGAGCGCAGGACGCGGTCTATTTTCAGAGTAGCAAGATCCCAATGACGCTGGACGACCGGATCGAGCGGCATCTCCTCAGCTTTGGAACGCAAAATAGCCTGCACATCCGCTGGAGGGAGGTAACCAACCTCCAGGGCCAATTCCTCGTTGGTCGGCTCGCGGCCCAATTGCTGGGTCAGGGCGCGCTGGATGCGCAGGATGCGGGTGATGGATTCGAATAAATGCACCGGGATGCGGATGGTGCGGGCTTGTTCGGCAATCGCGCGGTTGATGGACTGGCGGATCCACCAGGTGGCGTAGGTGCTGAATTTGTAGCCCCGGCGCGGGTCGAACTTGTTGACCGCCCGCAGCAGGCCCAGGTTGCCCTCCTGGATCAGATCGAGGAACGAGATGCCACGCCCCATATAACGCTTGGCCACGCTGACTACCAGCCGCAGGTTCGCGCGGATGATGGCCGCGCTGGCCTCGTCCGCGCGCAGGCGGATGTTTTCGATTTCCAGCTTAAGCCCGGCTTCATCGGGCAAGTTGCGGTACAGTGTGCGCTGGGCGGGTAAGGCATTATGGCTGTGCAGGTGGTTGAACAGCCACTGGCTGAATCCCTCCGGCAAAGTATAGAAAGACAGGTAAACGTTGAAAGTATGGCCGACCAGGCTGTCCCACAAGGGGTCCTTGCCCCACATCTCGCTCTCCAGGTAAGCGCGCAGGTAGGATGGGGTTTCGGTTCCCCATGTCTGGTGGAGCATCTGGGCTTCGGCCAGCATCAGGGCCGAATCGGGCAGGCTGGTGCCTAAGCGCCGGGCGTCCTCCTGCATACGCCCCCAGGCGGTGCGCAGCTCGCCCAGCACACCGTGGTAGATCATCACATCGTGGGATTCGGCGCGGCGTCCGGTTGAGCGGCGGCGGCCAAGTGTCAGGATCAGGCGGCGGGCTTCGATCATCGTCGCCAGCCGGAACTCACTATCCGCGTCCAGCAGCTTCACCTGGCCGATCTCGCGCAGGTACAGGCGCACCGGGTCTTCGGAAAGCTCAACGGCCAGCGCCGGTATGCTCAGATCGAGCGGTTCTTCGACATTCAGATCGCTGACTTCCTCGCCGTTGGGGAGGAGTTCGCCCACCTCCAGATCGGCCTCTTCCTCCTGCTCCGCCTCCTCGTCCAGGTCCGCTTCGACCGGTCTGGTTTCAGTCATGGAATCAGCCGGCCTGCCAGACCTGGCTTCTGGTTCAGGAAGCGAGCCGCCTGGCGGGCGGCGTGGGATGCGAGGCTTGGGTTTCGTTTTGCGAGGCATACTACCCTTACGGGGCATAGTGGTAGCCTAAAAGCGGCTACCATAGTGGTCGCCGACTGCGCGACCATGGATCACTCCTGGCGGCGCTCGCTCAGCTTCAGGCTGGCCTGATCCAGGGCATTGCGTGAACGCCGGTAATGTGACACCATTTCCAGATAAGAGGCCGCGCGCAGATCGCCTTCCTTTTGGGCATCCTCCTGCAAAAAGCGCAGTTGGTTGATGTTCTCGTCCAGCCCGAGGCGGCGGATTTTGATGACGCCCCGGAAAAGGTCCTCCAGCAGGCGGTCGTCCACCGGGTCGAGTGACAACGAATTCGTTGTCGCCGACTTCGCCAGCAGTTCGTCGGTTAGGTCGGCCAGCGTAGGCGGCAGGTTCTGATGCAAGTACTGGTCTGCGTCGTCGGCGTCCTGTTCGAGCGACTGACGCACCAGACGGAAGAGCACTTGGTGGTCAGTATACTCGAAATCTTCCGGCGAGAGACGGCTCAGGGCGGATTCCTGCAAGTCGCGGTCGAGACGGTAGAGCAGGCCGGGACGGCGCAGCAGGATGCCCAGGATATGAACCTCAATCCGGTGAGACGGCGAATTCGTTGTCCCGGCGACGATATTCGTAGTCACGGCAGCCTGCGCCTGGGTCAGGGTCTCGGCGCTCAGCCTGGGCCGCCTCGCTCTCGGACCTGTCACCTGACGCCCCATCAAGGCGCGTTCGTCCACCCGTAAGAAGCGCGCCAGCCGCTGACGGTAGGCATCGCGCTCGACCGAGTCGGGTAAGTCCTCGATCAGTGGTAACACCTGGGCGGCAATTTCGGATTTGACCCTGGCGTTCTCCAGGTCGCGCCCGGTGGCCAGCGTCTCCATCACGTGGACGACGACGGGCTGGGCGTTTTCGATCAGCCCTTTCCACTGCTGCGGGTCGCGCTGGACGATCTCGTCCGGGTCGAGTTCGTCGGGCATGGTTGCCACGCCCAGGTCAGCTTTCAGGCGCGACTCGTGCCGCAGCAAGCCGCGCGCGTCGAAGCTGATCTCGCCTTCGCGGTCGAGCGACTGGCGGGCGGCATTCAGTCCGCGCAGCACGGCGGCCTGACCGGCGGCGTCCGGGTCGAGGGCCAGCACGATGCGGCGGCTGAAACGCTTGAGCAGGCGCAACTGGTCTTCGGTCAGCGCGGTGCCCATCGGCGAGATGACGTTCTCGAAGCCAGCCTGGTGCAGGGCAATCACGTCCATGTAGCCTTCGACGATGACCGCCTGGTCAGCCGCGCGGATGGGCTTGCGTGCCCGATCCAGGCCGTAGAGCAGGCGGCTCTTGCTGAAGAGAACCGTATCCGGCGAGTTGAGGAATTTTGGCACGTCATTCGGGTCGAGGATGCGCGCCCCGAAGCCGGCCATCCTGCCGTTCTCGTCGCGGATGGGGATCATGATGCGGTTGCGGAATCTGTCAAAGAGGCGAGTGTCGGGTGACGGGTGTCGGGTGTCGGCGTCGGCAGAACGCTGGGAGGCGAGGCCGACATCGAGAAGTTCATGCCCGCTGTAGCCTTTGGCGGTGAAATGCTTGAGCGCCGCATCCCAAGAATCGGGCGCGTAGCCCAGGCCAAAGGTCTCGAGGGTTGCGTCGCTCAGACGGCGCTCCTCGTGCAGGTAGTCGAGGGCCAGCTTTCCGGCGGTCGTGCTGACCAGTTGGTGGCGGTAGAAAGTCACCGCCTCCTCCAGCAAGCCGCGCAGACGTTCGTGCTCTTCTTTTTCTTCCGGCTTCTGGGCTTTGTAGGGTTCCAGTTTGACCCCGGCCCGCTCGGCCAGGGAACGCAGCGCTTCGCCGAAATCCCAGCCTTCTTTTTTCATCACGAAGGAGATGACGTCGCCGCCCTCGCTGCACTGGCCAAAGCAGCGCCAGGTCTGCCGATCGGGCGAGACGATGAACGAGGGCGTCTTCTCGGTGTGGAAGGGACACAGGCCCGAATAGTTCTTACCGGCGCGGCGCAGCTTGACCGTCTCGGAGATCAGGTCAATGATGTCAATGCGGGATTTGATTTCGTCTATTTGGGACATTTTCAGCAGACCGGACAGGTTTCATGGCTCGATTCAGGCATTTTCGGGCAAAGCGCATTGGCCTGACATGCCGCCTGTTGGCATAGAAAACCTGTCAGGTCTGAGGCGTGATTGAATTATAGACGCGGAAAGAGGAGGGCGCAAGTTGTGTAGCCTAAGAACCCGTTTTCGGAGAGAAAATGGATCCTGGCTCGTTGTCAACGATCCCATTCGGCCTATAATGGGGAAATGACGCATCCCCTCCGCCACATCATCCGCCGCTTCGACCGCTGGCTGAGCCGTCAGCTGCGCGTGCAGGTCTTCACGGACGACCCGCAGTGCCTCATGCGCATCCAGGTCTGGGAAGCGCCGCACGAGATTGCACTGCCGGTTGGCGCGATTCCGCGCGAGGCCAGAGTGCTGATGCTGCACATGTGGAACGAGCGCGCCCCGCTCATTCCCGAGGCTGGCCCCGACCTGGGCTGGGCATTAGACACCCGCCGCCGGATGATCCACTCCCTGCGGCTGGTGGCGCGGCACATCCAGTACACGCCTGCATTGCAGGATGTTCAGGCTGTGGGAGGCATCACCGCCCATGTCACCCTCATCGGGGTGGACGGCGGCAAGGCCATGCTGGACCACCTGGGCTTCGCCTTGTTCCCTTATTACCGCCCGCTCGGAGAGTTTGGCGAATTCTGGGAGAACTTCTACACCTAGTGGCTGATGTGGACCTTCAACCCGACCAGCGTGCGGCACAGGCAGATGTGGAATTTGCAGCGGACGGAGTTTTGGATGGGGACAGAGGAATCCCTGGAAAAGTATGGCCGATAAAGCAACCTCCCGAAGGTTTTGAACCTTCGGGAGGTTTACTCTAGAACCCCTCAAGTTTGGACATATCCGCCACGCCAGTAGATAACGCGGTAAGTCTCTGCAACAATCCTAACCGGTTTTCTCTCAACACCTTCCCTTCTGCCATAACCAGTACCTTATCAAAAAACTCGTTGACCGCAGGGATCATCGGTACGAAAGCTTGAAGGAAATCATCCACCGAACCAGTGGCACGGGTTGTTTTTTTAGCTTTTTCCAGTGCTTTGAACAAGGCTTCTTCTTGTTTCTCGGTAAAGCTCTTCGAGTAAACCCTGAATGTTTGTTTTTGGTCGCGTGTGATACGCACGCAGCGGGCGAAGGCGGGCAAAATCTCGTGCCAGTCTTTGCGCTCAGTCCAGGCCTGCAACTGCTTGACGGCGCGCGCCGAACCGGCCGGGTTTTCCGCTTGCGCGGCGAGGACAGCGTCCACGACATCATATTTGTAACCCAACTCTTTGAGCAGAACGGACAGGCGACCCACCATGAATCCCATCACCTGCGCCTGTAACTCCGCGCTGACTTCGATGGGCTGCAGCCTGGCAGCCTTTTCGATCGCGGCTCGCAAATCGAATGAAATGTCCTGTTCGATCAACGGTTGAACCACGCCAATCGCGGCGCGGCGCAAGCCGAAGGGGTCTTTTGCGCCGGTGGGAGCCAGTCCCGCCGCAAAGAGACCGACGAGCGAGTCAAGGCGGTCGGCGAGGGCGACAGCGAGGCCGGCTTTGGTTTTGGGGAGGGGCTGGTACTGCTCGCCAATCGCGTCGGCAACGGCCTGACTTTCGCCGGAGCGCAGCGCGTACTCGCGGCCGATGACGCCTTGCAGCGAGGTCATCTCGACCACCATCTTGGTCACCAGGTCCGCCTTGGCGAGATGCGCGGCGCGGCGCGCAAATGCCGCCTCGTCGGCCTCCAGGCCAAGCATAGGCATTAGACCATTGACCAATTTCTCGATGCGCCCGGACTTATCCAACATCGAACCGAGTTTCTTCTGGAAGGTCAGCGTGCCCAGGCGCGGACGGTAATCTTCGAGTTTGTGCTTGAGGTCTTCGCGGACGAAGAAGTCTGCATCCGAAAAGCGCGCGCCAAGGACGTGTTCGTTGCCCTGGCGCACCAGGTCAATGTGCTGGTCGTCACCGTTGCGGATGGCGATGAAATGTGGAAGTAGGGGCCGGGCTTGTCCCTGCCCCTGGGCTTTTTCAGCACCCTGGGCGACCACAAGGGTCGCCCCTACGCGACGAACGGGGAAATAACGCTGGTGTTTCTTCATCACCGAAATCAACACTTCGCGCGGCAATTGCAGGAATTCGGGATCGAATCCACCCATCACAGCGGTGGGCATTTCGACCAGGTTGGTAACTTCGGCAAGCAGGGCATCGTCAAGGATGGCTTCGCCGCTGACCAAGGCCGCGGCCTGCCTGACCTGCTCCACGATGGAGGCTTTGCGTTCTTCGGTATCCAAGACGATGCCAGCATTCTTGATGACATCAAAGTATTTGTCAGCAGATTTGATTTCGATTTTAGGTGAGTCGTACGGGCGCAAGCCGCGCGTGATATTACCTGAAACGACACCCGCGTATTCGAACGGGATGACCGCCTCGCCAAGCAACGCCACAAGCCAGCGGATGGGGCGCGAGAAGGCAACGCCTGAGTCGTTCCAGCGCATGGACTTGTCGAACTTGATTCCCCCCACCAGGCCGGGCAAGATTTCTGCCAGCACTTCGGGCGTTGGGCGGCCTGGCTGTTTGACGACGGCAAAGACGTACTTGCCGCCGTCCATCTCGCGGACTTCGAGGGCGGAGGGTGCGACGCCGTTCTTCTTGGCAAAACCAATCGCGGCAGGGGTGTAGGTCGGATTGTCAATCCCTCCTACGATGGCCTTGTCCGCAGGTGGACCTTTGACCAACTCTTCGCGGTCGGGCTGTCGGGGCGACAGAGAGTCCACGAAAACGGCCAACCGGCGCGGGGTCGAAAAGATGCGGATGCCACCGTGGGTGAGATGAAGCTCATCGAGCAGAGTCGGGATGCGGGTTCGAAGCTGCGAGTGAGCAGAGTCCACATCCCCAGCAGGTAATTCTTCAGTTCCAATCTCCAATAAAAAGGATGAAGGATGAATTATGAAGGATGAAAGATCTGAAGGCTTCATTACTGTTGCTTCATCCTTCCGCCTACCGCCTTCATCCTTCAAGAGCGGATACTCCAACTCCTTGCGCTGTTCCAGATACGCCAGCGCCACCCGCCGCGCCAGCTCGCGCATTTGCCCAAAGAACGCCTGGCGCTCGGTGACGCCGATGGCGCCGCGCGTGTCGAGCGTGTTGAAGACGTGCGAACACTTGAGCACGTAATCGTGGGCGGGCAGGATCAGCCCGTTGGCGAGACAGGCCTCGGCCTCGGCTTTGTAGAGATCGTACATCTGGCGCACGCGCGCCACGTCTGCGATCTCGAAATAATACTTGCTGTGCTCGAACTCTTCCTGCCGCCGCACTTCGCCATACTGCACGCCAGCGCCCCAGGGTTCGTCCCAGATGGCTTTGGCGTTGTTGAGGGCGATGAGGATGCGCTCCAGGCCGTAGGTCAGTTCCACCGCCACCGGGTCGAGGGTCACGCCGCCCACCTGCTGGAAGTAGGTGAACTGGGTGATCTCCTGCCCGTCCAGCCAGACCTCCCAACCCAGGCCCCAGGCCGAGATGGCGGGCTGTTCCCAGTTATCTTCCACGAAGCGGATGTCGTGCTGGCGCGGGTCAATGCCGATGGCCTTGAGCGAATCGAGGTAAAGCTCCTGCGGGTTGCCAGGGTCGGGCTTGAGGATGACCTGGTACTGGTAATGCACCTGGAAGCGGTTGGGGTTCTCGCCGTAGCGCCCATCATCAGGCCGCACCGACGGCTCGACGTAGGCCACGTTCCACGGCTCGGGGCCGAGCACGCGCAGGAAGGTGGCGGGGTTCATCGTCCCTGCGCCGACCTGGGTGTAGTACGGCTGGGTGATGAGACATCCGTGGGAGGCCCAGAAGTTTTGGAGTTTTAGGATGATTTCCTGGAAAGAAGATTTCTTCATTTTTGATTTCGATTCGATTGGGAATTGGTTCAAGCGAGCAAATTATACCGTACCCGATGCTTCGATATACTCAACACAAGTTCCGATTCCCCGCTTTGGATGGAACCAAGCGATTCGCGCGACCCTTCGACACGGATTAGGGCGGCGCTCACTCATCATAGGGCTTCTCTGTATCGAGCCACGCGTCCTCGCCGTCTTTGGTCAGGCGGGTGTGGTCTCGACACCTGCACTTGCGCCAGGCCGTCTCGCCCCGGCGGGCTCCCGGCCCGAACGGGGTGCAAGTGTACGTCCTTCGGCTTCGCTGCGCTCCGCTCACCTGTGCCTGCCTGTCCTGGCGGTCAGGCCAGGGCGGCAAGGTGAAGGGAGGACTACTCGACCACCGAGGGCGCGGACGGAGGCTGAGTCCGCGCCTGTGCCACGAAGTGGTATGGGCGTGACAGAGGCGCTGTCTTGAGCTGTTACCCTGAGCCTGCCGAAGGGCTATCGAAGGGAAGAATTTAAGATGGCGGTTCTCGCCTGTCGTGGTATGTCCCCACGATGTGGGTTCTTAGAACTGGCGAATACGAATTTTGACGTTATCACCCGTCCGTTCTGCCACGAGAATAAACGGAGGCGTGACTTCAGGCGCGCGTGCACGAATCGCTTGCAAAGTCCGGATGGTGAATTTTCCTCGAATGTGACCAGGCCGCAGATAGAGAATACCGATAAATTCAGCCCCCAACAATACCAACCCGCCGAAATCGCTGTCATGGGTCAAAACGACTCTACCAGCTTGGGTTGCCTGTTTCAAAACGTCCGCGTCCGCGCGCCCAAACTGTCCCTGCTCGGCGATGGATTCAACATCAAATCCCTCCTGCCGCAAAAACGCAATTACTTCTGGATGGATGTTTTCATCTGCCAGCAAGGGGAAATCGAACGGATTCACGCCCCGACCTTCACGTCCAACAGTACTTCGTTTTTGACGGATTGCGCGGCATACTTCAAAGCCTCTTCAACTGCTTCGGCGGTCAATTGTGGATAAGCTTTGATCACATCTTCTTTTGTCGCGCCACTTGCAAAGAGTTCAAGGATAAATTCAATGCTCAAGCGCGTGCCGCGAATGTGTGGCTTACCGCTGAGGATTTTTGGGTCGTAGTTAATTTGCTGGAACATACCGTTACTCCTGAATAATCAAATTATACGCCACATTCGCTTGCTCCATTGCATGTTTTCAAATAGAATTCGGGGATATGTCCAACAACCCCTACAACCTCATCATCGTCGGCTCCGGCCCGGCGGGACTTTCCACCGCGCTGCACCTGGTGCAGGTCGCACCGGGGCTGGCCGCGCGTACGCTGATCCTCGAAAAGGCACATCACCCGCGAGCGAAGTTGTGCGCCGGCGGACTGGTCGCCGACGCCGAGATCATCCTCAAGCGCCTGGGATTGGATTCGAGCGAAGTCCCCCACGTGGATGTGGAAACGGCGCACCTCGACTTCGCGGGCAAGGGGCTGAGTCTTCCACTAGGACGCGGACACTCAGAGAGCGAGTGCAGGCGAGCGAGGATGAACGCGGAAGGTGAAAAGGAAAAATCCGCGTTTTTCCGCATCGGTCCGCGTCCAAAAAACATTCTGCGCATCATCCGCAGGGATGAGTTCGATGCGTGGCTGGCAGGAAAAGCAGGGAGCAGAGGAATAGAGATCAGAGAGGGGATAACGGTTAAGAATATCATTCCTGATAAAGATGGCGTGACAGTCGAAACAGACGCGGCCACGTTCCGCGCCCAGGTTGTCGTTGGTGCGGACGGATCGAATGGCGTCACGCGGCGCTGCGTGCTGCCGGACGCGCCCATCTATACGGCGCGGGTGCTGGAGGTGATAACCCCCACCCAACCCTCCCCAAAATTCTCTGAATTTGGGGGAGGACAAGGGAGGGGGCGGGAGGGGGCTGCTTACTTCGATTTCTTCCCCGTCCCGGCTGGCATCGCGGGCTACACCTGGGACTTCCCCACGCAGATCAAAGGCCAACCCATGCGCTGCTGGGGAATCTACGACATGAACATCTTTGCTGATGAGAAGCGTCCATCGCTGAAGGAGACACTGGCGCAGGAGATGGCGCGGCACGGACTCGATCTAGCCGAGGCCGAAGTGAACGCTCATCCCCTCCACTGGTTTAGCCCATTCAACGCCTTTGCCGTTCCCGGCGTACTGCTCGCCGGCGACGCGGCCGGGGCGGACCCGCTCCTCGGCGAGGGTATTAGCATGGCGCTGGGCTACGGCCAGGTGGCAGCCCGGGCGATCCAATCTGCGTTCACAAGGGATGATTTTTCTTTCCGTGATTATCGCTGGCAGATTTTACGGAGTCCCCTCGGCCAGACGCTGACCGCCCGCTGGTTTTTCGGGCACATCATATACTCGCTCCGCTGGCGGTGGCTCCAGTCCGCGTTGTGGCGGAGCCTCAATCCGCTGATTTTCGTCCTGGCCTGGCTGTTCGTGTTGAATTGGGGCAAAAGGATGCGTTAGGCGCGGCGCAGCATTGCGCTACGCCCTCACTCGCCTAATAAAACCGGGGGTGTTCAATTCCCGCTCCAGCAGATACGTGAAATAACGCTGCATCAGCGCCTCGACCTCATCCCTGACCTGGGGACTGGGCCGCGCCCGCTGCGCTTCGGCGTAGCTGCTGCGCTGGAAGTGACGCAGGTACTTGAGCGCCTCTACCGACACTTCCCAGACCCCAGGCAGGCTTGCCCTGAGCTGAAGCCCTGAGTGCAACGAAGGGGTAGTCGAAGGGGCAACGCCGCACCTCGGGCAGAGCACCCCACCCTGCGAGGCGGAGAAAAATTGGTCAACCGCTTGGATCTTCTCCCGGCAATTGGCACATTCGAACAATTGCGGGCGGAAGCCGAGGTGGTCGAGCAGGCGCACCTCGTAATAACGGATTGCCAGCCAGGGGTCCGCTTCGCAGGCGAGGCGGCTGAGGGACTCGGTCAGCAGGCGGAAAATATTGTAATTCTCGGACTCTTCTTCATAAGTGAAACGGTCGAGTAGTTCGACCAGGTAGGAGGCATACCCCGTCTTGACCAGGTCCTCACGCAGGGGCTGGTAGGCGTCTATTGTCTCGGCCTGGGTGACGATGAGCAGGTCACGGCCGCGCGCCAGTTGCAGGGTTACGCGCGTGAACGGTTCGAGATGGCCGGCCTTGCGCGATTTGATTTTACGCGCCCCCTTGGCAATGGCGCGTACCTTGCCGCGTTCACGCGTATAAAGTGTGAGCAGGCGGTCTGCCTCGCCCCAATCGAAATGGCGCAGGACGACGGCTTCGAGGCGGAAAGATCGTTCTGGTCGAGTGGTCATTTGGTCGCGCAGTCAGTTAGTCTCATAGTCTGATAGTCTTATCTCCTGGTTGTCAGCACGCGCCACCATCCGACTATCGGATTATCAGACCATCCGACTATCAGACTACAGGACTACCGGACCAAATCCTTTGGTGTAAACGCCCCTGGCAACAGACCGGCAACGGTGGTTTCCTGGATCAAGCTGCCTTCGCCGTCGCCGATCAGCACAACCGTATCCAACCCAAACTCGGCCAGCACCTGTCGGCAGCTACCGCACGGTGAGCCGCCGTTGGGCGTGACCACTGCGACCACCTCGAATTTCCGTTCCCCCTCCGAGACTGCCTTGTAGACGGCAACGCGCTCGGCGCACATGCTGGTGGGATAGGCAGCGTTCTCGACGTTGCAGCCGGTATAGATGCGCCCGCTACTGGTGCGCAGCGCCGCGCCTACCTGATAATTCGAGTATGGCGCGTACGCCCGGCGGCGGGCCTCGTTGGCCAATTCAAGTAGGGCACGGCGTTCTTGGTCATTTAGGGTTACCATAAAACACCTTTTGCGTGTCGTTGCGAGGGGCGTTCTTCCCTGGCACCGCCCTGGCGGTCGGTGCCAGGGCGGTGTGCCCCGAAGCAATCCCCTCGCAGGAGCGGAGATTGCTTCACCGCAAAAACGGCGGCTCGCAACGACACATCCTATTTTTCTTTTTCTTCTTTATCCAACTTCCTTATCGCCCGCGCCGGCATACCGACCGCCAGCGTATCAGGCGGCACATCCTTGGTCACCACCGCGCCCGCTCCAGTGCGCGAGCGCGCGCCGAGCTTAACCGGCGCGACCAACATGGTATCGCTGCCGATGAAGACATCCTCACCGATTTCGGTCGGGTTCTTGCGGACTCCGTCGTAGTTGCAGGTGATCGTCCCCGCGCCGATGTTGACGTTGGGGCCAATGGTAGCGTTGCCGATGTAGGAAAAATGCCCAATCTTGGTGCCCGGGCCGAGGGTCGATTCCTTGACCTCGCCGAAGTTGCCCATGTGGACGCCTTTGCACAGGTGCGCGCCCTTGCGCAGGTGAGTGAAGGGGCCAATGTCCACGTCATCTTCGAGCAGCGCGCCCTCCAGCACCGAGGCCAGCACGAGGCAATCGTTCCCGATGACCGTATCGCGGATAATGCAGTTGGGGCCAATCTCGCAATTCTCCCCGATGCGCGTGCCGCCCTGGAGATAGCAGTTCGGCCAAAGCACGGTATCCCGGCCTATCGTCACGCCCGCCTCAATGTACGTACTCTGTGGATCAATCATAGTGACGCCAGCCAGCATGTGGGCGGCTTTGATGCGCTGGCGCATGGCCGCCTCCGCTTCGGCCAGGTGGACGCGGGTGTTGATGCCGATGGTCTCGACCGGGTCGTCCGTGACGATGGCCTGCACCGGCAGCCCGGCCTCGACCGCCATCGCAACCGTATCCGTCAGGTAATACTCGCCCTTCTTCGAGAGAGGAAGGCGATGCAGCGCCTCCCATAGCCAGTTGGCGGAGAAACAGTACGCACCGACATTCAGCTCTTTGATCTTCAACTGCTCCGGCGTGGCGATGGCCTCCTCGACAATGGCCTGCACGCGTCCATCCGCGCCTCGCACCACCCGACCGAAGCCGCGCGGGGCGTCAGCGCTGACGGTCAGCATGGTGACCGGGCCTGGGTTGGCGCACTGGGTCTCGGTCAGCCGGTTAAGGGTTTCGGCGCTTAGCAGGGGCATGTCAGCGTAGGTGACGAGAACGAGGTCCGTTTTGCCTTTCAGTGTCACTTCGGCCTGCTGGACAGCGTGCCCGGTACCCAGTTGCGGTCCCTGAACGATGCAGCGGGCCGTCTCGCCGAGGAACTCGCGCACCGCCTCGGCCCTATGCCCAACAACGACCACCGGCGTCTCGGTGCTGACAGCTTTGACGGCCTGGATGGCGTAGTAAACCATCGGCTGCCCGCAAACAGCGTGCAGCACTTTCGGCAGGTCCGATTTCATACGCGTGCCCTGCCCGGCAGCGAGAATAACGGCGGTTACTTTCATCGGTTGCTCCTGCCCCCCTCTGTCCCCCCATTTCAAAGTGCACCTGTGCCTGCGGCACTGGTGCAGGCAGATAGGGGGATGAAAGGGGGGCTGAGAAAAAAAGCCCCGCTCACAGGCGGGTAATCAGGCTGGGGCGCCTGGACTCGAACCAAGATCCACAGCTCCAAAGGCTGGTGTGCTGCCGTTGCACCACGCCCCAAGGCGGCGCGAATTGTAACATAAGCCGGGCGGCGGGGCAATGTTTAGTTCTTGTCTTCCTTTGGCGTTAATCCTAGCTGTTGCGCCTGGTCATACGACAATACATCTGACTTGGGAGCGGCTTTATGTTTGCCGGTCGCGGTGGTCCAGAAAGCGTCCACTTCTTCCGGCTTGAGTTTCTTCTTGGCCTGCCGGAGCAGCGGCTCCAGCTCATCGGCGCTCGGCACGGCGGGGGCTTCCGGCAGCGGGGCCGTGCGAGGCTTGATATACGGCACGAGGGGAACGTCCAGCGCCTCGAGCACCTGTTCGATCTTTTGCCTGAAATCAGAAAAAATGCGAGAGGTTTCGAGCACCTGTTCTTGCGCAGCTAACCCATGCCCTACTGCCAGCATGGCATTAGTCGTACCAACCGGTGTAAAAACCAGATCATATTCCCCACCCTTGAAGATGTGCCAGTTGGAGAGGGTTTTCTGTCCCATCAAGTGGGAGACCTTCTGCCCGGCGCTGAAGATGGCCATCAACGAAGCGGTCAGCGAGACCTCCGTGCTGCTATCCGGTAGATCGCCGGCGCGCGCCTGGATGCGGCCGCGATCGTTGAGCAGGAATACCGCCATCGCGTCCAGCTCCTGACGCAGGCCGGTCAGCAGGTCAGCCAGGCTTTGCCGCTCCCCGGCTTCCTCCTCGTTGATCGGCTCGGCCGGCAGCAAAGTCTCGACCAGGCCGAGGTGCCGCTCCACCGCGTCCAGGAAATCGGCTATCGGGATAGGCTTTATGAAGAACGCGTCCGCGCCGGCCTCGGCCACCTCTTTGCGCACCTTTTTATCCGTCAGCCCGGTGATCAGGATGACCTTGGCCTCCGGCCTGTGGCTGCGCACCTTCCGCATCAGCTCGATCCCTGTGATCCCCGCCAGCCGAAAGTCCGTCACCAGGAGGTCAACCTTGTTGCGGGAAGCGTCCAGGATCGCCTCTTCGCCAGAGGGGATCTCGACCACCTCCAGCTTATGCTCGAGGGTCTCCAATGCTGTGCGCAACAGGTGGCTGATTTCGCGCTGGTCTTCGACGATCAGAATGCGGTAGGCGGCCATAGCAATTGAATTCTACCTCAGTCTACCAGCCAGCAAGCCGCCCAGTGATCAGCCTTGATCTCTTTGAAGACCGGCTCTTCGACCGAGCACTTGTCAATCGCCACCGGGCAGCGTGGATGGAAGCGGCAACCTTTGGGCGGGTTAAGGGGGCTGGGCACGTCGCCCTTGAGAATGGTGCGCTCGCGCTTGAGGGTTGGGTCAGCGACTGGGATGGCCGACATCAAGGCCTTGGTGTATGGATGCAGCGGATTTTCATAGAGTTCTTCGCGGCCAGTCAACTCGACCATCTTGCCCAGGTACATCACGGCCACGCGGTTAGAGATATGCTCTACCACACTCAGGTTGTGGGCGATGAACATGTAGGTCAGGCCAAATTCTCTCTGGAGGTCTTTCAAGATGTTCAGCACCTGGGACTGGATAGACACATCCAGCGCGGATACCGGCTCGTCGCAGACGATGAACTTGGGACGCAAAGCCAGGGCGCGGGCGATCCCGATGCGTTGCCGCTGGCCGCCGGAGAATTCGTGCGGATAGCGGCGGGCGTGGTAATCTTCCAGGCCGACCTTCTTGAGGATCTCCATCATGGTCTCGACGCGCTCACGGTGCGTACCGATGCCATGCACGTTCAACCCTTCCATCACCGATTCCCCGATTGGCATACGGGGGTCCAAGGAGGCGAAAGGGTCCTGGAAAATGATCTGCATGTTACGGCGCATGGCTTTCATTTGCTTGGCGCGCAGCTTGAGAACATCCACATCGCCGAACATCACCGAGCCGGAGGTGGGTTCGATCAGGCGCAGCATGGTACGCCCGATGGTCGTCTTGCCGCAGCCTGATTCTCCCACCAGGCCCAGGGTCTCGCCCTCGCGGATCGTAAAGCTGACATCATCCACGGCCTGCACCCAAGCCACCACGCGCTGTAACAGACCTGACCGGACGGGGAAATACTTGACCATATTCTTGACCACGATCAAATCTTTCTTCGGACTTGCCTTACTGGTATCCGTTGTGCTCATCGAGTGTTACTCCAATGGACAAAGTAATTTCTGAATTAAGGATCGGCTTGAGCGAACACTATCTTGTACCGGCCCGCGCCAGGGGAGCAAGGTGCCCCTCCATTTCCTGATATAGCCAGCAGCGGGCGGTGTGAGCCGGAACGACCTCGATCAGATCGGGTTCGACTTCGGTGCACATTTTCAACTGGTGCTCAACGCGAGCGCGGCAGCGGGGAGCAAAACGGCAGCCCGGCGGCAGGTTGATAAGGTTGGGCACGTTGCCAGGGATGACGTCCAATTTCTCTTTGATTTTCCCCAAGACAGGGATGGAGCCCATCAGGCCCTGCGTGTAAGGATGGAGAGGTTTCGCGAACAGAGTCTTGACTTCGGCCTGCTCTACGATCCGGCCGGCGTACATCACGGCGACGCGTTCGGCCATCTCGGCGATCACGCCCAGATCGTGCGTGATGAGGATGACCGAGGCGCCAACCTTCGTACGCAGGTCGCGCATCAGGTCCAGGATTTGGGCCTGGATGGTGACGTCCAGGGCCGTGGTCGGCTCGTCGGCGATCAACAGTTCGGGCAGGCAGGCCAGCGCCATGGCGATCATGACGCGCTGGGCCATGCCGCCGGAAAGCTCGTGAGGGTAAGATTCGGCCCGTCTCTCGGGCTCGGGGATGCCCACCATCTTCAGCAGCTCGATGGCGCGATTCCAGCCGGCCTCTTTGCCCAGGTCCTGGTGAATGTTCAAAACCTCACCGATTTGGCCGCCTACCTTGAATACCGGGTTGAGCGCGGTTTGCGGTTGCTGGAAGATCATCGAAATGCGGTTGCCGCGCACGTGCGTCATTTCGTTCTCGGTCAATTTCAACAGGTCCTGGCCGTCAAAGACGATCTCGCCTTCGAGCACCTTGCCAGGTTGGCTGATCAGCCGCATGATCGAGAGCGCAGACACGCTCTTGCCGCACCCCGACTCGCCCACCAGGCCAAGCACCTCGCCGGGAAACACTTCGAAATCCACCCCGTCTACGGCTTTGACAACGCCATCTTCCGTATAGAAATATGTTTTTAGGTTTTTTACTTCCAGCAGAGGCGCCTTGGTTGTCACAGCTATCTCCTGAAGTTTGGAATGTGCCAATTATGGTAGCTTGTAGCACCAGCTACCATTATAGCAAATTTCCCATTGGCACGCACATCGGATTTGGCATGGAATTCTCGATCCCTTGTAATACAAAGCCTCGCCAGTTCTTACTAGCATGGGCTGTGCTAAGCCGAGAAAGTCAATATCATCACCTGTTTTTTAGAGCCTTCCCATCATCCTCTAGGTTTTGAGATTTTTGACCTCATACAAAGGTTTATTGGCAGTACCGCACAACCTGCTATTGGATTCCTCGAAATGCCGCCTTCCCTACTAAAAACAGAGAAAATAGCCGCCATAGCCGTCGCCGATATGGGAAAATCCAGGGAACCGATGAGGATCGGCATGACCAGCATCTATAGCAATCATACTTTGTTTCGCATAAAGTGCTGCATTACTGAAATACAGATTCCCCCATGTTGGAAAAAATTGAATCTCGAAATCGAGAAATGACAACTTGGCATCAGCCGCTACACGGCCAACCAAACGGGCATCCACAATGATGGGCGCTTTGATGTTATGGATCCTGTGACTTATTGTGCTCCAGACGCTGGCGGCGCCAAGAGAACAAACAACCCTACTTCTTATTTCTGTTTTTCCGAATGTACAAGGAAGCGCCAATGATACCCAGAATTAATCCGCAAACCGATGCAGTATAAGAGAAGAAATTCAAAAAAAAAGTCGAAGGAAGACGATTTATCACCATTAAAAATGGCAAGGCCACACCCAATAGGGATAGGAGAAAACCCAACAGGATGATATAGACAGGGCGCCAGTGCATCATTTTTCGTACAACCAACACGCAACCAGATGACCTGGTTCCGGTTCAAAGTCCGGCGGTTCTTTGACTTCACAAAGTCCCTGCATGGCCTTGGAACAACGGGGATGGAAACGGCATCCCGGCGGAGGCGTGATCAGGCTGGGTGGCTCACCTGTTGGTACTTCCTTGTACGAAAGCGCATTCCTGGCATCCGGGTCAGAAGTACCCTGCAGGAGTGCATGGGTATAAGGATGTAGCGGATTCTGTAACAATGGGTCAACTCTGGCTTTTTCGGCTATCCGGCCTGCATACATCACGAAGATACGTTCGGAGAAGTAGGATACCGTGGCAAGGTCGTGGGTGATGTAAATCACCGACAGGTTGTACTTTTGCTGCAAACCTTGAAACAGCTTGAGGATTTCCACACGCACCGAAGCATCCAGCATGGAAACCGGCTCATCGGCCACCAGGAGCTTGGGTTCCATGGTCATGGCACGCGCGATCACCACGCGCTGCTGCTGACCACCACTGAGCATGTGCGGGTATTTATCCCAGTAATCTTCGACCGGGTGCAATTTGACCTCTTCCATATCATTGCGGACGCGCTGCTCCCGTTCTTCTTTACTCTTTACGCCACCAATGATCAGGGGTTCTTCGAGGATTTTCCTGACGTTCATAAATGGCGCAAGGGCTCCGTATGGATCTTGCTGGACATAACCAACCTGCGAGCGATACCACTTCATTTCATTGGAATCCAATTCACTAAGCTTTTTTCCATCAAAAACGATCTCGCCCTTGGTGGGTTGATGAAGCGCCAGGATGGTCTTCATCAGGGTGGACTTTCCACATCCGCTCTCGCCCACCACCGCGATAGCCTCGCCATGCCCCAGGTCAAAAGAAACCCCGTCCACGGCGTGCACATAACCGGCATGTCCCAACCCAAACCGTCTCAATTCAAACCAAACCCGCAGCTCCTGGACAGACAGTAAGGCATCTGAATGATCGCTATGCACTCTATCAGTGCTCAATTCTTTAACCTCAACAGACATGACATGCTCCTATACTCAAAGGACGGGTACACGTGATCACGTATACAACCAGCACTTCACCTTGCGACCATCCTTCTCGATCGTAGGTGGATCTTGCTCGCATTTATCAAAGCGGGCGTGACAGCGCGGTGCAAACCGGCATCTTTCCGGCAGGTTGATCAGGCTGGGCGGCTGACCTTCGATGAAATCCAGCACCTTCTTGCCTCTCAGGGTTGGCACACTGGCCATCAATGCCTTGGAATACGGGTGGAGGGGTTCAGCAAAGAAGCGGGGGGCATCTGCATATTCCACGATCTGCCCGGCATACATCACCGCCACATCATCCGCCAGTTCACTGGAAGTGGCGATGTCATGCGTGATCAGGATGTAACTCGTCCCCAATTCCTTCTTGGTGCGCTTGAGGACATTAAAGATATTCGCCTGGGTCAACACATCCAGGGCGGAAGTGGGCTCATCCAGGATGATCAAATTGGGTGAAGTCACCAGCGCCATGGCAATGGCAACCCGCTGGCGCATACCACCGCTCAACTCAAAGGCATATCGGTTCAAGAAACCTTCCGGAACACCCACATGCTGGAACATGTTCTTGGCCTGCAGCAGGGCTTTTTCTTTATTCACACCCAGGTGGATCATGGCCGGTTCGGCCACCTGGTCTCCCACCCGCAGCACTGGGTTCAGGGCGTTCATGGCCGCTTGAGGCACCATGGACATACCCACCCAACGGACATTCAGGCGATATTCTTCATCGTCCAGGGCCATGGTGTCCGAGCCTTCCAGCATAACCTTGCCACTGTATTTAGATACGTTACGTGGCAGAAGGCGCAAAATGGCCTTGGCCAGTGAACTCTTTCCACAACCAGATTCACCCAGGATCACCACGGCCCGGTTGTAATCCAGGGCAAAATCCACGCCATCCACCGCCTGGACATCGCCCTGGCGGGAGTTAAAATATAGAAACAGCTTTTCTATGCGTAAAAGTTTTTTGTCTTGTGTCATCGCGTTATATTTCCCTCAATCTAGGATTGAAGATGCGATCCAGTGCGAATCCAAGCAATGCAAAGCCGAAGCCCGTAATCATCAACAATATCGCCGGCTCCAGCACCCAGTAATAGCGCCCTTGCCAGAGCGCTCCATCCGCCCATGCATCATTGATAACTTTTCCCCAGGTAGGCAGGACCGGGTCACCCAGGCCAAGAACCGCCAAGGAAGCTTCAAGAAATACAAAGGATGGGACGGAGGAGACCAGGGCCGGGATCAACAAGGGGATCATGCGTGGGATCAAGTACGAAAAGATGATGCGTGAACTCGAGGCACCATACGCACGGGCAGCCTCAATATAACTTGACTCTTTGGATTGCATGAAAATGGAGCGATAAGTTTTAATTGAACCAGAGAAGATACTCAGGAGGATGGTAACACCCAACATCAGCCAGATGCTGCGCGAGAAGAAGGTGCCCACCATGATCAAAATAGCCAGGAATGGCAGGACCAGGTTCACTTCTGTGATGCGCTGGATCAATTCATCCAACCAACCCCCATACCAGGTGCCGGTGGCAGCGATGACCATCGTCAGCAGGGATGTTCCCAGGGCGGCGAGCAGGCCAAAAGCCAAAGCGATCGGCGTGCCATACAACAAGGGTAAAAGGAGATCGCGGCGATATTTATCGGTTCCCGCAGCTCCAAAGAGTTCTCCATGCAGCACAAATTCAGCGTCAATGGTTGCATCCTTCTCAAAGGCGGTACCGTTGATCACCAGTTGATACTGGCCTTTTAAAGGTGCTTGTGTCGAGGATTCGGGATCCACAAAGATGGCCTGCATAACATCTTCGGTTTTGAGTCTTTTTTGAAGCTTTTGATCCTGGGAAAACCGGAAGGTGAGTTTATGGTCTGCCACCATGTCGGCAATCCTGATCGTTCTGCCATCGGGTGTGATCCAGCTCACGGAAACAAACGAAAATTTCTCTATAAATTGCGATGTGAAATAGATCATCAATTCCTGTGGGACACCATCGTAGGCATAATCAAAAGAGTACGTGATATCCACAGTGGAAATATTCGGGTCGCTGCTGGGGGTGATGGTCTTCGCCATACTACCATCCGTTGTATTCACTGCAAACGACACCGGTTGTTTCTTGTTCGAAAAATAGTTAAACCAGGCTGGAGCAGCATACTTTGGGTTTTGATACCAGACCTCCTCCCCTCCCCGCCAGAGACGGACTGCCTCGCCGTATGGAATTGTAACCAGGGCGTAAACAGAGACAGCCAACAGGAGGAGGATGATCACCGATCCCAGGATGGCGGATGGATAACGAAGAAGATCGCGGATGGAATTTTTTAGCGCGGTCATTTTGAACCTCCACCACCAGAACCGACTTTGACGCGTGGATCAACCAGCGCATAAACAAAATCGAGCAGGAAGACTGTAATGGCGAGCAAATAGGCATAAATGATCGTTGATCCAACGATCACCGGGGTGTCAAAAAAACCAATCGCCGAGAAGAGGGTTCTACCCAGGCCGGGCCACAGGAAAACCGTTTCGGTAATTATGAAACCGGTCCACAGCGTGATCACCAGCAGGGCAAAATTCGTGATGATGGTTGGCAGGGTGGGTCGGAGAATGTAGCGGCGCTCAACGTCACGCTCGGACAGACCCTTGGCTTTAGCCATTTCCACATAATCTTCGCTGGAGTAGATGAGGAAAAAAGTCCGCCAGTTGTAAATGCTGATGAAAATTGTACTCATGATTACAGATGAAGCGGGCAGGATGAGATGCTTGAGCACACTCAGGCCATAATCGAGCGGATTATCTGGTGAGGGCGAATCAACCAGCCCTCCAAAGGGCAATATCTTGAATATGGCTGCAAAGATGAGTATTAAAAATATGCCATAAAACCAGGGGGGCGCGGCTGATGTCGGTGAAAAGGCGATGGTCACCTTATCCCAAAAACTGCCATATTTTCTTGACAGGGAGAGGGCAATAAAAACACTTCCAAAAAATAAAATTAGTTCAGACGAACCAGTTAACAGGAGCGTAGCGGGAAGGCGTTCGAGCAGGATGAGGCGCACTTCCTTGGAACCTTGATCACTTTTCATGTTTATGGCGCGGCCCAGGTTCAAAGTGAGGGCATTCTTGAGGTATCTCATGGAGCGAACCGCAAAAGGCTGGTCCAGACCCAGCCGTCTCTCCTCGGTTGCGATTTTTGTTTGAATGAGGTTCGCTTTGGCCTCGGTGGACAAGCTGCGGTAGTTAGGGTTCGCCAAAATGGACTGTGTGATGTTATCGCGGATCTCATTTCGCATGATGGTGTCCACATATCCGCCCATGTTGGCGATCAAAATGGTCAGGTAAACACCGATCGTGACCGTGATCATCATCGAAACAAGTCTGAGCAATGAATACCTGAAAACGCGAATAAAGGTACTATTTGTGCGTGTTGTTCCTTTAGAAGGGGAAGAGGGCTCTGATGAGATTTTTGTTTCAGAGGTCATATCATTCTCACTTTTCGTATTAAGAATGGAGGGGCAAGGTTTTACCCTTGCCCCTCTTCTTCAACTTGCAGAACTAAAACTTACGGAACGACCACGTAGTCAAGCGATGTGAAGGCAGGGATGGCAACGGGGATAAGAACCGCGGCCGCTTCGATACTGCCAGTGCCAGCAATGAGCGTGGCAGAAACATCAGCAGGAATGGTGAGGGTGAATACACCTGCGTCAGCGGTAGCCACGCCAGCGCCCACGTACACGGTCTCGCCCTTGTCATTGTAGAGTAGGAATTTCACCTCTTTGACGTCGGCAGTCGGGTACGGATCGCCTGTGTTTCTATTGGTGAGGGTAGCAGTAAAGACAGCTTCAGCACCAATCTTGACCTGGGCAGGGCCATCCAGTGCGGCTTCACCCATGGGAGCTACACCAAATTTGGACCAGCGGTCAGCCAGGTCGGGAAATTCGGGGTTGTTCTTGACCACAGCGGTAAAACCGTTGAGATCGACATCGGCCAGGTAGTACGGACCGGTGCCAACCCAGAAGTGACCGCGGGCAGCGTACCAGGCCTTAAGGCCAGCATAGCGGGCGGTGGCATCTGCGGCGGTGATGTAGGCGCTCATGGTGGGCGCATACGGGATGGTGACTTCGGCAATAGCCTGATCGAGGTACTTGGTCAGGATTTCCAGGCTCGGACCGCCAATGAAGCTCATCCATTCAACTTCCTTCAGATCAGCCTTTCCGGTGGACCAGGCCAGTTCGCCAGCGCCATCGGCCATGTTACCCACGGCAATGGATTGCCAGGGGGCATCGCCATAACCATAAGCCATAGAAGGCCACCAGCAAGTGACATCCAGCTCTGCATCGGCATAGTAGTTGTCATCATACGTGGCGATCACCAGGGGGTCGGTGGAGACGATCTGGACACCCTTGAAGTGGCTCAGGAAGGCATCGAAGTTTCCGACAGTATCTGCGTCGTAGATGGCAGCTTCTTCTTTACTGCGATCAAATTTCATGATCATGCCCATGACAAAGTCAGCCACAGACACGTAACTGCCATCATGCCACTTGACGGTTGTGAACAGATCAGCCGGGTAGTAAACGACAGATTTTGTCTTGGCGGTCAGGCCATCGGGGAATTTCTCGCCAGCGGTGATGAATACCTGGTTGGCGGCATCCCAGTCAACCCAGGCATCTGCGGGAACGGTGATGGTGTCCTCAAAGGACAGGTTGACCCAGTCGAGGTTCGTGGCAACGGGCAGGCCAGTCTGAATGACTACATCCGCCTTCTCAGCTCGCAGCGGCCAGACCAGACCAGTGTAAGGATCGGGCATGAAACCACGGCTGGAGGTAGCATTCTGTATCCAGGCACTTCCGACCCAGTTGGCGCCGTCGACCGGATTCCAGGGATCGGTGAAAAAGGTATCGGTGGATCCATTCTTTACTACGCCACCTTCCACGCCTGCGAAGCGCAGGTTATAGGGACCCATGAAAGTGGTCTCAACACCCGCACCCACATCTGCACTGACCTCGAGGTCGCAGTTGAAGGGCGCATAGGTTTGCAGGTCAACGATCCAGGTCTGGAGAGAATCCTGCAAGGAGAGCGGCAGGGCTTCGAGCATCAGGTTACGGCGCTGCTCAAGCGTGGTGAAATTACCATTCGCCAGGTCATCGCCGATCTGTTGGAAGACAGGATCGACAGCATTATCAAGGAACAGCGGGATGCCCTGGGCACTGCTGGGCAGGTACATTTCCTGGAAGATGCTCTTCTCGTCGCGGTTCAAGCCGCTGGAGCCCCAGCCAGCTGTGTACAAATTCCACAGACCGTCACTGGGTTCAGAGCCGATCCACAGCGGAGAGAGCTCGGAGGATTTCTTTTCCTGGCGTTCGATGGTGAAGCCGACTTGTTCCATCTGGGTGGCAAAATAGTTACCCATAACCAGGCGGGTGCCGTCACCATCGTTGCGGATCAGGAAGATGAGCGAAACGGGCGCGCCATTGAACATAAATTTGCCGTCTGCGCCCACGGTTGCACCCATGGCTTGCATTTCAGCGACAATGACTTCCTTGCCCTTGTCGAAGTTGTAAGCGTAATAAGCTTCGAGGCCGCGGGCGACTTCGATCACGTTGGTGTAATCCACCAGTTGGGTGGTCAGAGCGAAGTATTTGGGCAGGGCGCCGCCGACAAAGACTTCCTGGTTGATGTAATCGCGGTCAATAAGCCAGTTCGTCGCCTCGCGGATCTTGCGATTCGAGAAGGGGTTCAGCCTGGTGGCGTCGGTAAAGACAGCCGGGTTGTAGATCATATCGTAGTAGGTTCCATACGACTGTGTGTAGCACAAACCAGCAGCTTTGATTTCGGCAAGCTTGTCGGCAGCCAGACCATAGCTGAAAAGGTCAACGGCTCCCGCGCCGATCTGTGTAATGGCTGATTCGCGATCGACAACTGAATAATCGATCTCGTCCAGCCAGCCGCCGTGGCGGGTTGTGCGCGGGGCGGGCGGTTCGGTCGGGGCTACGGTCGGAGCTTCGGTCGCGGCAGGGGGTTGGGTAGCAACGGCCGTCGGCTCAGGCGTAGGCGTTGGGCCGCAGGCTCCCAGTACCATGCTGGCGATAAGCAGCACGCCGAGCACTAGAATTAAGCGTTTTTGTAACATTGTCTTTCTCCTCCAAAGAATATATGGTTTGAACAGAGTAGGGTGAAATACAAAAAACTAGCAAGTCGAGGTCTTTTCCTGAAGCATCACCTCCTTTGCATAAATGTGCGATAATCCCTGGCTGTCAGAGCATTGATCTATTCGCCAGGGAGGACTATAAAGAAGATTAACACAAGATAAATAAAAAGTCAAGTGTGCGCATTGGAACATTGGCAAATCCCAGAGAAACGATTCTGTCCGCGGGGCCTCTTCGTTCACAACAAATCCCATCGAACTGCATCTAAACCACAGCCCCAATTCCGGTATAATCCCACCGAAATTATCTGTAACATTGTCATTGCAAGCCTGTGAAACGGGCTAAGCAATCTCCCCGCCCATTCGGGGATTGCTTGCACAGCACGCTTCGCGGTCGTCGCGGAGTTTACACTGAGCGGAGCGAAGTGCTCCTCGCAATGACACTAAATTAGGAGAGCAAGACATGGCATACAAGCAAGTCGAAGTCCCCGCGGGCGGGGCGAAGATCACGATCAAAGATGGGAAGCTGCAAATCCCCGATAATCCGATCATCCCCTTCGTCGAGGGCGATGGCACCGGCCGCGATATCTGGCGCGCCTCGGTACGCGTCTTCGACGCGGCTGTCCAGAAAGCTTGCGGCGGCAGGCGCAAGATCCACTGGATGGAAGTCTACGCGGGAGAGAAATCGTTCAAGTTGTTCGGCACCTGGCTTCCGGATGAGACAGTGGAAGCCTTCACCGAATTCCTGGTCGGCATCAAGGGGCCGCTGACTACGCCCATCGGCGGGGGCATCCGCTCGCTCAACGTGGCCTTGCGCCAACTGCTCGACCTGTACGTCTGCCAGCGGCCGGTGCGCTACTTCAGCGGCGTGCCTTCGCCTGTGAAGCATCCCGAATACGTGAATATGGTCATCTTCCGCGAGAATACTGAAGACATCTACACCGGCATCGAGTTCAAGGTTGGCACGGAGGAGAATAGGAAATTCAAGCAAGTGTTCAGGGAGGCCTTTCCCAAGGAATATGCCAAAATCCGTTTTCCCGAAACCGCCGGGGTGGGCATCAAGCCGGTCTCGGTCGAGGGAACCGAGCGTCTCGTTCGCGCCGCCCTCCGCTGGGCATTGGAGAACAAGCGCAAGTCCGTCAACCTGGTGCACAAGGGCAACATCATGAAGTTCACTGAAGGCGCGTTCCGCGACTGGGGCTACGCACTGGCAAAAAAGGAATTCCGCCTTGAGATAGTCACCGAGCGCGAGACCTGGATTCTGGGTAATAAAAAGCAGGAGCCGAGTCTTGCCGTCGAGGAAAATGCCCGCCGCATTGATCCCGGCTTCGAGATGATGTCCGGAGCTCAGAAGCAGGATATTATCGAAGAAGTGGGGGCCGCGCTGGCGCTCTGGCCAACGCACGGCAACGGGAAGTGGAAATCCAAGTTGCTGATCAAGGACTCGATCGCGGACGTGACCCTGCAATTCGTACTGATCCGTCCGAAGGACTACGACGTGATCGCCACCATGAACCTGAACGGCGATTACATCTCGGACGCACTGGCTGCCCAGGTGGGCGGGATCGGCATCGCGCCGGGGGCCAACATCAACTACGAAACCGGTCACGCCATCTTCGAAGCCACACACGGCACCGCGCCCAAGTACGCCGACCTGGATAAGGTCAATCCCGGCTCGGTCATTCTCTCCGGCGAGATGATGCTCCGTTACATGGGCTGGACGGAAGCCGCCGATTTGATCGTCAAAGGCATGGAAGGGGCGATTGCGGCGAAGACTGTCACTTATGATTTTGCCCGCCTGATGGCTGGAGCGACGGAAGTGAAGTGCTCGGAGTTTGGGGATGCAGTGATCGCGCACATGGGAGAATAACCGCCAAGACACCAAGAACGCAAAGATTATTATTTGTTCGCCAAGAACAACGGCCTGCTGTATCGGCAGGCCGTTGTTCTTATCTACTGGTAGCTGATCACTAATTACTGGTAACTTTATGGCGTTGGCGTTACCGAAGGTGAGGTGGGTTGCTCGGTCGCGGCGGTCGCGGCGGTGGCCGAGAGCGCCTGCGCCTCGGCGGTAGTGTTGGGCATCCCGGCCATGATCCAGCGGGTCAGCATGTCAATGTATTCCGGCTTGAGCAGTTTGGTCTGCGGCATCTGGTGGATGATGACCTCGCCCTTGTCATTCTTTATCTCTGTGCCATTGATGACCTGGATCATGATGCTGTTCATGTCGCCCGCCACCATCACCGGCGTGTTGTCGCCCGTGTTCAGCATATCCTCGTAAGTACCCATCAGGTAGTTGTTATTTTTCTTGCCAGCGCGGTGACAGGAGAGGCAATAGCGTTTGGTCAGCGGCTGGATGTGCACTTCGTAGGAAGGCACCTCACCCGTCACCAGCGCCGGGATGGCAGAGGCTGCGGCTGCCTCAGGTGGTAGTTCGGCGCGGTCATCCCAAGTGTAGCGCAGGAAGGTTACGATGTAATCAATCTCACCCGGCGAGAGTTCGCCACCGTAAGCGCGGCCAAAAGGTGGCATGGCATGTTCTTTTTCCTGTTGGCCGTAGGCGACGATGTTGGCGAGGGTCTCATCGGTAAAAGTGTACATGAGGTCTTTCGTGTTGATGGGGGCAAGCACGACGCCATCGAAGCCCTCCACACCTTTCACTTCCCCGCCCTCCCCGTCCGCGCCGTGACACTCGACGCAGTTGACCGAATACAGGTCCTGGCCGGCGACGATCTGTTCGCTAAGCGTGCCAGCCACCGCGACCTCGGCCTGCGGAGGCGTGGTGACAAAGGCCACCACCGTCAGCGCCACGATGCCCACCACGGAGATGCCCATCACGGCCAGGGCGAACTTGCGCCGTGCGTAATATCGCATCGGGTTCTTATCCAGGAAGGGCAACAGGAGCAGGACAAGGATCACAATGCCAGGAATGATGGTCGTCCCCAACCATTCCAGGTTGCCGGGAAAATACTTGAGCATCTGGAACAGGAACATGAAATACCATTCCGGGCGCGGGATGTAGGAGGTGTCGTTCGGGTCGGCTTTGGGTTCACCAGGCACGCCGATAAAAGTCGCCAGCAGGATGAGGATAACAAAGATGGCGAACGAGACCAGCACGTCCTTGTAGATGCTATCGGGCCAGAAGCGCTCGCCTTTCTGCAAGGCGGCCTTGTATTTTTCGAGGATGGATTTCTTGTGCTCTTCTTTCATAGCTAGTCATCCTTGGTCGGGAACTCGGACTCGCCGTGCTTGATGATCAGATACAAATGAACCCCGATCAGTCCAGCCAGTGCCGCCGGGAAGATCCAGATGTGGGCTGAGAAGAACCGGCTGAGGGTCAGCGCAGAGATATCGCTGCCGCCGCACAGCACTTTCAGGATGAAGTCGCCCAGGGCGGGCACCGTCCCAGCGATGGAGGTGCCGACGGTGGTCGCCCAATAGGATTTTTGATTAAAGGGCAGCAGATAGCCGGTGAAGCCCATGCCCAGGGTGCAAATCAGCAGACCCACGCCGATCATCCAGGTCAGCTCGCGCGGGTACTTGTACGAGGCGGTCACGAAGACGCGTACCATGTGGATGAAAACCACCAGCACCATCAGCGAGGAACCCCAGTGATGGATGCCGCGGATCAGCCAGCCGAAAGCCACGTTGTTCATGATGTACTGGATGCTGTCGTAGGCGTGGTCGGGCGAGGGCGTGTAGTACATGGTCAGGAGGATACCGGTCACGCCCTGTAGCAGGAACAGGAACAGGCTGGCGCTGCCGAGCGTGTTCCACCAGTTGCCCTTGGGTTCGGGACGGTCGAGAACCGCTTTGTAGATGCCGTTCAAGCCGAGACGTTCATCCAGCCAGGAAAATATCTTTTTCCACATGGTTATCCTTCCAGGAGATGAATGAACAGCGTGCCGTCCTCGACCTTGACCTGGTCGCCGGAATAACCATCCAGCGGACGGGGCGGCGGGCCGCCCAGCACCTCGCCGTTGATGCCGAACTGCGCGTCGTGGCAGGGGCATATGTATTCCTGCCGGTCTTCCTTCCAACTGACGCGGCAGGACAGGTGTGTGCACTTATTGGAAAGGACGAGCACGTCGGCATCCGATTTCTTCAGCACGAACACGCCGTAACTGTTGACCGTCTTTTCCCAACCGTTGACCTTACTGCGATTGAATGTGACCAGCGCCGGCTTGCCGATCTCGAATTTCTCCAGTTTCCCTAGCGGGATCCAGGCATCGGTCTTGGGAGCCTTGATCGCCGGGTCAATCAGATAGTCAATGGCCGGCAGGCCGATGACCGCGCCCATGATCGTGCCCAACGCCACCGTCGTCAGCTTGACGAAGTCGCGCCGGCTGATGTGATGGTAGCCTGTATTGCGGCTACTATGATGCGAACCTGCCATGCGTACCTCCTGGAGGGCGGAGTTCAGTCCGCTCACAGAATTTGTTGTAAAATAAAGTACCTGTGTTCTTGCAGGTATTGTGACAGTGGCTGAATTTTACCGTAAAAGCGATTGGAATCCGACGACCCCGGTCGTCGTCCCGAAGTCGGAGACTTCGGAATCCGGCTTATGCCACGATAATGGTAGCTGCTTCAGCAGCTACCATTATAAGGATGTTTCATTCTTCCCCAAGAGGATGTCTGGAACGAATAATCCATGAGTATTGTCACTTTTCTCCACGCAATAGCACAGGGATAATAAACAGAGTCCCGAAATATTCTGTATATAAGGAGGCGTAGATGGGCTTAAAAAGGAACGTTGGCCTATTGGAAGGCCTGCGATACCAGGGCAAAGGGCCGATGCTAGCCTGGATCCTGCACCGTGTCAGCGGCCTGGGCATCGTGCTCTTCGTGGCGCTCCACATCCTGGCTTCTTTCCTCAGCCAGCAATTCGGCAGCGATCTCGGCGTCTTCATCAATACGATTTACGAGAACTGGATCTTCCAGATCTTCATCTTCTTCTGCGCCCTGTTCCATGCCATCAACGGCCTGCGCATCGTGCTCCTCGACCTGTGGCCGAAACTGCTCGAATACCAGCGTGAGGCCATCTGGCTGGAGTGGTTCGTCTTCCTGCCCGTCTTCGGCATGGCCGTCTTCATCCTGGTCCGCAGCGGACTGGGCGGTTAGGAGGCACGGATGAGATCAAGAACTGCTCCGCAGCGCGGCTTCAGCCTCGATTATCTGATGTGGCTGTTCACGCGCATCTCTGCCCTGGCGATGTACCTGTTCGCTTTTACCGGCATCGTAGCCGCCCTGGTGATGGGCGCACGCCACCAAATGGACGTGGTGGCCCTGCTGCGCTGGGGTTACATGCCAAACCCATTCCACATCCAAAGCACCGATGTGATTGACACTGCGCTCTATGACAACGGTTTCTGGAAAGTCATGGGCACTCTTTTCATCTTGTTCGCTGGCACGCACGGCCTGAATGGCCTGCGCGTGGTACTCGAAGATTATCTCAACCCGACATGGGGTCGTGTTCTGCTGCGCGGCCTGGTATTCCTGATCTGGCTTTTCATGATCATCGTCGGTATCTACGTGCTGACCGCATCATTTATGGTAGCTGGCACTACAAGCTACCATTACTGCGTAGGAGTGGCGACATGAAAACCCATCAATTCGAAGTCCTCATCGTCGGCGCAGGCGGGGCGGGCCTGATGGCCGGCCTGTACGCCTCCAAGACCGCCAAGACGGCCGTCATCAGCAAACTCTACCCGACCCGCTCGCACACCGGCACGGCGCAGGGCGGCATCGGCGCGGCGCTGGGAAACACAGAAGAAGATCACCCCGAATGGCACACATATGACACGGTCAAAGGCAGCGACTATCTGGGCGACCAGGATGCCATCGAATTCATGTGCTTCGAGGCCGTGGAGGCCATCTACGAACTGGAACACATGGGCCTGCCCTTCGACCGGACGCCTGACGGCAAAATCTCCCAGCGTCCCTTCGGCGGACATACCAATAACGTCACCGGCAAACCTGTACGCCGCGCCTGTCACGCCGCCGACCGCACCGGTCACATGATCTTGCAGACGCTCTACCAGCAGTGCATCAAGAACAACGTCACTTTTTACGACGAATTCCAGGTCGTTGACCTGCTAATGGCTAACGGCGCCGCCGCAGGCTTGGTGGCGGTCGAGTTGGCTACCGGCGAGATGCACGTCTTCCACGCCAAGGCGGTCATCTTTGCCACCGGCGGGCACGGGCGCATCTGGGAGATCACCTCCAACGCCTATGCCTACACCGGCGACGGAATCTCGATCACTTTGCGGCGCGGCATCCCTGCCGAGGATATGGAATTCTTCCAATTCCACCCCACCGGCATTTATAAACTCGGCATCCTGATCACCGAGGGTGTGCGCGGCGAGGGTGGCGTGCTCATCAACGGCAAGGGCGAGCGCTTCATGGAAAAATACGCCCCCACGGTGAAAGACCTGGCCTCGCGGGATGTCATCAGCCGCGCCATCTACCTGGAAATCCGCGAGGGACGCGGCGTCAACGGCCAGAATTATATGTACCTGGATGTACGCCCTGAGGTCGTCAACAAGTACGCCGCCATTGACGGGCGCAAGCGGCCCGACGGCTCCCCACTCGTCGTCACCGGCGAGGAGATCCTGGCCAAGCTGCCCGACATCGTGGATTTCTGCCGCGTCTACCTGGGCGTGGACCCGATCACCCAGCCGATGCCCATCCAGCCGACGGCGCACTACACGATGGGCGGCATCCCGACCAACAAATACGGCGAGGTTGTGATTGACGAGAAGAACACCGTCCTGCCTGGTTTGTACGCGGCGGGCGAGGTGGCCTGCGTCTCGGTGCACGGCGCGAACCGCCTCGGCACCAACTCGCTGCTGGATTTGGTCGTCTTTGGCAAGCACGCTGGTCTGCGCGCTGCTGAGTTCGCCAAGGATGCCTCCTACCAGCCCCTGCCCACCGACCCGACCGCGTTCGCCCGCGCCCAGTTCGAGAGCATCCTGCACGCCGACGGCAAGGAAAACGCCTTCGACATCGCTACTGAGATGAAGAAAGTGATGTTCGACGAGATGGGCATCTTCCGCAGCGGCAAAGGGATGCAACATGCCCTGGAGGTCGTCCGCGAATTGAAGGAACGCTACAAGCACGTGCGTGTGACGGATACCGGCAAAATCTTCAACATGGAACTGATCAACGCCTGGGAACTGGGCAACCTGCTCGACCTGGCAGAGGTCACCTCCGTCTCGGCCATTGCGCGCACGGAAAGCCGGGGCGGCCACTCGCGCGAAGATTACCCGGAACGCGACGACAAGAAGTGGCTCAAACACACCCTGGCCTGGGTGTGCGAGAACGGCAAGATTGACCTGAAATACAAGCCGGTCGTCATCACCAAGTACCAGCCGAAAGTACGGACTTACTAACCTCGTGTCGTTGCGAGCCGCCGTTCCGACCGAAGGGAGGGCGGCGAAGCAACCCCCTCGCACGCCAGGAGATTGCTTCGTCGCTCCTCTCCTCGCAACGACACTTCCTAGAAGAAGGTGTCATGATGGAAGTCACACTCAAAATCTTTCGCTACAACCCTGAAAAGGACAAGAAGCCGCATCACGCCACTTACAAGCTAGAGGCCGTCGAGACCGACCGCGTGCTCGACCTGCTCGAAAAGGTCAAAGGCTACCAGGATGGGACCCTCTCCTTCCGCCGCTCGTGCGCACACGGCATCTGCGGCTCGGATGCGATGCGCATCAATGGCTTCAACCGCCTGGCGTGCAAGACCCTGGTGCGCGATGTCGGCACGCGGATCACCGTCGAACCCATCCTCGGCCTGCGCGTCATCAAAGACCTGATCGTGGACATGGAGCCGTTCTTCGAGAATTACCGCTCTGTCAAGCCCTGGTTCATCAACGACGAACCCGAACCGGCGCAGGAACGCTACCAGAGTCCCGAAGACCGCGAGCGCTTCGACGACACCACCAAGTGCATCCTGTGCGCCTGCTGCACCACCTCCTGCCCATCCTTCTGGGCCAACGACCAGTACCTCGGCCCGGCGGCTATCGTCGCGGCGCATCGCTTCATCTTCGACAGCCGCGACCGCGCCGCAGCCGAGCGCCTGAAAATCCTGAACGACGTGTTCGGCGTCTACCGCTGCCACACTATCTTCAACTGCACCCTGGCCTGCCCGCGCGAAATCCAGATCACCAAGGCCATCGGCGAGGTCAAAGCGTCCATTGCGACGGGCAGTTTGAAGTAACCTGCGGCGGCAGACACCCGTTGTCTTGAAGACACCGGGTGTCTCTCTTTTCCCTACGTGTGACTTCGTAGATAACAGAGGCGAGTATGAAAATCCAAGATGTCCCCTTCTGCTTTACCGATTGGAGCCAGATCAAGCCCAGCGAGCACCCCGGCAAGACAGGGATGGCGCTTTGGCGGACGCTGGAAATTGGGAATATCCGCGTCCGCATGGTCGAATACTCGCCAGGGTATTTGGCCGATCACTGGTGCAATCGCGGGCACGTTCTCCTCGTTCTGGAAGGAGAACTGGTCACCGAACTCAAAGACGGCAGGGTGTTCACACTCACCCCAGGGACAAGTTATGAAGTCGCCGATGACGTTGCCCCACACCGTTCCCACACAGAAATGGGAGCAAAACTGTTTATTGTGGATTGATACAATCGGCGTATGAATCGCATCATCGGCGTCATCCTCATCGTCATCTCTGCTGCCTCGTTTGGGACGCTGGCCATCTTTGGCCGCTACGCCTACGCCGCTGGGCTGGATATCTTCACCCTGCTCTTTCTTCGTTTCACCTTCTCCGCCCTTCTGATGGCGGTATTGCTTATATTCCGCCGCGAATCCCTCCCGCGTGGCGGGACGCTTGGCCGCCTGGTCGGGATGGGGGCGCTCGGCTACGTCGGACAATCCTTCTCCTACCTGACCGCCATCAAATACGCCTCGGCGGGATTGGTGGCCCTGCTCCTCTATCTCTACCCGACTTTCGTCGCCGTCCTATCCACCATCTTCCTCAAAGAGAAAATCAACCGCGTCAAGATCATCGCCCTCGGACTGGCTTCCCTCGGCGCGGCCCTGACCGCAAATCCGCAGGGTGGCCAGTGGACAGGCATCCTGCTGGCGCTGTCCGCCGCGGCGATTTACTCGGTCTATATCATCGTCGGGACGGGCGTGATGCAGCAGGTCTCTGCCGTGCAATCTTCCACGGTCATTTTTACGGCGGCAGGAATCGTCTACGGCGCGCTGACAGCCATCAACGGCCCACACTGGCCGGTCACGAGCGCGGGCTGGCTGGCCCTCGCTGCCGTGACTCTCATCGCCACGGTCATTCCGGTCGCGACCTTCCTGGCGGGACTCAAACGCATTGGACCAACGGACGCCTCGATGCTTTCCACCCTCGAGCCGGTCGTCACGGTATTGCTGGCCGCGTTGCTCTTCGGCGAGGCTCTCCCGCCCGTCACCCTGCTGGGCGGCGGGTTGATCCTGGCTGCGGTCCTCCTGCTCACGCGCGGCGAACTACGCCAGAGCAGAACGCCAGAACATCCACAAACACTTCCACCATCTTCTCCAAGTTGATCTCCTCCGCCACGATGCGGTAGGATTCGGTGCCCATTGCCCTCAAGCGTGGAGCGTCGGAGAGTGCCGCGCGGAGTGCATCTTTCAGCGCGCCGGGATCGTCCGATTGAATCTGCCAGCCGTTGGCGGGACGGACGAGATCGTCATTGGTGCCATCGCCCTGGCCCATGACGACCGGCAGGCCGTAGTACATGGCCTCCTGCACTGCCAGTCCGCCCGTGCCGGGTAGGACGAACAGGTCCGCGGCGGAAAAGTAAGGAGCAAGTTCATCCTTGAATTTCGGGCCGACGAATTCAGCGCGCAGGTAAACTATCTTTGCCAGGCTCTCCAATTTTTCGCGCTCCGGCCCCTCGCCGACGATGACCAGGCGCGGCTGCATCATTTCAGGCAACGAGGCGCAGGAGCGCAACAGATCGTCTACGCGCTTGCGGGCCTGGAGGCGACCGACGAATACCACGGTAGGTCTTCCGTCAAAAGCAGGAGGGCGCGGGGGCGGGGGCACAGAGGGACGCGGGGCGGAGGCATTCGGGGCAACGAAAATCCTGTCGGGGGGGAAGCCGAGGGAGTCGTACTCGTCCGCACCGCGTCGGCTGTAGGTGACGAGGGCGTCGAAGCGGCTCAGGAAGCGCAAACGCCCATTCTGGCGCGCAGCGGATAAGGGTCCCGAAAGCGGCGGCGCGCCCAGCCCCCAGCCAATCACAGGGATGTTCATCCGCTTCGCCCAGTTCAAGGCCGCCGGAGTCGAAAGATAGCGCGGATTGGCTTCCACGATGAGCGCGTCCGGTTGCCAGTCGTCCAGCCAGTCGAGCAGGCCGCGTTGGTAGCAAAGATAAAGAGGGCCGCGCAAGAGATGGAGGTTGCGCGCCAAAACGTAATGGTAGCCCGGTTTCAGGATACCATAATGCGTGAAACGTAATTGGTCGGAGGTTGCGATGGCTTCGTCGGGGCGCGGCGTACCAGCAAAGAGACTCAGGCCGCCGTCGCAGACAGCAGCCAGGGCGTCGAAGAAGGGGACGCGGTAGAGCGGCAGGACGCGCTGCTGAACTCCCAACCGGCCAGGAAAGCGAGTTGTCACGCGATCCATCTCCAATCCAAGAAACCAATTACTAGGAAAATCTGCAAACCGATCGAGACCGACCAGAGAACCATCCGCAAAATGCGGTTACGAAGACTACCGATGGTAATGGTAGCTAACTGCGCTACCATTATAAACGCGGGGAACAAGGTCAGGAAGTAACGGCTAAAGCTATCCAACAGGTGGGGCGGCGTGCCGCGCATAAAAAATAGGCACAAGGTCAGGAAGTTGTAAAGTGAGAGGCCGGGATCGAGGCGGAACAGGCCGACGACCAGGAGCACCAACATCACGAGGAAGAGTGTCAGGTCAACGTAGTCAATGAAAACGCGCTGCCCGCCGACCAGCCTTTGCAGGAACAGCCCGAAGCCCGTCCACGGCATAACTGTGCGGATGCCCCAGTGCGTTTCGAGCGTGGCCGGGATGGAACCCCAACCAGTCAGCCGCAGCCAGAGGGTATAGGCAGCGAAGGTCAGAGCTGGAAGGAAGAGCGCCAGCCAATCTGGCTTTTTCAGCTTTTTAACACAAAGGAAACTAAGGGTCACAAAGGGGGAAATTAGTCTTTTCCTTCGTGTTCCTTCGTGGTGAATTTTAGATAGTCTCTCAAACCCGCAGGCAGGCAAATAGGCCCACAGTAATACAATGCTCAACAGCGCTCCTTGCAGGCGGCAGAGGGTGGCCAGCGCGGCGAGCAAACCGGCCGCCAGCCAGTTCCCGCGCCGGGCAAAAAGCCAGGCCCCGAGCGCCAGCGCCAGGAAAAGCGAATCGGTGTAGGCAGTATAAAGGAAGAAGGAAGAAGGGAAAAGGATAAGGAAAAAGGTTGCCTGGAGGGCAGTTTCTTTGTCCCTTCCTTCGCCAAGAGCAACCTCATAGAACAGGAGCAGCGCGAGCAGGCAAGCCAGGTTGGATATGATCAGCGCCGTGAGCAGGTAATTTCCGGTCAGAGCGCCCAGGCCGCGCACCAACCAGGGATAGAGCGGCATGAAGGCAAGCGTGCCGTCCTGGGGGCTGTAACCAAAAGCGGCGATCTTGAGGTACCAGACCGTATCCCAGCGGAACCAGACGTTGACCAGCGCGTGAGAGACCGTGCCTTGCTTGAGAAGCGTGGCGGCAGCCTCATAGACCGGCCCACCGGATAGCGGCTCTGGATCCGGGTCGGAGGCTTCGAGGACGCCCAGGAGCGAATACAGGATGCGGAAAAACAAGAACAAGATAAGGATCGTCGTCCATTCTTTTTTCCAAAACCTTGCACTTTCCCCAAAGCCGGGTGAACCCGGCTGTCCACGCCATTCGGCTTTAGCCAACTTGGGAACGATGAGCCGGGGAATTAATTCCCCAGCCAGGCCGGCCTGGGCGTAACCTCGCATATTATTTTTCCCCGCACAAATCACTTGTATTCCGCTGATAGATGACCGCCACCTCGTCACGGTAGACAGGACACCAGGCCGGAGAGGCCTCCAGCGCGGAAAGCAGGCGCGGCTGCTCGCTCTTCGAAACCATCAGCAAATTGACCGCCGCCTCGTCCAGAAGCGCCTGCCAGTTCCACTCGCCTCTGTTGATCGCCCGGTATTGCTCCCATTGTTCCACCGGGAAGACCTCGAAACGGGTGTCTATCCAGGTCGGACGGGAGGGCAAGGCGAATTCGAGGTAACTCGAAAAGCCGATCTCACTCCACAGCGGGCCGGGCAATTCGGGGTGCCTCGCCAGCCATTCCACCGCCTGGACAGGCGTATTTTCGAGCGGAGTTGGAGCCTTGTCCCACCAGCCCTCGCGCAGGCCTGGCAGAACAGCCAGCGGCATGACGATGAACAGGATCGCCAGCGAGAAATCTAAAGCTGGGATTCCACCCCGGCGCGGGCGGTCCAGCCATCTTTGGCCCCATTCGGCCACCAAAGAAGCTGTCAGTACAGTCAAGATCAAGACGAACCAGATGACGTACCGCTCGCCCCATAGTGCAAGCAGGCCAAAGCCCAGGAACCAAACCCATTCCAGGCGGGAGAGCTTGCGCGGCGAGAAAGCCGCCAGGAAAGGGAAGCCCAGCAGCCAGATGAAAAACAGGTTCATCTGCCAGCCAGTGTTAATCGGTGGACTCCACTCTACGCTGAACACCTGGCTGGAGGGGGCGCTCAAGGAGGTAACCACGTACGTCCACGCGCCGAAGCCACGCGGGTTGACCAGGGTCACAGCGAGCGAGGCTCCCAGCGCCAGAACAAGCTCTTTGCGATTACCCGCGCCGAAGACCAGCGCGGCTCCTGCCAACAGAAATAGCATGACAAACGAGCCGTGCAGGTTGACCCACAGCAGGCTGGCAACCGGCAGCAGCCAAGCTATTTTTCCTTCCCCTTGCTGCCAACGGTATAATGCCCACAACGCGAGCGCAAAAAGTGGGTATGCAAAAATCTGCGGGCGCATGGACCAGTTGTTGAAGGAAGCCAGCGCCGCCAACAGGGTCAGCAGGCTGGCCAGCTTCGCGCCGCTCCCGGCCCGGCGCGCCAGGCGCCAGATCAGCGCGTAAGCCAGGGCGAGGCATACTCCGCGTGCCAGCACCGTCAACGGGAAGCCTCCGGCGCAGTAGAGCAGCCAGAAAAGCACCGCCGAAAGCCAGGAGTGGTAAACCACCAGCGAGCCAGCCTGGGTGGTACTCAAGGCGTCAACGGTAGGAACCGCGCCAGACTGCAACGTGTCCCGCCCGATGCGCACGTACCACCAGTAATCGTTGGGCGTGACCAGCAATAAGAAAGCAATCGTCAGGATGAAGAACAAAACCAGGCCCAGGTAGAGCCAATCCCCACTATTTTTCGAGAGAAGAGCAGGGCTTTTTTGCATTCTCAACCACTCTCCCTCACCCCCTCTCCTCGCGAAGCACCCCCGGAGGGGGCAAGCGGGAGAGAGGCAGGAGTGAGGGGTTTCGGTTCTGCAATGAGATAAGCCTTCCAGTCCAGCGCCTCCAGCGAAGGCACCGGCGGATAACCAGGCTTCATCCAGCAAATCTGATACCCGGCGGCGGTCAGCGCATCCCAGGCCGCCCGCGCTGATTCCGGGCCGTGCAGCTCCATCAACATCAGCGGACGCGCCTCCACCAGCAGGCGGCGCATCCCAGGCAGGGCCAGCACCTCCCCGCCCTCGATGTCCATTTTGATGACCTGCGGAGGGGGATTGACCTGGCCATAGACGAACTCGTCCAGTGAGATTCCCGAAACGGTAATTGACGACTCGTACTGGCCTGCGCGTCCAGCCGACCCTTCGGCCTTGCCCATGCCCCCCGATTCGTGCACCAGGAAGCGGACGGAGGCTGAGCTTGCTCCCACCGCCCTGGCGACGACCGTCACCCGCGCCTGCATGCTGTTAAGTCCAATGTTGGTGCGCAGACGCTCGACGTTGGATGGCAGGGCTTCGAAGGCGAAGACATGGCTCCTCTCTCCTACGGCACGTGCCAGGAGCAAAGTCACGTAGCCGATGTTCGCGCCGACGTCGTAGGCAACCATGCCGGGTTGTACCAGCTCGCGCAAGGCGGTTTCCAATTCCGGCTCATAGGTGCCCAGCCAGTAATCCTTTTCAAGCTGCATGTCGAGCAGGAGCGTGAACCCGGCCAGTCCACCCGCCGCGACTTTGACCGGGGTCAATCCGGTTGGGGCGGCCTTATTCAGCATGCCGCGTATCCAGCGCGCCAGCGGACCGATCTTGTAAACAGCCTGTTTGACAGGTGTGGGCAAAATCCGGGCGGTAAAAGCAGCGAGAGAAATTAGAGGGTTAGTCATCGGTTGCCAGTGATCGCTTACCAGTTATCAGTGACCAGTTACCGGTCTAAGAACCGATCACTGATGACTGATTACTGGTTACTTACGTGTGGCGCATTCCAGGCCGGAGATTTATGCACATGGACAACCTTCCACACGCCATCCACTTTGACCATCACACGGCTTTCGTTGTGGGAAGCCACTCGCACGCCTTCGGGCAGGGCGGTGCTGACCAGCAGCGTGTAACTGGCAATAGCAGCATCCCCATAGCGTTGAATGTGCAGGTTCGAGAGGTCAATGCGGATAGGGGTCTCATCTTTCTCCCGCCCCTCCACGCCGAAGACTGTGCCCTGCTTTGCATTGGCACTCATCATGAAATCATGAAAAGGGATGCCGTCAATGCGGTGCGGCGTGACCCACCACTCGTATAAGGTCAGGTCTTCGGCGGTGGTCTCATGATAAGTTTTTAGGTCATTTTCTTGAATGGATTGCAAATGCTTTTGTAGAAAAGCAAGAACTTCAGGATCGTTCATAGCAAGGCCTCCAGGTAATTATCAACCATCCTCCCTAACGAAAACGCATCCACGGCGCGCGCCCGCGCCGCGGCTCGGAAGCGCGGCATATCCTGAAGAATTTGCGCCGCAGCCGCAGCCAGGCCGGGCAGATCGGGAGGATCAATCCGCCAGGGATTGCCGCCGTATGGGACCAGACGACCGGCATCGCCGGTCACAAGTTCCGGCAAAGCGCCGGTGCTGAAGGACACGACCGGTAGGCCACAGGCCAGCGCCTCGATAACCGAGTTCGGGCAGGCCGAGTTCAGGTCAGCCGAAAAGAGCAGGTGCGCCGAGCGGTCAATCTCTGGGATGCGCTCGCCGGGCACGGTCCCGGCCCACAGGATAGGCACGCGGCTGCGGTTCTGCCAGGCAGACTGAAGATCTGAGGAGAGGCGGCCGACGACCATCAATTCCATCGGAATCTTGTGCTTCTCGGTCAACAGTTCTGCCAGCCGGACAGCCCATTCCAATCCCAAATCATACCCGCCGCCCAAGCTGCCTTCCACGACCAGCAATCTGTAGGGCAAATTGGCAATCTGGCCCACCGGTGAATATATCTGCAAATCCACACCATTGTGGATGACAACGCTCGGGACGCGCCCCGCGCCGAACCAGTCCTCCCACCAGCCGCGCACGAACTCGGACTGGTAGACGATCCGGCTGGCGATGCGAGCGCGGACGAAGGCCAGCAGCCGGTTGCCATACTCGGCGCGCAGGAAGTGACGCCAGCCCGTGCGCCGCTGGCGATGGATCCAATTGACCCCATCCAGCCGCTGGACGATGGGAATGCCGCGCTGTTTGGCCTGCCACAACCCCAATAGCTGACGCGTGCCACTGGTCAGCAGCACGGCCTCGTAGGGCATGTCGCCGAGGTCATGACTGACCTCCACGCCGCGCCGCGCCAAACCTATGGTGAGCTTCTGCTGGAAAGAAGTGACACCCCCCACATTGGAGGCTTGGGGAATAATACAGATACGGGACACGAGGAAATTATACCGTAAGGTGGATTTCACAGGCGTGTTATAATTCGGACAGGAGTACTCTACTTATGCTCAGCTTCGAAGGCCCTGACCGCCGCAAAGAAAAGGAACGCGTCGGCGATGAAGGCCGCCTGCCCCCCGGCCAGGCGCTGACGCTCAAGTTCCCTGTCCTGCACTACGGGCCGGTGCCGCCCTTCAACCCTGCGACGTGGGATTTCCGCGTCTGGGGCGAGGTCGAGAAGGAAGCGCACTGGACATGGGCTGAGTTCAACGAACTGCCGCACGCCAAAATCAACATAGATATCCATTGCGTGACGCGCTGGAGTAAGTTCGATACCGTTTGGGAAGGTGTTTCGGTGCGAATGCTGGTCGAGCAGGGTCTGATCAAACCCCTGCCGAGCGCCAGGTTCGTCATGTAGCACACCGAGTATGGCTTCACTGTTAATTTGCCGCTCGAGGTGGTCTTGCCGAGTAGGCGCTGCGCGCCGAGTAGGTGCTGCGCACAGGATAACTTCTTATTAGCGACCCACTTCAACGGCGAGCCGCTCACGCCCGATCATGGCTCTCCCTTGCGCGGGGTGGTTGGCGCCATCCCCGGCCACGAGGAAATCAAAGCGCCCTACTTTTGGAAGGGCGCCAAATGGCTGCGCGGGCTGGAGTTCATGCGCCAGGACCGTTTGGGCTTTTGGGAACAGGCGGGATATCACAACAGCGCGGATGTCTGGAAGGAAGAACGATTTGCGTAAACAGGGGGGATTGCTTCGTCAGGCTTCGCCCTCCTGGCAAAGATACAAGAATAATCCATAGCATCACCTCGATTACAAGAAGGCACAAAGAATCACTTTCCTTCGTGTCTTTGTACCTTCGTGATTTTGACCTTTTTTCGGTCCAAGTGTAGCGGGATTGGATCCCGCCCCACTCTTTTTCAATATCGCAGCAACGCGCCAATCCCCACTTTTTCCAGTGAGGGATTATCGCGCACGATCTCCACATCCCCGCCGGATTGCATCACCTTGCGAACGGCCATCTCGACCGCGTCCTCGATCCGGGCAAAATCCTTGCTACAGAAGGGGCAGGCATCCAGTTCCTGCGTGGTCAGGTAGCCACAGCCAGCGCACTGATAACCGGCTGATTGGTAGCCCTCTTGCACGATCAGGGTCTGGACGCGCCCCTCGTGGACTGCGCTCAATGTCTCATCCAGGCGGACGACGCCGCCCGCGCCCTTGGCTGCTTTGGTGATGACCTCATCCACCAACCGCGCCTCGCGGCGACGTTCGGCCTGCTGACCGATTTCCATCGCACGGGCCAACACCTCGGTATGTTTCGCCGTCATGCTCATTGGGAAAGTGCCCACCACCAGACTCTGCCAGGCCTTGGTCAAATAGGTGCGGAACTGTGCCACGTTATCGTCCGTGCCGCCGATCAGGATACGGCGCACCCGGTTCTCCTCGAAAAAACGGACGGCGAATTCCACCGCGTCCTTGATGTTACGGGCAACCACCTCCTCCGAATAACGCGTCTGCCCGGCTGTGCCGCCGCGCTCCCCCCGGACGCTCGAAGCCCCGCCGCGCTTGGTGTGACGGACTGCCTCGCCCAAAACACCTTCCTGTTCGATCAGCTCCCCAAGGTGAAACAAAAACAGCCGCGCGCCCTGCTTGTCAACCAGCGCCACGCCATAGGCGCCGAATGCGTCCAGAAGATCGGCCAGCGGCTTGACGTGGGGATGATCCCCCACCCGCACCCGGCTGCGCAACGGCACAGCTAGCGGGTAGGCGCGGAAAAAATCACGCGCCGTACAGGAAAAGATCGCTACACTGCGTCCTTTCCATTCGCGCGCGTGATCAAAGTATTCCAATACTGCGGCCTTATCTTCTGGCAGGCTAACCACCTCGAGCATACTGCGTAAGCGCAGCTTGAGCGCTTCGGCATTGCCCTCCACTGGATCAGTATTCAGGTAAACGCTGAGTACCGTCTCTGGGCTGGAAAAATTGAGCAATTCCTGCAGTTCGCGATCAGCGATCATGTTAACCTCCTGTGGAATTTTCGATCATCCAGAAGGATGACCGGTCTGGCCGGGTGAATCAGAGTTTCCGGCTAAGAAAGCGGCGTTCTACCTCCTTCCAGAATATCAAGGGCGCCTGCCCAGGGTCAAGGTCAGATCCACCTGCTGATCGCCGCGCAGAACGGTCAACACGACCGTTTCGCCGGGCGACTTATTATTAAACAGGTATTTGAGCAGATCATCGAAATGCAGCACGGTATGACCATCAATCGCAATGATCAGGTCTCCACCGGCCTCCAGGCCTTGAATGCTGGTCGCCTGTGTACCGGCGCGCACCCCAGCCTGGTTCGCCGGGCTGCCAGGCGTCACACTGGTGACATAGGCCCCGGTATATTGCGTCAGCGCTAATTCCTGGAGATATTGAAGCGGCAAATCGTCAATGGAAGTGATGCCCAAATAGGGATAATCATACTTCCCATCCTGGATCAAATATGGCACGACCCGCTTGACGATATTGATCGAGATGGCAAAACCAATCCCTGAGTTGGTCAGATCGCCGCTCGTGGTGGTACTGGTCGTGCGGATGGCGCGGTTCACGCCGACCACCTCGCCGTTCAGGTTCAGTAGCGGCCCGCCCGAGTTGCCGGGATTGAGCGCCGCGTCGGTCTGGATGATGTCGCCGGCCGAGAAGTAAGAACCGCTTCCGCCCGGCGCCTGGCGGTTCGATTGAAGAGCCCGGCCCAGGGCAGAGACGATGCCGGTCGTCATCGTGCCGTTCAGCCCGAATGGATTGCCGATGGCTACCACGATCTGCCCGACCTTGAGCTGGTCAGAATCACCCAAAGTGAGCGGATGCAATACCGCCGCAGGGACATCCACCTTGATCACGGCCAGATCAGAATCCAGGTCGGTGCCCACCACGTTCCCGAAGGCCTTATCGCCGGAGGGGAAGTCCACCTCGACCTTGTCCGCCCCTTCTACGACATGCTGGTTGGTCACGATGTAGCCGTCGGCGCTGTAGACCCAGCCGGAGCCGAGGCCGACCGGCGTGCCATCCAACTGGGAGGTCTGGATCGTCACCACGCCTGGGCTGACCTGGCCATAGATCACCACCATCCGATCCTGCTGGCTGACCAGGTCGGTCTGGCCACCGGGAAGGGGTGCCAGGGTTGTCTGGGGTGCAGCAGTCGGCGAAGCAGTCAGTTGGAACGGGATAAGGCCGGTAATCTGACAGGCCATCAACGTAAGCACCAGCACAGAGAGGAATACAAGTAAAGTTGCTTTCCCTTTCATATTCATAACTTATTCTCCATTATAGTAGCTCGAAGAGCTACTATTATTTCAGGTGCGCCGCCTCTTCCAGCAAGGTCTTTTGTTTGGCATTGAGCTGGAGCGGCACCTGGACTTTGACGCGTACGAACAGGTCGCCTTTGACCTGCGGATTCTTCAACTGCGGCATGCCGCGTCCGGCCAGGCGGAAAACCTGTTCCGGCTGGGTGCCGGGCGGGATGGTCAGGATCACCCTGCCGCTCAAGGTGTCCACCTGAACCTCTCCGCCCAGTATGGCGGTAAAGACATTGACGCCAATCTGGGTGTGGAGATCGTCGCCCTGCCGCTCGAAGTTCGGGGCGGCGGCGACTTCCAGCACCAGATAGAGGTCGCCTGCTTGACTACCTGGGCCGGCCGGAACGCCACCGGCGACGCGCACCTTCGTCCCGCTACGCGCGCCGGCCGGGATCGTTACCTCGATGCGGCGGTGATCCATCTTGATTTGGCGGCTGGTACCCGTATAGGCCTCGCGCAGGCTGATGGTCACTGGTTGTTGATAGGCAGGTGCGGTACGCTGGCGTCCACGTCCGCGTGAAACGGGGCCGGTGCCCATCCCGCCAAAGATGGCACGAAAGAAGTCCGAGAACATGCCATCGCCGAAGAGATCATTGAGATCACCGTATTGCACCGTTGTTCCGCCCGATCTAGGCTGGCTGCCGAACCCCTGCCCTTCGGAGCTAAACCACTGCGACCAGTCGAATCCGCCTGGCGCGCCGCTTTGCTGCCAGTGCGAGTACGAATCGCCAAGCTGGTCGTAACGGGAACGCTTCTGGGTGTCGCTCAAAACCTGGTAGGCTTCGTTAATTTCCTTAAATCGTTCTTCGGCGCGTTTATCCCCCGGGTTGCGATCCGGATGGTACTGCATCGCCAGTTTACGGTAAACGCGCTTGATCTCATCCGCGCTGGCGTTACGCTCGACGCCAAGAATCTTGTAATAGTCTTTATAATCCATACCGCTATACTTTCACATTACTATTCTATGCCGCATTCTATCCTGAAGTCAAGCGCATGACGGCGGGTCTAATGCAACTCTAACCTGTTCGCCTTGGGAAGGATAGCAGTATACTATGTCGAACCTATCCCCCTGGCTCCCTTCCCTACAAGGGAAGGGGGGATGGGGGCTAGGTGGAGGAAACATCCATGAAATCCATCTGCGTTTACTGCGGCTCGGCTGACCACGTCCACCCGGACTATCTGCTCGCGGCGCGTCAAATGGGCGAGACCCTGGCCCGGCGCGGCTTAACGCTGATCTACGGCGGCGGGCGCACCGGGCTGATGGGCGCACTGGCGGACAGGGTCCTAGAAAGCGGCGGCCAGGTCATCGGCGTGATCGTGGAGAGCTTGAACACGCCCGCCCTGGCACATCCCGGCGTCACGCGCATGGAAGTCACCCCGCTCATCCACCAGCGCAAGGCGCGCATGTACGAGCTGGCCGACGCTTACATCGCCCTGCCAGGCGGGTACGGCACACTGGACGAACTGTTCGAGACGCTGACCTGGGCGCAGATCGGCGTCCATGCCAAGCCGGTTGGATTGCTGAACGTGGGCGGCTACTTCGACCCGCTGCTTGCCATGCTCGACCGGGCTGAAAAGGAGGGCTTCGTCTTCCCAGAACACCGGAAGAGCCTGCTATGCGCCTCGGACCCTGGCGCGCTGCTGGATGCCATGAAAAATCACGAGCCGCCCGTGGAAGCGGTCAAACGCTGGATGCGGCAGGGATGATGCGCGGGAAGTGATTCACGGCCATAGGTAAGAACTTTTTTATTGCATCACCCCTCACGCCGTGATAGAATAACATTAGTGTCTTTTCAATAGTAGGGGAGGATGGGGGTTGTGCGGGCGGTCGCGAAGCATACCCGAAGGGTGCGAAGCCGCCCGCACAACCCCCGCTCCCAGTTTATTGAGATGATACTAATATTACCTTTATTCGGTATCCGTGGAGCCTGTTATGCCTGACATGGTCGAAGTTGTGATTGACAGCGTGCGCGTCAGCCTGATGTCACCCCAGCGTATCGTCATCTTGCGCCAGAAAGAAGTCGAGCGCTACCTGCCCGTCTGGGTCGGGCCGTACGAAGCCGAAGCCATCACCGTCGCTTTGCAAGAGGTGGAGATGGTCCGCCCGTTGACCCACGATCTGCTCAAGAACGTCTTCACCACCTTCGACGCCTTGCTGATGCGCGTCGAGATCGTCTCGCTGCGCGATGACATCTTCTACGGCAACATCGTCGCCGAAGTGGATGGCAAGACCGTCAACATTGACTCGCGCCCCTCGGACGCCATCGCCCTGGCCGTGCGGGCGCACGTCCCGATCCTGGTCGGCGGCGCGGTCATGGAGGCCGCCAGCATCTTCCCGGAGCGAGACATGCAGCAGGAAGAACCTCCGCCTTCCGTCACTTCCGCCCGCCAGGTGAAAAGCGTAGGAGCAGACGATGGACGCCTGTCGGTATTCGAGGATTTCTTGAGTCAACTGGACAACAAGAAAAATGACCATGATGACAAGAACAAACCGAAAGACAAGCCCAAGGAAAAACCCAAGAAATAGGATTCGATGAGCGACCTGCCGCCTCCCGAAGAGCCTGCCCTGAGCCGAAACCCTGAACCTGTCGAGGGGCCTGTCGAAGGGATTTCCTTCCCCCCAACAGGGAGCTTCCCCTCGACGCCCACCATCCCCCACAACCGAGAAGCCGAAGAAGCTGTTGTGGGGGCCGTGTTGATTAACCCGGAGGTGTATTACGACCTGGCCCAGTTCCTGCAGGCGGACGATTTCTACATCCACCGCCTCCGCTGGATCTGGGAGGCCTTCACCCGTCTGCACGAGCAACGCACCCCTCTCGACATCCTGACCGTCACTGAGGAACTCGACCGCGCCGGACAATTGGGCGAGATCGGCGGCCCGGCCTACCTGACCGCTCTGCTCAACCAGGTGCCCACTTCGCTCCATGCCGAGGCCTACGGTCACATGGTGGAGGCGGCCGCCATCCGCCGCCGGATGCTCAACGCCGCCAACCAGATCGCCACATTGGCCTACGACGAGCACGAGAGCGTCGAACAGGTGATGGTGGAAGCCGAAAAATCGGTTTTCGACGTCAGCCAACGGCGACTGCGTCACGACCTCCAGCCGATCTCCGTGGTGCTGAGCGAGTACTACGACCGGATTGACGAGCTGGCCCGCCGCCCGGAGGAAATCTTCGGCGTCCCAACCGGCTTCATCGACCTCGACCGGATGCTCACCGGTATGCAGGCCTCCGATTTCCTCATCATTGCCGGCCGCCCCGGTCAGGGAAAATCCGGCTTCCTGCTCTCGGCGGCCAAGAACGCCGCCATGCTGCACAAGAAACACGTCGCCATCTTCTCGCTGGAGATGTCCAACGAACAGGTGGTCCAACGCCTGGTGGCGCAGGAGACTGGGATCGATTCCCAGCGTCTGCGCACCGGAAAGCTGAACCAGGACGAGTGGCCGCTCTTCACCCAGGCGGTCGAAGTGCTGTCCGACACGCACATCTTCCTGGACGATACGCCTGCCATCTCCCCACTGCAACTGCGGACGAAGTGCCGCCGCCTGCACATGGAATTCGGCCTCGACCTGGTGCTGGTGGACTACCTGCAACTGATGGGCGGCGACGTCCGCACCGAGAACCGCGTGCAGGAAGTCTCGTATATCTCGCGCAATCTCAAGGTGCTGGCACGCGAGCTGAACGTACCCGTGCTGGCCGCCGCCCAGCTCTCCCGCGCCGTCGAGCAGCGCACTGACAAGCGCCCGGTGCTCTCAGACTTGAGAGAATCTGGATCCTTGGAACAGGATTCAGACGTGGTCATGTTCATCTACCGCCCAGACCAATACGAGAAGGATACGGTCAAACAGAACGTGGCCGAGATCATAATCGCCAAGCACCGCAACGGCCCGACCGGCAGCATCGAACTCATCTTCCGCAGCACACTGGCAAAGTTCGAGAATGCGGCCACGCGCACTATTGACTTCACAGAATCTCCGCGAACGGCCAAATCACGTCGCGAACCGAAACCGCCTGAAGAGCCGCCGGGTGAGGATAGCCAATAGGGGTAGCCATGCGGCTACCATCGCAAAGCATGAACAAGTTCCAGGGTTTCACCGGCTCCGAAACCTTTACCCAGGTGCCCGACTCGTTCTTCCGCAAGCTGTTGAACGAGATAGACGACCTGGCTGAATTGAAAGTCACGCTGTATGCCTTGTGGCGCATCACGCACATGGAAGGCGGGGCGCACTTCCTGTGCCGCACCGAGTTCGCCGAGGATGCCGACTTCATGCGCGGCCTGCAAGCACCGAGCGGACGCCGAGCCGAGCGAAGCGAAGGCGAGGCGGAAGTCGAGGCGCTGGATGCAGCCTTGGAAAAAGCCGTCCAGCGCGGCAGCCTGCTCAGGGTCCAGAATGAGGCGGGCGGCTTCTACTTTCTGAACACGCCGCGCGGCCGCGCCGCAGCCGAGTCCATGCAAAAGGGTGACTGGCGCGCCGCCATGCGCACTCCCTCTGCGCCTCCAGCGGAACGCCCCAATATTTTCAAGCTATACGAGGAAAACATCGGCCCGCTGACGCCGCTCATCGCCGACGCCCTGAAAGACGCCGAGCAGACCTATGCGCCGGAGTGGGTGGCCGAGGCGCTGGAGATCGCCGTCAAGAATAACAAGCGCAACTGGCGTTATGTGGAAGCAATTTTGAAACGCTGGAAGGTGGAAGGCCATGTCAAAAAGCAAGATAGACAAAACGCTCAAGAAGATGGCCGCCGGTACGTCGAAGGCGAGTACGCCGAGTACATCGAACATTGAACGGCTCATCGAAGCCCTCGGCGACCCGAACTGTCCCCATTGTCACGGGGCCGGTTACCTGCGCCGCGACCTGCCGCTCGGCCACCCCGATTTCGGTAAACTGGAAATTTGCACCTGCCGCCAGGCGGACGTGATGCGCGCGGTAAGGGAACGGCTCTTTTCCCTGAGCCACCTTGACGAACTCATAGAGCTGACCTTCGAGACCTTTCAGCCGCGCGGCCGGATTGGCCTGGGAGAATGGCAGGCTAATCTGCTGGAGATCGCCTACAACACTGCCCGCCAGTACGCCGCCTCACTGCACGGCTGGTTGCTCCTGCAGGGCGGTTTCGGCTGCGGCAAGACTCACCTGGCAGCTGCCATCGCCAATTTCGCCGTCGGCATGGGTGTGCCTACGCTGTTCCTGACCGTCCCTGACCTGCTCGACCTGCTGCGTTTTTCCTTCAATAGCGAGGACACGACTTTCGAAGATCGCTTCAATGAAATTCGCAATGCGCCTTTGTTGGTGTTGGATGATTTCGGCACGCAGAACGCCACCGCCTGGGCGCAGGAAAAACTGTTCCAGATCGTCAACTACCGCTACATCAATCGCCTGCCGCTGGTGGTGACAGCCAACGTATCTCTCGATGAAATCGAAGATCGTATCCGCTCACGTTTAAAAGACCCTGAACTCGTTAGCGTATTGCGGATCATTGTCCCCGATTACCGCCGCCCGACCGACGACACCGGCCACCCCAATCTATCTTCCCTCGGCCTGCTTGCCAAGTGCTCTTTCGCCAATTTCTCCCTGCGCGAAGACGAGGACCTGGAAGCGGATAAGATCAGATCACTGGAAAAAGCCAACAAAGCCGCGGTTGCCTTTGCAGAGAGGCCGAACGGCTGGCTGGTCATCACCGGTTCCTATGGCTGCGGTAAAACCCATCTGGCTGCAGCAATTGCCAACCACCGTGCGGGCATGGGCACGCCGCCTATCTTTGTCACGGCGCCAGATTTGTTCGACCACCTGCGCGCCACTTTCAGCCCCACGAGCACTGTCAGTTATGACCGCCGCTTCGACGAAATCCGCACTGCGCCATTACTGATCCTGGACGACCTTAGCACGAAGTCGGTGAGTACCTGGGTGCGCGAAAAACTCTACCAGTTATTCAACTACCGCTACAACGCCGAACTGCCGACCGTCATCACCACCGCCGAAACGCTCGAAGAGATAGATGCCAGAATCCGCTCGCGGATGCTGGATGCACGCCTGTGCACGATCTATGCGATCACCGCGCCGGCGTATCATGGGGCAAGAGGCAAGAGGGGAAAGAAATAGATCACCCCAATAGATCAATCAAGTCGCCGATTCCGTTGCAAGGCGTTCGGCCCGGCGGAACTCTTCGGGCGTGTTCAGGTTCAAGAAAGCCAGGCCTTGCGGATCGTGTCGAGCTGTCTCTGCGGGGGTGAGCATGCGCACCTTTACCGCCGGGAACCAGGCGATCAGCTTCCACTCGCCCGCCATCAGCGCGTCTTGAATCGCAGGCAGGCAGGTTGCACGCCGATAGACGGCGTGCAGCGGTTCCAAACCCTCGGCGGAGGATGGAATGACCACATCCGCGCCCGTTTCGATGAGCAGGTCGCGTTCGTACTCGAAGAGGGCACGGCTGGCAAAGGGCATGTCGCAGGCTGCGACGGCCACCAGCGGGTGTTGGGCGGCATGGAGCGCGGTGTAGAGTCCGCCCAGGGCGCCGCGACCAGGCTGGAGGTCCGCAAAGAGCGGCAGGCCGAGAAAGGCATAGCCGGCCGGATTGTTGGCCGTGATGAGTACCTCGTCCGCGAACGCGGCGAGATGTTCCACCACCCGCAGAATGAGCGGGTGGCCCAGGAAGGGCAGGAGGGCTTTATCCTTTCCCATGCGGCTGGATTCGCCTCCGGCCTGTATTGCCAGGGTTATCATAATTGTGTATTATAAATGACGATG